>Ga0268254_10000769_pt1 | contig 14902 bp, 10 predicted proteins | sample AgamicOrSfrz_FD_200251 | JGI IMG/M metagenome (GOLD analysis project Ga0268254, IMG submission 200251) | Agave microbial communities from Guanajuato, Mexico - Or.Sf.rz (v2) (version 3) | ecosystem: Host-associated > Plants > Phyllosphere > Phylloplane/Leaf | place: Guanajuato, Mexico...
CCGAAACACGGCGCCAGGCAGCCAGATTTCGTCGAGCACGGTCACTTCGCCGTCGAACTGCAGCAAGCGCTTGATCAGCACCACCGGCTCGGCGGGCTTGAGATCCAGTTGCCGCGCAATGTCCGCCGACGCTCGCAGCCGCCGGCACTCAAGCAGGCGGCTGACGTGCGGATGTTCGGCCCCGTCGTCGGCAAGCAGGCGGAGGAAGCGGAACTGCGCGCGATCTTCGTTGTGCGTTGCAACGAACGTACCCTTGCCCTGGCGGCGCACGAGGAGGTTTTCCGCAGCGAGTTCGTCGATTGCTTTGCGCACCGTGCCCTGGCTGACCTTGTATCGGGCCGCCAATTCGACTTCACTAGGAATGATCTCGCCGGGTTTCCATTCACCGCTTTCCAGACTCTGCGTAATCAGCCCTTTGATCTGCTGATACAGCGGACTGAAAGTGGGCGACGCAGTGGGGACAGCCGCGGATACACCTTCGCCCGCGGCCGCCTGGCCGCCCGGATTCGTGGTGTTGGCCGGGTTCGAATTCATGCGCGCATTTCATCATAAAGGGCTGGGCCGCGTCCAGCATTTCTCCCGCAATAGATGTGTCTTATATAAGACATAAGATAATGTTGACTTTGCGTCTGCCGACTCCTACACTCCTTGTCGAGCAAGGGTTTGCGGGTTTTTTGGCGGTTGCTGGCTGCGCCTGGTTTGGCAGCGCCGCAACGCACCGGCAGCACCCTGCACCACGCCGTTCCCACGCAGTCCAGGTTTCGATTCGCCGCCATTCGTTGGTCAGACGCTTGCCGAAACGCGCTGTTGGCGGGAGCCCGCACTGTGCAGCGGCTATCCCGGCGCCCCAACGCCCGCCCCGCTCTTTCAGCAAGCATCGGCTGGCGTCATCCTCTTTTGCGCCGGCGGCCCGGCGCGAAGCGAGTCTGAGAGAGCTCAGCAGTACCGGTTTCCGGCATGGCGGTCGTGCCGCAGCGCCGCTCCCCGCTCGCAATTAACGGGCTGGCAGCGGGCCGTTCGCGAACCGTAATTTCCGCCGTGTTTCACAACGCTTCGCTGAACGCGCATATAGAATGGCGTTTTCCCTAGCGTCTAACGCATCGTCCTGGAGATTTCTCAATGGCTAAGCCCGCAAAGCGCGTTGCCGTCACTGGCGCCGCAGGTCAAATCGCTTACTCCCTGCTGTTTCGCATCGCCAATGGTGATCTGCTCGGCAAGGACCAGCCGGTTATCCTGCAACTGCTCGACCTGCCGCAAGCGCAAGGCGCCGTCAAAGGCGTCGTGATGGAACTGGATGATTGCGCGTTCCCGCTGCTGTCGGGCGTCGTGATCACGGACGACCCGAAGGTCGCATTCAAAGACGCCGACGTCGCCCTGCTGGTCGGCGCCCGTCCGCGTTCGAAAGGCATGGAGCGTAAGGACCTGCTGTCGGCCAACGCCGAAATCTTCACGGTTCAGGGCAAGGCGCTGAACGAAGTCGCGAGCCGCGACGTGAAGGTGCTGGTGGTCGGCAACCCGGCCAACACGAACGCCTACATCGCAATGAAGTCGGCGCCGGATCTGCCGAAGAAGAACTTCACCGCCATGCTGCGCCTGGACCACAACCGCGCGCTGTCGCAACTGGCCGCGAAGTCGGGCAAGCCGGTCGCCTCCATCGAAAAGCTGGCTGTGTGGGGCAACCACTCGCCGACCATGTACCCCGACTTCCGCTTCGCGACTGCCGAAGGCGAGTCGCTGACCAAGCTGATCAACGACGACGAGTGGAACCGCAACACGTTCATCCCGACCGTCGGCAAGCGCGGCGCGGCAATCATCGAGGCGCGCGGCCTGTCGTCGGCGGCGTCGGCGGCTAACGCTGCGATCGACCACGTGCGCGACTGGGTGCTCGGCACCAACGGCAAGTGGGTCACGATGGGCATTCCGTCGGACGGCTCGTACGGCATTCCTGAAGACATCATCTACGGCGTGCCGGTGATCTGCGAAAACGGCGAATACAAGCGCGTGGAAGGCCTGGAAATCGACGCGTTCTCGCGCGAGAAGATGGACGGCACGCTGCAGGAACTGCTGGAAGAGCGCGAAGGCGTTCAGCATCTGCTCGGCTAAGCACCTCATGCAGAACAACCGGAACTCCGTAGCGTCATCGCCGCGGGTTCCGGTTTTTTTCGTGCGAACCGCGCTGACTGTGCCGCTTGAACGCGTTGAATCATTCGAGCGACTTCAGCCATTCGCAACCGATCCTGGCGCGCTTTGCCCGTCCCCCTGTACAACCGGACAGAGCGCGCCCGAATCGGTTTTCCTCCAACAAGACCCACGCCACTGACGCTGAAGATGCGCGCCCTCACACCCGCCGAAGTGCTGTTTGACGGCGAAGTGCCGCCCGCTGTGCTGCCTGCCTGCGATCACTACGCAGGCAGCGAGAAGTTGATGCTGAAATCGCTCGCGTTGCAGCAACAGATCGGGCCGGTGTTCGACATCACACTCGATTGTGAAGACGGCGCGCAAGTCGGCCGTGAAGCGGAGCATGCGGAACTGGTCGCGTCGCTGATCGGCAGCGAGCATGACCGCTTCGGCCGCGTCGGCGTGCGCATTCACGACTTCGACCACCCGCATTGGCGCGACGACGTCCGCCTGATTCTGCGCGCCGCGCGGCGGGCGCCCGCTTACATCACGCTGCCGAAAATCCGTACCGTGCCCGACGCCGCAGAAATGATCGCGTTCATCGAGGCCACGCGGCGCGAGCTCGGCGTTGCGAACCCGGTTCCTGTCCAACTACTGGTGGAAACGCACGGCGCGTTGACGCGCGTCTTCGATCTGGCTGCGCTGCCGGGCGTCGAGGCGTTGAGCTTCGGCCTGATGGACTTCGTGTCAGCGCACGACGGCGCAATTCCCGGCACGGCAATGCGCTCACCAGGCCAGTTCGATCATCCGCTCGTGCGGCGTGCGAAGCTGGAAATTGCGGCGGCCTGCCACGCGCACGGCAAGGTGCCGTCGCATAACGTCAGCACCGAAGTGCGCGACATGAGCGTGGTCGCGAACGACGCCGCGCGGGCCCGCAACGAGTTCGGCTACACGCGCATGTGGAGCATTCATCCCGCGCAGATCGAAGCAATCGTGGCCGCGTTCGCGCCGCGCGAGGACGAAATCGCGACCGCCGCCGAAATACTGCTCGCCGCACAATCTGCACAGTGGGGACCGACGCGCCACCGCGACACCTTGCATGACCGCGCGAGCTACCGTTATTACTGGTCGGTGCTGCGTCGCGCGCGTTCCACGGGTCGCGCCGTTCCGCAAGACGCGGCGCCGCTTTTCGGGGAAGTGGAGCAATGAGCACGCAAACAGGAGACTGCGGCAAATGAGCGAGATCACTCAAACCGCCGGTGTACAAGGCGGCTTCAAACCGAAAAAATCCGTCGCGCTGTCCGGTGTGACCGCGGGCAACACGGCGCTGTGCACTGTCGGCAAGACAGGCAACGACCTGCACTATCGCGGCTACGACATTCTCGACCTTGCGGGCAATTGCGAGTTCGAAGAGATCGCCTACCTGCTCGTGCACGAAAAGCTGCCCACGCAGGCCGAACTGAGCGCCTACAAGGCGAAGCTGAAGGCGCTGCGCGGCCTGCCCGCCAATGTGAAGGCCGCGCTCGAATGGATTCCGGCTGCCGCGCACCCCATGGACGTGATGCGCACCGGCGTCTCGGTGCTCGGCACCGTGCTGCCGGAGAAGGACGACCACAATCTGCCGGGCGCGCGCGACATCGCCGACAAACTGATGGCCTCGCTCGGCTCAATGCTGCTCTACTGGTATCACTACTCGCACAACGGCAAGCGCATCGAGGTCGAAACCGACGACGACTCGATCGGCGGCCACTTCCTGCACCTTCTGCATGGCACCGAGCCGCCGAAGTCGTGGGTCGATGCCATGCATGTGTCGCTGAACCTCTATGCCGAGCATGAGTTCAACGCGTCGACGTTCACGGGCCGCGTGATTGCGGGCACGGGCTCGGACATCTACTCGGCGATTACCGGCGCAATCGGCGCGCTGCGCGGGCCGAAACACGGCGGTGCGAACGAAGTCGCGTTTGAAATCCAGTCGCGCTACCAGACGCCGGACGAAGCGGAAGCGGACATCCGCAAACGCGTCGAGAACAAGGAAGTGGTGATCGGCTTCGGGCATCCGGTGTACACGATCTCGGACCCGCGCAACAAGGTCATCAAGGAAGTCGCGAAGAAGCTTTCGAAGGAAGCGGGCAGCACGAAACTCTTCGATATCGCCGAGCGCCTCGAAAAAGTCATGGCGGAAGTGAAAAAGATGTTTCCAAATCTCGACTGGTTCAGCGCCGTGTCGTATCACATGATGGGCGTGCCGACGGCCATGTTTACCCCGCTCTTCGTGATTGCACGCACGGCTGGCTGGAGCGCGCACATTATCGAGCAGCGCATCGACAACAAGATCATCCGGCCGAGCGCGAACTACACCGGGCCCGAGAATTTGAAGTACGTGGCGCTAAATAAGCGAAAATAGCGGTCGCTGTGCGCTTAAGAGGCGCGTGCAGTTCAACCCCGCGGCCGCCAGGACCGGTAGACCGCGTACCGTTCAACTGAAATTAGATAGAAAGGTTTTCTCCATGAAGAAGCTGATGATCGCCGCCGTGATTGGCGCCCTGTCCACGACGATGCTGACCGTCGCGACTGACGCCGCCGCGCAACCGGCGACCACCACCAAGCCCGCTGCCAAAGCCGTGCCGAAGAAGCCGCAGCCGCGCCGCCTGATCAAGCGCAAAGCCAATCCGGCCAAGGAAGCCAAGGTCGATCCGGTTCCGGAAGGCGCCGAAAAGTGGTCGTGCAACGAAGGCCTTTCTTTCGATTTGAAGGGCGACATGAAGCGTGACCAGATTGTTACGGTTCACTGGGCAAACAAGAACTACAACCTGCCGCGTCAATCCACGACCACGGGCGCGGACCGCTTCCACGACGCCGCCACCGGCATGGATCTGGTCGTGATCCCGACCAAGGCCATGCTGTTCTCGGACAAGGACAGCTCGCGTCTCGCCGACGAGTGCAAAACGGCAGCCATGGCGCAAGGCGCGCCGGCCCCGACGCAATCGAACGCGATCAACAAGGCTGAATAACCCGTCGTCATCAGGAAAGCCCTCGATGTCCGCTCCGATTTCCAACGTACGACCCGATCCGGACCAGGTCCTGGTCGATATCGTCGACTACGTTCTGGACTATCAGATCGACAGCGCGCTCGCGCTGGAAACCGCGCGTCATTGCCTGATCGATACGCTCGGCTGCGGCCTCGAGGCGCTCACCTTTCCCGCCTGCACCAAGCTGTTGGGACCCATCGTGCCGGGCACGATCGTCCCCAACGGCGCCAGGGTGCCGGGCACGTCGTTCCAGCTGGACCCGGTTCAGGCCGCCTTCAACATCGGCGCCATGATCCGCTGGCTGGACTTCAACGACACATGGCTCGCCGCCGAATGGGGGCATCCGTCGGATAACCTGGGCGCAATTCTCGCCACAGCCGACTGGCTCTCGCGCACCGCCATCGCCGCGGGCAAAGCGCCGCTCGCAATGAAAGACGTGTTGATCGCCATGATCAAGGCGCACGAAATTCAAGGCTGCATCGCGCTCGAAAACTCCTTCAACAAGGTCGGGCTCGACCACGTGCTGCTCGTCAAGCTCGCCTCGACGGCGGTGGCCGGTCAACTGATCGGCCTCACGCGCGACGAGCTCATCAATGCGGTCTCGCAGGCGCTTGTCGACGGGCAGGCGCTGCGCACGTACCGCCATGCACCCAACACCGGCTCGCGCAAATCGTGGGCCGCGGGCGACGCGACTTCGCGCGCCGTCCGTCTCGCGCTGATTTCGAAAACCGGCGAGATGGGCTATCCGTCGGTGCTGACGGCGAAAACCTGGGGCTTCTACGACGTGCTCTTCAAGGGCAATGCGTTCCGGTTCCAGCGCCCGTACGGCTCCTACGTGATGGAAAACGTGCTGTTCAAGATTTCGTTCCCCGCCGAATTTCACGCGCAAACCGCTGTGGAAGCCGCCATGACGTTGCAGGCGCAACTCGTCGCGCACGGCAAGCGCGCGGAAGACATCCGCAAGATCACGATCCGCACGCACGAAGCCGCGATTCGCATCATCGATAAAAAAGGTCCGCTCAATAATCCGGCCGACCGCGATCATTGCATTCAGTACATGATCGCAGTGCCGCTGATTTTCGGCCGCCTGACAGCTGCCGATTACGAAGATTCGGTCGCGCAGGACGCGCGTATCGATGTCCTGCGCGCAAAGATGGAATGCGTGGAAGATGCGCAGTTCACGAAGGATTACCACGACCCCGAGAAGCGTTCCATCGCCAATGCACTGACGATCGAATTCAACGACGGGTCGCAGTTCGACGAAGTCGTAGTCGAATACCCGATCGGTCATAAGCGTCGTCGTGAAGACGGCATTCCGTTGCTGGTCGAGAAGTTCAAGACCAACCTCGCGCGCCGCTTTCCGGTCAAGCAACAACTGGCGATTCTCGACGTGTCGCTGGATCAGGCACGGCTCGAAGCCATGCCGGTCAATGAGTACGTCGATTTGTACGTCATCTAGTTGAGTTAAGTACTGTAGTTCCGCGATCAAACCAAGGAAAAGACCATGGCCCACAACCTCCACAAAACGCTCAAGGAATTCGACAGCGGTTCCGGCAAAGGCAAGCTCTACTCCCTGCCGCAACTCGGCAAAGCATTGAACATCCAGATCGACCGCCTGCCGGTTTCGATCCGAATCGTGCTGGAATCGGTGCTGCGTAACTACGACGGCAAGAAAATTGCCGAAGAACACATCACGCAACTCGCGAACTGGAAGCCGACCGCCGCGCGCGTCGACGAAATTCCGTTCGTCGTGTCGCGCGTCGTGCTGCAGGACTTCACCGGCGTGCCGCTGCTCGCCGACATCGCGGCAATGCGTGGCGTCGCGCAGCGCGTGGGCAAGAACCCCAAGTCGATCGAGCCGCTGGTGCCGGTCGATCTGGTGGTCGACCACTCGGTGCAAATCGACCACTTCCGCGAAAAGAACGCGCTCGACCTGAACATGAAGCTGGAATTCCAGCGCAACAACGAGCGCTACCAGTTCATGAAGTGGGGCATGCAGGCGTTCGACACGTTCAAGGTCGTGCCGCCGGGCGTCGGTATCGTTCACCAGGTCAACCTGGAATACCTTGCACGCGGCGTGCACAAGAAGGCCGAAGGCGCGGACACGGTGTACTACCCCGATTCGCTGGTCGGCACGGACAGCCACACCACGATGATCAACGGGATCGGCGTGGTCGGCTGGGGCGTGGGCGGTATCGAAGCTGAAGCCGGCATGCTCGGCCAGCCGGTGTACTTCCTGACGCCGGACGTGGTCGGCGTGAACCTGAAGGGCAAGCTGCGCGAAGGCGTGACGGCCACCGACCTGGTGCTCACCATCACCGAACTGCTGCGCAAGGAAAAGGTTGTCGGCAAGTTCGTCGAGTTCTTCGGCGAAGGCACGCGCTCGCTGTCGCTGCCGGACCGCGCAACGATCGGCAACATGGCGCCGGAATACGGCGCGACCATGGGCTTCTTCCCGGTCGACGAAAAAACCATCGACTACTTCAAGGGCACGGGCCGCACGGACGCCGAAATCGCTGCGTTCCAGAACTACTTCAAGGCTCAGAACCTGTTCGGCATTCCGAACGAAGGCGACATCGACTACACCAAGGTCGTCACGCTCGACCTCGGCACGGTCGCACCTTCGCTGGCTGGTCCGAAGCGTCCGCAAGACCGCATCGAAATCGGCCACGTTAAGTCGACGTTCACGGACCTGTTCTCGAAGCCGGTCGCTGAAAACGGCTTCGCGAAGAAGGCCGTCGACCTCGATGCGCAATACACCACCAGCAACGGCGTCAACGTGAAGAACGGCGACGTGCTGATCGCCGCCATTACGTCGTGCACGAACACCTCGAACCCGAGCGTGCTGCTGGCTGCCGGCCTGCTCGCGAAGAAAGCTGTCGAAGCGGGTCTCACGGTCGCTCCGCACATCAAGACGTCGCTGGCTCCAGGATCGCGTATCGTCACGGAATACCTGACGAAAACCGGCCTGCTGCCGTATCTCGACAAGCTCGGCTTCACGCTGGCCGCTTACGGTTGCACGACCTGTATCGGCAACGCGGGCGACCTGACGCCGGAACTGAACGAAGCCATCACGAAGAACGACATCGTCGCCGCAGCGGTGCTGTCGGGCAACCGTAACTTCGAAGCGCGTATTCATCCGAACATCCGCGCGAACTTCCTGGCGTCGCCGCCGCTCGTGGTGGCTTACGCTATCGCCGGCAACATTACGCGCGACCTGATGACCGAGCCGGTCGGCAAGGGCAAGAACGGCAAGGACATCTACCTCGGCGACATCTGGCCGACCAGCGACGAAGTGAACGACCTGCTGAAGTTCGCGCTGGATGCGGATGCATTCCGCAAGAACTACTCGTCGCTGACCAAGAAGGGCGACCTGTGGAGCAAGATCGAAGGCGAAGAAGGCCAGGTCTACGACTGGCCGAAGTCGACGTACATTGCCGAGCCGCCGTTCTTCGGCAATGACTTCTCGATGACGCCGGCCGACAGCATTGCCGCAGTCAAGAACGCACGCGCGCTGGGCATTTTCGGTGACTCGGTTACGACCGACCACATCAGCCCGGCAGGCTCGATCAAAGAAGATTCGCCGGCAGGCAAGTGGCTGAAGGCAAACGGCGTGCAGAAGGCCGACTTCAACAGCTACGGTTCGCGCCGCGGCAACCACGACGTGATGATGCGCGGCACGTTCGCGAACGTCCGGATCAAGAACCTGATGATCCCGGCGAAGGCAGACGGCTCGCGCGTGGAAGGCGGCCTGACGATTCACCAGCCGAGCGGCGAACAGCTGTCGATCTACGACGCAGCGATGAAGTACATCGACGCCGGCACGCCGACCATCGTGTTCGCCGGCGAAGAGTACGGCACCGGCTCGTCGCGTGACTGGGCTGCGAAGGGCACGCAACTGCTGGGCGTGAAGGCCGTGGTCGCACGCAGCTTCGAGCGGATTCACCGTTCGAACCTCGTCGGCATGGGCGTTCTGCCGCTGCAGTTCAAGGGCTCCGACAGCGTGCAGTCGCTCGGCATTACCGGCGAAGAAACGTACGACATCGAAGGCCTGGGCGCGGACTTCAAGCCGCAACAGGAAGTGACGCTCGTGATTCGCGGCAAGGACGGCAGCGAGAAGCGCGTGCCGGTGCTGCTGCGTATCGACACGCCGATCGAAGTCGACTACTACAAGCACGGCGGTATTCTGCCGTTCGTGCTGCGTTCGCTGCTGGCTGCTTAAGCCTCGCGACGACGCAAACAGCTTGGCTGTTTTGCAGGGGCTGCGTCCTGTGGAGGGCGCAGCCGACTTTCAAAGCCCGACCCTGGTCGGGCTTTTTTTTCGCCGCTTATTGGGAGGCGCGGCCCGGCTGAAAAGCGGCCGGGTTGTCGGTGATGCGACGCTGCGTCATGCGCGCATTCCAGTCGACATTCTCCGGCGCAGACGCAGTTGTGCGCGTTGCGGCGCTTGCGCGGCGCTGCTGCACAGCCCATTCCCACAATGCCTTGCGCTCCGCCGAGTCGTTTGCGGATGATTGCGCAGCCATCCATTCACGCCCACTGTATGTCCTCGCCAGAGACGCCCGCGAATCAGTGAGGCGGCTCGATGCGATTCGCGTGCTTACGCTTGCCGCGCGAGCCGAGGCGTTCACAGCAAGCGGACGGTGTGCTACTGCAATGCGCTTTTCAGCAACGGAATGGCTGCGCGCGCTCGCGCTGTCTTGCAACCCGTCCTGTTGGGGCGACCTCGCCGCGCCAGCCTGACGGGTGACTTGCCGCCACGGCTCGGCTGCGGCCAACGGCGCGACCAACGCGGCAGGGTCGACCTTGTGGTGCGCCGATGTCCGCTCCATGACCGTTCCGGGCGCTTGTACGGTCACAGGGCCGCTACGCGTCACCGTTTCAAATGGCTGCGCTGCTATCGTGTCCTTGTCGGCAACGTCGTGTGACGAGCAGGTGGCCAGCAACCAGGCAAGCGCGATGCTGCATCCAACAAAGATGGCCGCACCGAGTATGCGATCCGCGCGCGACGAATGGGGATGCACGTTATCCGCTTCCAGATAACGCCGCGCTTCGGCCAGTTGCTCGTCGAAACGACTGTCTGAGGTCGGCCGTTGCGGCAGCTTGTAGAACAACATTAATTTGTTCTTTGGCGGAGCCTTGACGCGAGGGCGCAGCGTTGGCGCATATCTCGGCGACCCTGCCATGGCCGCTTGGGCGGCGAGTTGCTCTGTACGCGACGCAGACCGTTGCCACGAGCCGAAAGGCGGCGGCAAACCAGACAGCGGACGCCAATTGGGAAGCGCAAGCGCGCCCTCGACCAAGGCCAACGGCCTGTTCATGATTGGGCGCTCCGGTGGTCGTCGCGCACGGTTTCGAGTTGCTCGATCAGCGTTCGTATGCGCGCCGCAAGCGTATCGATTGACGCGCAATCCTGCGCGCCGGACTCCGTTCGCACTGCTCTTAGCGCCTCCATTAAATCGTGGGCGCCGACGAGGCCGAGCGCGCCGCCCAGTCTGTGCAATAGATGACGAAAATGCGCTGCGTCACCCTCCCTTCGCGATTCGACAAGATGGTTCAGGTCATCGCGCATTGCCTGGCTCCAACCGTCAAGGAATGCGTTCAGATTGATTCCTTCTTCTACGAGCGCGCTCAGATAACCACGGTCGAACAGTGCCGACGATGGTTCGACGGCATTGTTCGAGCGGTGGTCAGCTTCATGCATGTCAGACGATGTGGGAGTGGCATGAGCTCCCGCGCTGTCATGATCCGCAGCAGGCATCACACGCTGCACGGGTGATCCACCGTGCGTCGCGTGGGCGCAGGGCGCGGGCGGCGGAAGGCCGGGCTTTTCACCGTCATCATGCGGTCTCGTCTCGTTCATAGCCGTACAACTAATCGATCAGCTTGTGTAGCGAAGCAAATTCGATCAACGCCGCGAGCGACGATAGTCCCAGCTTCTCCTGAATCCGGCTCTTGTAGGTACTCACGGTCTTGTCACTCAGAAATAAACGACTTGCAATGTCGCGATTGCTCGCGCCGCGAGCAAGGTGTTGCAGCACTTCCACTTCACGCGCCGACAAAGCATTCAACGCATTTTCCGGCACGGAGCCGGTTGCATCGGCTGGGAAACAGTCGTAGCCGAAAAGGACTGTCTTGAGCGCCGTGATCAACTCACTCATGTTGCGCCCTTTGCCCACATAGCCATTGGCACCGGCCGTGCGCGTGTATCCGGCCATTACATCTTCTGGCTTGGCGGAAAGGACAAGAATGCAGATCTTCAGGTTTTCCTCGCGAATACGGCGGATCATGGACAAGCCGTCGAGCCGCGGCAAATCGAGGTCGACAATGACGAGGTCCGGCTTTTCGCGCAGCACCATTTGCAGACCATCTTCGCCGTCGCCGCATTCCCCGACCAGGTCCAGCTCCGGGTCGGCGCGCAACACGTTCGCAATCGTCCCTCTAATTATGGGGTGATCGTCAATAATCACGATTCTCTTCATTTACAGCTCCATTTGTTTTCATATTAATCAAGGGGCGCAAAACGAAACAGAAACAGCCCAGCAGGGATTGCCGTTTATGTTAACAACGTTGCGGCCTCCTCTCTGCCGCAACATGAGTAGATATGTCTGCAATAACTAGGGATTTTTCGAAATCCATCGATGGATAATTCTGAGTGAAGGCCAGACCCGGGTCTGCAGTGCGCTTGAAGCACCTGTTATGGCAATTAGCGTGCGGCTGCATGCCGTGTTGCAACCGCGATTGCATACGCCTGCTTCGCCGCAGGAGAGTGGCGATGGTTTGGATGTGAAGGCAGTGCCAGCGGACTAACGCTCCTCAAACCGTCGCGCGGACCGCATCAGCAATGCGGCCCGCGATAAACGTGCGATTTGTTGCGTTACTGGGCCCGCTCGTTCGGCTCCTGCTTGGCCTTCTGGACCGGTTTCTGTCCGTCACCACGCGCAAATTCCAGTTCCACCCGACGGTTCGCTGTGAGACAGTCGATCAGCGCCTGACGGTTGGCGTCGTGACATTCGACCACCGGATTGTCCTTGCCGCGCCCGCGTGCAGATATCGGCATCGTGACGCCGCCATTTTGCAGATACCGTTTGACCGTTTCTGCGCGCCTGGTGGACAACTGACGGTTGTAGCTATCGCTTCCCAGACGGTCGGTGTAGCCGTCGATACGGATACCGGTCACGTCATCCACCTGCTTTAGGTCGCGGATGAGCTGGTCCAGCTTGGCTTTACCCGCGGGCAGCATGCCGCCGAGATCGCCACGATCGAACTTGAAGGTGGCGTCGGCTTGCAGCGTCATTTTCGGCGGAATGACGGAAACAGCCTGTGCGGCCGGAGGCGGGGTACATGCGGTAAGCGCAGCGCCAATGCCGGGCAAACCTTTTTCGACCCCATCCACCAGCAGTTGGCTCTTGTCGAAGTTTCGCGTCCATGCCTCGTGACCCGCATGAATCATTTCCACTTCGGAGCACGCTGTCAAACGCTGCGCTTCCTGGCATTGCGGGAAAAGCGGCGAAGTCTTCGCCTGCAGAATCTGCTTCCACAGATCGGGACGAATCACCGAAGCCGTGCGCAGTTCCGGATTGTCGACAGACAGGCCCTGACCGGTTTCAAGCGCCGCGGTCAGACGGTCGGCCTGAACCACCGCTTCTTCAACGAAGCCCCAGTTATCGCGGCTGTAACGCTCGGCGCTCGCAGCATTCAGCCAGCACTGCGCCTTCTCGCCGAAGTAGTTGTTCTTGCGCTCGCCGAGCGCTTGCAGGCGGCCCTGAACGGCATCGAGCAGTGCGCCGCCCTTGATGCCGCCATAAGTGTCGATCCACTGCGGCGTGACCGCACCTGCGGCCTGATTTTGCGTGGCGCTGAAGCCGGTTTGCAGGACGGTGGGGTCTTGAATCTGCAGCCGGTCGCGCGTCGCGGTCGACGAACATCCGGCGAGCGTCGCGGCAAGCGCGATCGCAATCAAGGAATACTTCATGTGTGTTTTCTCATGGAAAGAGGTCGCACGGAAACTTCCCGTGCGACCCCGACAGCTAACGTCTCGAGCTTCTATTGAAGGCCTGACGGCCCTCGCTTAGTTGCCGAGGACGATGCCGATACCAGCGCGAACGATGGTGCTATTGCCGCCGGAGCTGGACACGCCAAGGTTGTAGTTGATCGTGCCCTTCTCGTTCCACCGCGACACGCCCAGACCGACGGCCTGATAGCCGCGGTAGTTGGCGACGCCCGCGTTGATCGTGGTGCGACCCGGCAGGTACGGCGTGACGATGTTCAGCGCCGAAGCCGCAGCAATACCCTTGGCAGCGTTACGATCAACGTTGTTGATCGAGTTGCTCATGCTGCCCATGGCGTTGTTCAACTGACCCAGGTTGACCGCGTCGGTTGCCTGCGTGCCCGCTGCGACATTCGTGATCTGACGCTCGGCACCGGCTGAGCCGACTGACACCGTGTTGTCGCGATCCGTAGTCGAGTTCGCGCCAAGTGCGACCGAATTGGCATTCGGAGCCGAGGCACCCGAACCCATGGCGACGGACTTATCGCCCGTCGTCTTGGTGTCCTTGCCGATTGCAATCGACTCGCTACCCGATGCGACTGCCCCGTTACCAATCGCGATCGCATCCGTGCCGGAAGCTACTGCCGCCGTGCCGCCCGTTCCCGGGTTGTTGACGGTGATGTAGGTCGAACCGCCGCCGTCCGCGAAGTTCTTCACGGTGTTCTCGAGAGCGGAGAACTGGCCGTAGTTGACTGCATCGGTAGCATTCTTGCCGTCTGCCACGTTGGTCAGCGTGACAGGCGTCGTCGAACCTGCGCCACCCAGCGTGACCTGCGTCTTCGACGAGTCGTCGTAGGCAACGCCGTTCGCCGTGCCGTCGCCGCCGTGCTGTGCAACGTAGGTCTTCATCTGGTCGACGTTGACCGCATCGGTTGCATCAGTACCCGCAGCCACGTTCTTCAGTTGGGTCGGCGTGCCGCCCGAATTGAACGTCACTGTGCCCTTCGAGAGGTTGTCATACGCGACGAACGCGTTGGTCACGTTGCCCGACGGGTCGACGTTCAGGCCAGCGGCCTTCAACTGCTTGAGGTTCACGGCCTCGTTGTCACTCGTAGCGTCCGCAACATTCGCAATCGTCACGGGCGTCGTGGAACCGGCACCGCCCAAGGTCAACTTGTCGTGTGCGGACGTGTCGTAGATCACCGCATCGGGGCTGCCGCCGCGGGACTGCGCATCAAGCGCACTGATTGCCGCACCCACGCCGCTGTAAGTGCTACCGTTGATGACATACGCCGGCTTGCTGACGGTGCCGTTCGCGGTCACCGACGAGCTGCCGCCCAACGCCGCAGCCGTGCTGCTCATTGCGCCGTAGAGTTGCGAACCGTTGATTGCCTGAGTGCTGCTCGACGCCACCTGACCCGAACCGACGTTCGACAGAATGACCGGCGTGGTCGAGCCCAACCCGCCAAACGTCACCTTGGTCTTTGTCGTATCGTCGTATGCAACGAATGCGTTCGTGACATTGCCGCTCGAGCCGATGCTTGCGCCCATGGCCTTCAGTTGCTCGACGTTCACTGCGTCGTTGTTCGCAACGCCGTCAGCAACGTTCGACAACTTGACCGGCGCGCCAGCGGAATTGAGCGTGACGGACGTGTGCGCCGACGTGTCGTAAAGCACGGCATTCGTCGAGCCGCCACCGCCGCTCGATGCGGCCGCAACCAGCGCGGCACCGACGTCGCTGTAAGTCCCGCCGTTCAGCTTATAG
>Ga0268254_10000770_pt1 | contig 14893 bp, 15 predicted proteins | sample AgamicOrSfrz_FD_200251 | JGI IMG/M metagenome (GOLD analysis project Ga0268254, IMG submission 200251) | Agave microbial communities from Guanajuato, Mexico - Or.Sf.rz (v2) (version 3) | ecosystem: Host-associated > Plants > Phyllosphere > Phylloplane/Leaf | place: Guanajuato, Mexico...
TTTAAAAATTAACAGATTCAAAATAAAAAAGCAGCATCCCGTTATTTTAATCACAGGACGCTGCTTTTTTAACTTGTTAGTAAAGTTAAAATATTTTTTCTAATGCTGATTTGATTTTTAGTTCAATGTCATCTTTATTTAAATCATCATTTTGTTCGATAATATTATGAATGTCTAATAATGCTAATTCTTTCTTTTTAAACTCATCTTTTTCTTTAAAAAACCTTAGCCAAGTGTAAACCATAAAAGTTATTGCTAATATCGTTAGCATAATTGTCAATTTGTAATGTTCCATTTTCTTATTAAAAATAAGATTTAAAGGCGGACCTAAGCAAATAATAGTTGTCCAGATAGGGACAAACAATTTAGGTTTTAATACACGAATTAATTGATTAACAAAAAGATGAAAATCATTTTTATCATTCAAATTCTTACTTTGAGGTATCTTCATATAAAATATTTCCCAATCTCGATTATTATTTTTGGATGTTTTTTTCTTATTTTAAACCATTTCATTTTAGTAAGACCTTTTTTAAAATCACAGAAGCAATCATCAATACTACAAAACCAAGTATCAATCTAACTAAATGCGTAATAAACCAATTATCTAATATATTTAAATCGTCAGTTAATTTAAGAACAGCTAACATAACAATGACACCAAAAATATAATCTTTTTTCATATTTTATCCTCTTTTCCAGAATATTCACTGATACCATAATGATATCCTAACAGATAATAGCTCTTAAATATTCAGGAAATACTTGGGGTTCATTTTTAACTGATCGATCCTGTTAGCCAAAGAGGAAAAATGTATACTGCATGCAAATCTAGTTTACATAAGACTATTTATCGGAAATCTTAAAAAATAAGGTTCCTAATAACTCACATTACGTGAACAAAAAGACGTAACAAATACTTAAAAAAGCAGCTACATTCTTTAGAGCTGTTTTTAACTAACCATCTTTAGAAGATAAGTTAGCATATTGTTGATATTATTTATTTACATTAAACCAGCCTTTTCGTTTAAACCAGAGAATCATACCGATTGTCATTAAAGCCATAATTCCTAAAACAATATAATACCCGTAGTGCCAGTGAAGCTCAGGCATATGATCAAAGTTCATCCCATATAACCCTACGACAAATGTAAGGGGGATAAAAATAGAGGAGATAATTGTTAATGTCATCATAATGGAGTTCATCCGATTGGCGTTAAGTGAAAGGTAATTATCTCTCATATCTGATGTCATATCTCGATTGGCTTCCACCATGCTTGTTAATTTTATTAAGTGATCATAGATGTCATTGAAATAGGCTTTCTGCTCCGCAGGTATATATAAACGTTCAGAATTAATAATTCGATATAGCAGATCACGCATAGGAAGAATGGTTTTTCTGAGTTTTAATAAATCACTTCGGATATCAAAAACATCATTCATCAGTAAAGCAATTGATTTTTTGGCATCTCTGCTTTCAATTTCATTTAATTTATCCTCAATTTCATACACAGTTGGGAAGTAATCATCCACTAATTGGTCTAGAACCGCATAAGCAATATAGGACACTCCTTTATTAAATCCACTAGGATGTTGTAAAAGGCGTTGTCGTACTGTTTCAATACTGAGTACTGGTTTAAAGTGAAAGGTCACTAAATAATTTTCTCCAATAAATAAATCTACTTCTTCAACATCTAACGTGTTGCTATTTAAATAATGAAGAACTAAAAAGCTGTAACCCTCATAATAATCAAGTTTAGGACGTTGTAATAAGTGAAGACAATCTTCGATAGCTAAAGGATGAAAGTGGAAAAACGTCTCTAATACTTTTCCTTCCTCTTCAGATGGAGAGGCAAGATCTACCCAGAACCACTTAATTGAAGGGTCAGATAAGTGATCAAGGGGTACATCTTCTTTGACGTGTAAGTCTTGTGTGATAGCGATTGTTCGAATCATGCTGCTCCTCCATGTGATTAATGATTCTCTATTGTATAGTATGTTACATAAAATAAACGATTAATCCGACTGTTAACAAAGCAATGAAATCTTTCTGATATTTTCTTCTCTTTTCTACACTTGTATCTTTATTTTCACCAAAATATTTATCTATAAAAATAATAAAGCAAAGCAGGAGGAAACTAAGAATGATATCCAGTATTAAGAAATGAAAGAAATTATCTGTAGTAGTCAATGACATAGTAATTCTCCTTATTTCTCACGCATGCAACCCACGAGCCCGTTACCAGGCCCGCAGTTTTGGATGGGGATAGTTTTTGCGTCTAAACCAGTGGCGTGAGCCACACTGTATAAAAGCGACTTCTTGTCGCACCATAAAACGTGTTATCGGTAGAAATAAAAAACAGACCTTTAGTTAAAGATCTGCTTCTTTTCTTTGGCAAAAATTAAATATGTTCCCACTATAAGCATAATACCCAAACCAATAAAACCTAACCAATATACCCCAGGGTAACTATACGAAACTGTCACAGCTCCCGTGTTGTCATTCACTGTTGTAGTTGTATAAGGGGTATAAGTCATATTAATAGTTAAGTACGTTAATACAGCTTGAGCAATAAGAAATATCCCTATTGCACGTTTCATGACCTTGCCTCCAGACTCATATATGTTTCTATGTACACTTTAACATAAAGGGGCTTACTTATTAATGTTAGTTCACATAGTGTAGCTTATAGGAAATTAAATGTCTAGATACTATGGTATGCCATTGGGTCCCATAGTCTTTTGATATTAATTTGGTTATCTTCAATGTCTATTCTATAAACATCTGGATTCGTTAGGTTTGCCCATTCATTAAAACCAAAACTTTCGTCAAAATATCTCAGAATTAAACTCATAAGGTTTCCGTGTGTAACTAACAACGTATTCTGTTCCTTGCTATATTCTATTTCTTCTCTAATAAGGTTGATTGCACGCTCTGTAGCTTCTCTTGTAGATTCTCCCCCTTCAATAACAAGATCTATATCATCGAAAGTTTGTTTTAATAGTTCTAACCAGTTAGTAAGTGATTTATTGCTTAGCCTTCTTTCTGATAATCTATTGTCAATTTGTATACTTAACCCTACTTCTTTTGCATAAGGTTCGATTGTTTTTACAGCTCTTTCATACGGACTAGAAATAATTTTAGTGATTTTACAGTTCACTTTATTTAAGTAAGTAATAAGATTAATCGCTTCTTTCTTTCCTTCTTCAGTTAATATTGCCCCTTCTTCTTGTCCTTCTGCTTTACAATGTCTTACCAGTATAAATGTTTTCATTAATCCCATCCCCTTATCTTAAATTTCAAACCTATCCACGTTCTACACCTTAAACTCTTTCTTCTCCTCCCTAACTTAATTACTATTAATTACCATTTTATCAGAAAATGGATTGAAGAAACCTTGTATATCATATATAAATTTAGTTAACATAATCACCCTTTCCGGTACACACCACAAAAAAGAACCCTTGGTAGGCAAGAGTTCCGTATAAGAAGTGTTTTCTGCTTTATGCTGCTTTTTATACATCTTTGACATACTAACGCTTTAGTAGGAGACGAACGAGAAAAAATGTATAAAAAGCGCATGTTTTATACATATGCAATACCCCATTAGATATAGCTTTTTTTAGAAATAAATGTTAATATATAAGAGATAAATTCCATAATGATGATGTTCAAAAAGCCACCTCTATCGACGACCAGAGGTGGCTTTTTATTTTGTTAACGATAATAATTACTTTTACCTTATCTAATAATTTTCTATACGTCCGTGAAAGTATACGTTTACGAACTTCTCTTTCAGATAGAAAATCTATCATTTTTATCGTTCGTTTAAGTGTTAAATAAAATTACGGACGTCTTCTGAAAATCAAACACTTTTACGAACGTGTTTATTGAAACAATAGGAGAAGAAACACAAAACGAGTATAAAATTGGAGATAGGTTTTTTTTATTATTTCACATTGGAAATTTGGAATTTGATCGATATGAATCTTCTCAGAACTTTTAGTTATGTCAGATAGGTTAGAGTTCCTTGGAAAGAGGTACTCCTTAGAAAGGTAGACACGCTGTTTCTTTTAAACCTTACAAGTGCAAAAACAATAAAGAATGTTATGGTTTAAATAAATTTTTTACATTATAGATATATTTATAAGAAAGAATAGATATTTAAGAGCTTTTTTAAAACCACAAACATTATAATGTTATATTTACTTTGCGAGTATCGTGTGCTAACATAACATTATAACGTTATAAAACATTGATAATTTTCTAAACTGTACTATATGTAAAAGATCTAATGGATGTAATTCATTTTGATTTTATTTAGATAAAGTAACAGAAAAGGGTGATATAAGTGAAAGAACGATTCGTATTACGTAATGTAAAGCGTGTGAATGAAGAGCAAATTGATATCGTTGTTGAAGACGGTAAGATTGCTGAGGTAACAAAGGCTGGAAGTGGACACGGTAGGCTAATATTCGATTATTCAGGTATGTATGTATCCAGTGGATGGATTGACTTACATGTTCATGCATTCCCTGAATTTAGTCCTTATGGAGATGAAATTGATGAAATAGGTATAAAACATGGTGTAACAACCATAGTGGATGCTGGCAGTTGTGGGGCCGATCGAATTGCTGATTTAGTTAAGAGTAGAGAGCAGGCAAAAACAAATTTATTTGCATTTTTAAACGTTTCAAGAATTGGTTTAAAAAGAGTCGATGAACTCTCTAACATAGAATGGATAAATAAAGAGAAGGTAAAACAGGCTGTGAATGAGTATCAAGATTTTATAGTTGGATTAAAGGTGCGGATGAGTAAAAGTGTTGTTCTTGATAGTGGTATTGAACCATTACGTATTGCACGGGGACTATCTGAAGAAACGTCGTTACCATTAATGGTACACATAGGTTCAGCCCCTCCAAGCATTGAAGAAGTCATTCCACTTTTAGAAAAAGGAGATGTAATCACTCATTACCTTAATGGAAAAGAAAATAATCTTTTTGATAATGAAGGAAAACCTCTTCAAGTGCTGAGTGATGCGATTGAACGTGGTATACATTTAGATGTTGGTCATGGCAATGCAAGTTTCTCATTTAAAGTCGCCGAGTCAGCAAAACAATACCAGATTGGTTTAAATACAATAAGCACTGACATTTATCGCAAAAATCGATTGGATGGCCCTGTATACAATATGGCAAATGTACTATCTAAATTCTTATACTTAGGATATTCGCTTAAGGAAGTGATCGAAGCAGTCACAACTAATGCAGCGAACTGGCTAAAAAAACCAGAACTCGGTCGAATACAAGTTGGAGATGTTGCTAACTTAACATTATTTTCTGTTCAAAATGAGCCGGTTACATTAATTGATTCTGAAGGGGACAAGCGTGTAGGGAATAGAAGAATAGAAGCAAAAGGAGTGGTTGTGAATGGAACATTCATTGAATGCTAAATACGGGCTGAAACGAGTAATTAATGCTAGTGGAAGGATGAGCATTTTAGGTGTATCAGCACCAACAGATACCGTGATGGATGCGATGAAACAAGGCGGACAAAATTATGTTGAAATTGCTGATTTAGTTGATAAAGCAGGTGACCATATTGCTGACATTTTAGGGTCAGAAGCAGCTGTAGTTGTTAATTCGGCTTCAAGTGGAATTGCTCTCTCTATTGCTGCTCTTGTTACACAAGGAAACCGTCGTAAAAGCGAGCGCCTTCATCAAGAAGTTATTTCAAAAAATGAAATTATTATGCTGAAAGGTCATAACGTACAGTACGGGGCACCGGTTGAAACCATGGTTTATTTAGGTGGAGGAAAGCTTATTGAAGTTGGCTATGCTAATGAGGGCAGAGCAACTCATGTTGAAGAAGCGATTTCCGAAAATACAGCTGCTATCCTTTATGTTAAGTCTCATCACACTGTTCAAAAAAATATGATTTCTGTGGAAGAAGCGTGGGAAGTTGCACAGAAGAATAATATTCCATTGATTGTGGATGCTGCGGCAGAAGAAGACCTTCAAAAGTATGTAAAATACTCAGACCTTGCGATTTATAGTGGTTCAAAGGCAATTGAAGGTCCAACGTCTGGAATTGTTGGTGGTAAACGTAACTATATTGAATGGTTGAAAGTTCAATTACATTGCATTGGAAGAAGTATGAAAGTTGGTAAGGAAACTACGTTTGGATTACTTCAAGCTCTTGATGAGTATCGCGAGAAAGAAGATAAAAGTGAACAAGAAAAAGAAAGTTTACAAGCATTGATGTCATTAAAAGATATAGAAGGCGTGAATGTGACAATTGTACAAGATGAAGCAGGTCGAGCTATATTCCGTGCACGAATTCAAATCAGTCCAGATCAGTCCAATACAACTGCGAAAGAGGTTGTAAAAGAGTTACGTGAAGGTGAGATTGCTGTTTATACACGTGATTATGGGATAAGACAAGGATATTTTGATATCGATCCAAGACCTTTAAAAGGTGACGATATACATGTAATTGAGTCTAGAATACGAGAAATAGTAGGAGGAAAATAACATGTCAAACATTACAAAACGATTTTACAAAGAGCGAGTGGCACTAAATGTGCTAGCAAATAGTATTGAAAATGCCAAAGAAGTATTTGAAGCTGCAGAGGGTTACGTGCTAGTAGGTGTATTATCTAAGGATTATTCTACTGTCGAAAAGGCAGTAAAAGCAATGAAGGAGTACGGAAAGGAAATTGATGAAGCAGTATCAATCGGTTTAGGCGCTGGAGATAACCGTCAGGCAGCTGTAGTAGCAGAAATTGCAAAGTATTATCCTGGTAGCCACATTAATCAAGTGTTTCCTGCCGTTGGAGCAACACGTGCTAATCTAGGTGAAAAAGATAGCTGGATTAATAGTTTAGTGTCCCCAACCGGAAAAGTTGGATATGTAAATATCTCAACCGGTCCAGTTAGTGCAGCACAAGATGAGCATGCTATTGTGCCTATCAAAACGGCAATTGCATTGGTACGTGACATGGGAGGAAACGCATTAAAATACTTCCCAATGAAAGGATTAAGTAGAGAAGATGAGTTTCGTGCTGTTGCACAAGCATGTGGTGAAGAAGGCTTTGCATTAGAACCGACTGGTGGTATTGATAAAGAGAACTTTGAAGAAATCTTACGTATTGCATTGGAAGCCAACGTCCCACAAGTTATTCCTCATGTCTATTCATCAATCATTGACAAGGAAACAGGGAAAACAAATGTAGATGATGTACGTGAGTTGCTTGAAACAATGAAGAAGTTAGTTGATCAGCATGGCTAAGAGTTTTGCAGCATTTGGAGAGGTAATGATGCGCTTGCAAGTGCCAGGGTATGAACTCCTTTCTCAAGCTAATACATTAAGCTATTCGTTTTCTGGTACAGGAGTAAATGTGGCCTCAGCACTAGCTCGATATGGGCATACAGGTTATCTTATCTCTACATTGCCATCTAATGCAGTGGGAGATGCTGCGGTGTCATACCTTCGAAAATTAGGTATTACACACTCCTTTATTAATCGAGGTGGAGATTACGTTGGCATGTACTTTTTAGAAAATGGATTTGGGGCGCGATCTAGTCGCGTCACCTATTCCAATCGCTTAGAAAGTAGCTTTAATACAGCTTCTGAAGGAACATATAATTTTAAAGAAATTGCAAAGCAATTAGATGTTGTTCATTTTTGCGGAATTACACTGGCTATGAACGATTCTGTTCGTAACCATATGAAATCATTTGCGAAAGCCGTAAAGGAAAATGGAGGAACAATTGTTTTTGATTGCAACTATCGTCCGTCACTTTGGGGAGCAGATGGATATGAAAAAGCAAAACCACATTATGAAGAAATGCTACATCTAGCTGATATTGTTATGATGAACGAAAAAGATGCTATGTTTGTCTTAAGTATGAAAACCGATAAGGAAGATCGGACAGAACAGCTTATGGATTTGATTCCAACTGTTGCAAAAAAATATAACATCTCTGTAGTAGCAGGTACACACCGTTCTATTAATGATAACAATACGCATTCATTACGTGCATATATCTTTAAAAATCAAGAATTTACTTTTTCTAAAACGCTTACTTTCTCTGTTTATGACCGAATAGGTGCAGGAGATGCTTATACAAGTGGTATTATATATGGTGAGCTAGAAGGCTTTTCGCCAGAAAAAACCGTCTTATTTGCTGCTACAGCAGGAATGCTTGCCCATACAACTGTAGGAGATACTCCAATGTCCTCGAAAGATGATGTAATGCGGGCCATGACAGAAGCAGTGAACGATGTAGAAAGGTAGGAAATAGAATAGTGAAAGTGAATGTATCTCGAAAAAAAGGTCCCTTATATTTACAGATAAAGAATATCTTGAAGGATCGAATTTTACACGGTGTGTACCCTATGGGAGAAAATATACCTTCAGAGCCCCAATTGGAAGATGAATTTCATGTGAGTAAAATTACCGTTCGAAATGCTATCAAAGAGCTTGTTAAAGATGGCTATCTTGAAACAAAGAGTGGTAAAGGAACGAAAGTAATTCGAAATAAATCCATTTCAAAACTCTCTAAAGGAAAACGTTTTACAGAAGTATTGGTGGAAAAAGGTCATAAAATTCGTAAACAATTATTAGGGGCAGAAGTAATCTTTAACCAAAAAGGTACAGAAGAATATCAATTATTCGGAGAGCAGTGTTTTCGAATCGAACGTCTGTATCATCTAAATGATATGCCGTATATTTATTACGAACATTATTTAACAATACAGCTCATGGAGAATATTGAACTATCAGATTTAAATGTTCAATCCTTATACGATTTGGTAGAAGCGCAAGGTATTTCTTTAGAAAAGTTTCGAGATCAATTTGCTGTTACTACTGCTTCTTATCTTTTAGAAGAAAAACTAGGTGTAAAAAAGGGCACAAATCTATTAAAAAGATCACGTTATTCTTATGATGAAGTGGGAAATTTGATTGAATATAGTAAAGGATACTATAACACAGAAATACAAGATTATGTTGTCAATTATGATATATAAACCTCAGTAAGAAAAAGGTTAATAATCTTTTTCTTAGGGATATATTGTAAGCGTTTGCACATTTGGGAGAAGGTGGGATTTTTTATGGGTACAGATATGTATTTGTTAATAATTACATTATTAGCAATTGTAATTGTTATTCTCGGAGTATCATGGTGGAAATGGCATGCATTTATTAGCTTAACTGTAGCAAGTTTATTTTTAGCTATTATGTCTGGGTTATCAATGGATAAAATCGTTGGAGCGTATGAAACTGGAGTAGGAAGCGTTTTAGGTCATTTAGTCGGTATCTTAGCGTTAGGTACCATTTTAGGAAAGATGATGTCAGATTCCGGTGCCGGTATGCAAGTAGCAGATTTCTTTGTTAGATTCTTTGGGGTCAAGAAATTACCATGGGCTATGTTATTCTCAGGGTTTATTATTGGTATTCCCGTATTTTTTGAAGTGGGAATTGTAATTTTATTACCTTTAGTCATTTCGATTCGTAAAACAACTCAGCAAAATATTTTATTAATTGCGTTACCCGTAATCGCTGGATTATCCATTGTACATGGCATTGTACCACCACATCCAGGAGCGATGACTGCTATCGGAATTTATAATGCCAATCTAGGAAAAGTGCTTCTCTACTCACTAATCATTGCATTACCAGCAGCTATTATTGCAGGCCCATTGTTCGCAAAATGGGTGCATAAGCGTGTAATTCCTGAAGGAGAGCCAGAATTAATTCGTGTTACCACAGCATCAAAACAGTTACCAGGAACAGGAATTTCGTTCTTTATTATCTTACTACCAGTTATCTTAATGGTATTATCAGTTGTTGTACCATATATGTCACTACCTAGTGGCTTGACGAAATTCTTTGTCTTTATCGGTAGTCCGGTAATTGCACTTCTGGTTTCCTGTTTTGCAGCATTTTATCTTCTTGGAATTCGTCAAGGGATGGATAAAAATATTATTAAAAAGTTAACAGAAGAATGCTTACTTCCAGTTGGATCAATTATTTTAATCATTGGTGCTGGTGGTGGATTTAAACAAATTCTTATTGATAGTGGTGTGGGTACGTCGATTGCTCAAATGTCTGAAAACTTGTCTTTATCGCCAATTGTCTTGGCATTTATGGTAGCCGGATTAATCCGAGTTGCAACAGGATCAGCTACAGTAGCGTTAACAACAGCAGCTGGCATTGTCTCACCAATTATTGAGCATATGTCGGGTGTAAACTTAGAATTATTAGTAATTGCAACAGGTGCAGGATCCCTTATGTTTTCACATGTAAATGATGCAGGTTTCTGGTTAGTAAAAGAATATTTAGGGTTAACAGTAAAAGAAACCTTTAAGACGTGGACTATATTGGAGACATTACTTTCATTTATCGCTTTCGGGGGAGCTTTATTATTTGATATATTTGTTTAAAAACAAAACTCCTTCTACATATTCGTAGAGGGAGTTTAATTTTATAATCAATCAAAGGATTGTAAGGCGGGTCGTTACTAAAAAAATAGAAGACATCCAATAGGGAGTAATGAGGAGGAAATTAATGTGGGAGATACTTATATTATTGGTGTTGATATTGGTACCACAAGTACAAAAGCAGTATTATATAAAAAAAATGGTCAATTAATGGAAAGCCATGGAGTAGACTATCCGTTACAAACACCGACTGTTGGCGCGGCAGAACAAGATCCAGAAGAAATCTACAATGCTGTTATCGAGACCATTCAAAACGTTATAAAGAAAAGTAAAGTAGCGTCAAAAGATATTCTTACTGTTTCATTTAGTTCAGCAATGCATAGTGTGATTGCTATAGATGAGGAAGGACAAGCGATTACAAAATGTATTACATGGGCAGATAGTAGAAGTGCAAAATGGACAGAAAAAATAAAAAAAAATTGGAATGGTCATGAAATATATCTGCGGACAGGCACACCTATTCATCCGATGGCTCCTCTCTCAAAACTTGTATGGTTAAGGTATGAACACTCTGATATTTTTGCAAGAAGTACTATGTTTATATCAATTAAAGAATATATATTTCACCGCCTTTTTGGAAAATATATAGTAGATTATTCTATTGCATCAGGAACGGGCATGTTTCATCTAAATGATTTAACATGGGATGAGGAAGCACTCCGTATTGCTGGGATATCTGCAGAACAACTTTCCAGGCCAGTACCTACAACATATCAAGTAAAAGGACTAAATGAAGAAATTGCAAGTAATTTAGGACTCTTACCTTCTACCCCTTTTGTAATTGGAGCAAGCGATGGCATGCTATCTAATCTTGGCGTAGGAGCCATTGAACCAGGAGTAATTGCTGCGACTATTGGTACAAGTGGGGCAATTCGTACAGTGGTGGATCGCCCGATTGTGGATCCAAAGGGAAGAATATTTTGTTACGCTTTAACAGAGAAGCATTGGGTTATAGGTGGTGCTTCAAATAATGGTGGTATGGTTCTTCAATGGGCTCTTAATCAATTTGGACAAGAAGAGGAGAAAAGTAAACAAAATAGTGCCGATGCATTCAATTTATTCGCTGAGACAGCTGCTAGGGCAAATTCGGGTTCAAAAGGGCTTCTGTTCTTTCCGTATGTCACGGGTGAACGCGCTCCACTATGGAATGCAGATGCAAGAGGTTCGTATGTTGGATTAAGTATTCAGCATAAACGTGAACATATTATACGTGCAACATTTGAGGGGATTTTATTAAATCTATATTCAATTGTAGAAATAGTCGAAGAACTCACTGGGAAAACAAGTGCAATCTATGCAACTGGTGGTTTTTCACGTTCTTCGTTTTGGCGTCAAATGATGGCGGATATCTTTGATAAGGATGTATATATTCCTGAGAATTATGAAAGTTCATGTTTAGGTGCTATGGTACTTGCTTTGTATAGTTTTAATGAAGTAAATAGTCTCTCAGCTGTTTCCACAATGATTGGAAATAACTATTATCATCAACCAAATAAAGAAGAAGTGGCTTGCTATAATGAATTAAAACTCATCTATTCACGCATAGCAAAAAATATCACTAAAGACTCCGAAGAATTAGTTGGTTTTCAAAAAAAATGGTCATAAAAGTTGAAAAATGTGAAATTAGATTGTAATAAAGTATAAAATTAAAAATCTTTATCGAATCATATACTGTAAATCATCAGGAGGAATAATATGACGTGGTTAAAAGATATCATTGGTACTGAAAAAGCAATTATTGCAATGTGTCATCTCCTTCCATTACCGGGTGATCCTTATTTCAATAAGGAAAAAGGTATGGACTACGTGGTAGAGATGGCAAGAAAAGACCTAAAAGCTCTTCAAGATGGAGGCGTGGATGCAGTTATGTTTTCAAATGAATTTAGTTTGCCTTATCTAACAGAAGTGAAGACAGAAACTGTTGCTGCAATGGCTCGTATTATCGGTGAACTAATGGTAGATATTAAAGTGCCATTTGGTGTAAATGTATTATGGGATGCAAAAAAGTCATTGGACTTAGCTGCTGCCACAGGGGCAAAGTTTGTTAGAGAAATCTTTACCGGTGTATACGCAAGTGATTTTGGAACGTGGAATACAAATGTGGGCGATACTATTAGACATCAATACAGGATTGGAGCAGAAGATGTAAAATTGTTATTTAACATTGTACCAGAAGCAGCTAAATATTTAGCAGATCGAGATATCGAAAGTATTGCTAAATCTACCGTGTTTAATAATAGACCAGATGCTTTATGTGTATCAGGATTAACAGCTGGATCACAAACAGATACAGAGATATTAAGCCGTGTAAAAGATATAGTTCCAGAAACAATTGTTTTAGCAAACACGGGTGTAAGATTAAGCAATCTTGAAGAACAATTATTTATTGCTGATGGCGCCGTTGTTGGAACAACATTTAAATATGATGGAAAATTTGAGAACCACGTGGATGTTACAAGAGTGAAAGAGTTCATGGATAAAGTTAAAAATTTCCGAAATAACCTTAACCTATAAATATAAATCTTAAGGATTAACATGCAAAGGTTGCATGTTAATCCGATATGTTGCTTACCTTTTAGAATGACTCTCGGCATCTTTTTACTTTTATCCAGCTCTTTAAATCCAATAGGATAGGCCTAAATCTTATGTAATGTTATTATAAGAGTACTTTATACGCAAAAATGTAAATTGTGCAGTGAAAAGTCTCTGGTAATAGTAAAGTGAAGATAGCGATATAATTTCACTAAGTATGGTGCAATATTTACTTATGGAAAAGAAGACTTTTTATTTATGTATCTTAAGATACATCTTTTTTATAATAGTTTGCCTCAACCAATCAATATCCATTTTCAGATAAGCGAATATGAAGCATTTGAATATTTGGATAAGTAATCCCCAATAGAATGATGGCTACGCCGATCCATTGAAGTAAGGACACAGCTTCATGCAGAATACAGGTAGACATGGTTACAGCCATTGGTAGTTCTGAGGCACTTAGAATGGTGCCTAAGCTTCCACCGATTTTGGGCATACCAATATTAAATAAAATAGGGGGAATAAGTGAACCAAAGACCCCAGTGAGAAGACCGTATATCCATAGACCATTGGTAAGTCCATCGTTTATAAGAAACACCGGAGGTAAAAAAATAAATATTATTAATGAAGCTCCCGTTGTCATAATAGCACTTTTGTAAATTGGGTGAATAGTTATACCTGTACGTCCACTTAGGAAAATAAAAAAAGCAAATGATAAAGCAGCAAGCATCCCAAAGCTGATACCAGTAAATGAAAATGTTATTTCAGTTTTTAAAAAGCCAGAAGCAAGGATAGAACCGAAAAGGATGATTCCTGTTGCAACTAAGTTCTTACGGTTAGGTACTTTCTTGTTAAAGATATATTGTAAAATTATACTTATCCATGTAAATTGCAGTAGAAGAATAATGGCAAATGAAGCATCAACATAAATAAGAGTTTGATTATAGAAAATACCTGTTAAGCCCATAGGTATCCCACTTATCATTAAACTTAGCCACTGTTTATACTTTAAGCGTACCTTTGGAACAAAAATTGAAATACCCCACAACATGATAGAGCCCATAAAATATTGACATCCTGTTATTTCATTTAAACTCAATCCCTGACTATATCCTATTTTAACAAACGTTGATACTACTCCATATGAACAGCCACCTAAAAAGACAAGTAACGCATAGATCCAAATTTTCATTATTAAATCCTCCATAAAACAAAATAAAGCCACCCATCTCCTAGTAGAGATGGGTGGCGAAAAGTAAATTGATAAATTTACATAAAAATCCACCTGCTGTAAACTGTTTTTACAGCTTTTAATTATTTCAATACTTTATATTATAAAATCCCTAGCTCTATCCAGCAAGCTAAAATAGGATTTCTTAAGATACTCTTTTGTTTGTATAAAATATAAAAAGTAATTAAGGATATGTTAAATTGTTTGATGAAAATATATGATTTATTTTTCACTTTTACTGTGGAGAAATGAAGAATTCATTTACATATTATAATTCACAAAAAACTAGTTAAGAAGAGAGGGTTCCTATAATCAAACATATGTAAACTAGCGCTACTATTTGATATCACCTGTTATCTAAAAAAAGGCAGCCAAATATTATATCAGGATGCCTTTTTAGCAAAATTGAACAAATAAGATTATGTTTTATCGTCTTAAATTACTATTTTAAAGTAAAATAGGTCTACTTATTCGCTTTCTTCAACTGTAAATAAGTAATCTCCAAAGGGGCAATCATCTATTCTCAAGATCTTTCATGGCTTGAACAGCTAAGGCAAATGCTTTAATTCGCCTTTCTAACAGTGTCTTTTGAGGGCTACCTTCTTTTGACTTTCCATACA
>Ga0268254_10000774_pt1 | contig 14857 bp, 16 predicted proteins | sample AgamicOrSfrz_FD_200251 | JGI IMG/M metagenome (GOLD analysis project Ga0268254, IMG submission 200251) | Agave microbial communities from Guanajuato, Mexico - Or.Sf.rz (v2) (version 3) | ecosystem: Host-associated > Plants > Phyllosphere > Phylloplane/Leaf | place: Guanajuato, Mexico...
AGCGTCACCGCGACCATACCTTCGAGCATCGCGGCGACGAACGGCCTATCTCGGTCATCATCACTACCCTCGCGGCCCACGCCTATAAGGGCGAAGAGACGATCGGCGAAGCGCTCACGGTGATTCTCGCGGGCATGGACCAGCATATCCTGTGGCACAACAACCGCTACTGGATCGGGAATCCGACCGACCCGCTCGAAAACTTCGCCGACAAATGGGCCGAGCATCCCGAGCGGGCGACCGCGTTCTACGAGTGGCTCCAAACGGCAAGAACGCAATTCGCCGAGGCCGCGCGGTCGAGCGACAGGAGAGTGATCACCGAGACGGTCGGACGCGGCGTCGGCGGATCGCTGGCCGACCGCGCGGCACGCCGCCGTTCGCCGCTGGCGCGATCCCCGTTGCTCAAAACCCCCTCGGCGGCGCCCGTGGCTGGAGGTCTTTCCTTTCCAGACAGGAGCCGGGTCCCGACCAAGCCGCAGGGGTTCGGCGCCGCGGAATGATCTGGTGGCTCGAAAATCCGACACGCGCACGCTCTGAACGTCAGGGCGTCGCTGACCTCGCGGAGCGCGTCGCCTGGCTTAACGGCGTGCGCTGGCATCTCTCGAACGGCGCTGCGCTCGCGGTCGACTTCGAGATCGAGCATGACGGCGACAGCGTTCCGCTGACGATGACCTATGCGGAATTCCACCCCAACTCCCCGCCCATCGTGCTTCCCAGAGACGGCAGTCGCCTTTCGAACCACCAATATGGGGCGGGCGGAAATCTCTGCCTGGAATATCGCGCCGACAATTGGGAGACGTCGATCACCGGGGCGATGATGATAGAGAGCGCGCATCGACTGATCGCCGGTGAACGCGATGTTGACGGTCCCGAACTGCCCTCGGCGCACGCCGTTTCGCTCGGCCAAAGCGTTCGCGGCTCCTATTTCCGGTTCCTGCTGACGCGGCAAATGGAAGAGCGCCTGAAGGCGATCGCACCCGGTCAGTCGGTCGAGATAGGCATTGCGGAGAAATATTACGCGGATACCTTCACGGTGACGATCGCCGAAATCGACAGCGTCACCGATGGCCGCGCATGGCCGGCCGGAATTCGGGAGACGAAGAAGCGCGGCCATGCCATTCGGCTGCCGGAAGGAACGGCGATGCCCGCGGCCACGCAGATCGGTATCGCCGACCTGCTCGGTGCGCTTGGCCTCGAAGCGCTTCGCGAGACTGTGCTCGCCACCAGCGGAGAAATGGACCTGGTGTTGGCGTCCGCGACCGAGATCGCGCATTTCTATGCCTATGACACCGGCCAGAAGCGCGTCTTCGATCGCTCGCGACTACTGAAGGTCGCCACCGGCAGCCGGCTCCCCGACGACTATGCTAGCCTTGCCAAGAGGAGCGTCGGCATCGTAGGATGTGGCTCGCTTGGCTCCAAGCTCGCCGCGATGCTGGCGCGCGCCGGCGTGCGGACGTTCACGCTGGTCGACGATGACGTCTTCTTCGCCGAGAACCTGGTGCGCAACGAACTTGGCGCCGCCGCGGCCGGCGCGCACAAGGCCGACGCGGTCCGCGGCCGCCTCATCGAAATTGCCGGCACGATCGACGTCACGGTGCGGCGTGTAGCGCTGGGCGGCCAGGAAAGCGCCGATTCCACGGACTCGGTGATGTCGGCGTTGCGCGCCTGCGACCTCATCATCGACGCCACCGCCGACGCGCATTGCTTCAACTTCTGCGCCGCAGTCGCGAAGGAAAGCCTCAAGCCACTCGTCTGGGGCGAGGTGTTCGCCGGGGGCATCGGCGGCCTCGTGGCGCGCGCTCGATCAGGCCATGAGCCGGAACCCCAAGCCGCCCGCAACCAAATCAACGCCTGGTGCAATGCGCATGGCGTCCCGGCCCCGCTCGCTGGCTTGGCTGCCCCCTATGAAGCGGCAGCCGGGAGTGCCGGGTCGCTTGTAGCTGACGACGCCGAAGTTTCCATTATCGCAGGTCACCTCGCGCGTCTGGCGACCGACGTGCTCACCCGGCCGGAGGACAGTGCATTTCCGGCGCCCGCTTATGCGATCGGCTTGCGAAAGGCTTGGATTTTCTCCCAACCCTTCGAGACATGGCCTATCGAACTCGCCGGCTCGGCCCCTTGGAAGGCCGAACAGGACCCCGCTTCAGTCGCAGAGAGCCTTGCGCTCTTGCGCGAACTCTTGCCCTCGGCGTTCGATGGTCACGATCAGCCTTCCGAATGATCAGCGGGCGCGACTTCGCAGATGCCTGCGAGGGGCCGGCCGGCGCGAGATCGGCGGGATCCTCATGGGGGAGCAAGTTGCGCCCGATCATTTTCGCATCGTCGACTTCTCGCTCGACGACACGACCGGGACGGCTGCGCATTTCGTCCGCAGTCCCGACCATCATGCGCAAGCGCTCGACACCTTCTTTCGAAAGACCGGCTTTGATTTCAAACGCTTCAACTATCTAGGCGAGTGGCACTCCCACCCCAGCTTTTCGGTCTGGCCGAGCGATGAGGACATCATCTCGATGCAGAGCCTGGTCAACGGCGAGCGAGACATCGATTTCTCAGCGCTGCTGATCGTCCGGCTGCGGTACTTTCTCCACCTTGAGGCCGCCGCGTATATGTTCGTCCAGCGTGCCGCGCCCGCCGACGTCGCGCTCACGGTCTGATCGCAGTTCGCGGCATACTAGCCACGGCGTCGGAGATCTTCCGCGGGGCTCTGACCGGCAAAGAAAGCAAAGAGTTGGGCCTTGTAGCCGAATATCTCTCGTTCTTCTTTGGCCCACTCGACGCGCTGTGTGAGCATGTTGTGAGCGCCTCCCCTCACGCCTCGTAACCGAGCACGGGAGAATTCGATGAATTTTCCTGAAGGGGAAAGCCTTCCCCTGACCAGCGCCGAGGTCGCCGGCTCCCCCCTTCTGCAGGAGACCCCGCAACGCTCCATTTAAAGTGAGAGGACGGACCCGCTTCGCCGTGACGGGTTGAAGGTTGAAGGAGGGGCCTTATGCACCCGTGCGGCCATGACGAAGTCGGAGACGACCGGATTGATAGGCCTAGCGAACAGCTCGACGCCACCGTCTGTGTCCGGCGCGCCGGATGGCGTGCAGCCGACGTAAAATCGGGGCCTTTCGGCCTCGTTATTCATTCAGACCTCGCCCGCCGCGCTCGCAGCTAGGCCTCAGTCTGCGCGTCTGCTCGCCTGCCCGTGCCTGTTCGCCCCCCCCTGCTGCTTTTACTGCCCGCTTTGCACCGATGCTGCCCGCGACGAAGCAAACAGCCAACATCTTGGAGCGGGCCTGCAACACATGGCTGTGACAGAAGTGAGCGCCAGAAACCTGATCCGACGGTTTGTATAGAAAAGTACACTCCGATGATGCCCCACTATCGGCGTGCGCTTTGAGCCCGCGACACCTCGTATTAGAAATGCGACTCTTTAATGGCTCCCCGCGGCCGAGGGTATGCATGCGTTGGGCACAGCGTGACTGCGTGTGATGTCTCCCGGTCCAGACAAAGCAGGTCGATGCGCCGCCTGCTGTCCTCCCATTCGCCGAACTCCTCGGTCAGGACCATGACATCAGGCAGGACGGCGTCAATGTGATCCCTGAGAACTCGCTGAACATCCTGACGCTCGCGCAGATTAAGCGAGCTATACGTCGTCGCGGGAATAGTGACCAACGCTTGCGGAGAGAATTCGTAAAGGGCCATGTAAGGTTCTGTCTGATGCCGGAGGGCCGATTCTACGATGCTTTCTGGAATCAGCGGGATGCCAAGGTCAGACCTTACCAACGAATCATCAGCATTCATCGTCCTATGCGCTTTGCATGGAATTACCACGAGATTTGATGTATGAACGCTGATCAGCAGATAATGCTCGGGCCTCGCTTGAAAAGGCAGCCGCATCAAAGAAAACGTCAAACAAACCTACGGGGAAACGACCAGCATGAGCGATTTGTTCAGTCTCAAGGGCTTGATCACAGTCACGATCAGCAGCTTGATTTCCATCAAAACGTTGGTCGTGAACGCGAAGGTAAGTCGCGACATCAACGTCGAGGGAACGGGAAACATTGTTATCGTGAATGAAGCGCTCGCGCCCGCCCAAAGGAGTTTCAAATTGCTCTGGCAGTTGCTGGTAATTGCAATTGCACTGTCGTATCCGCTCCTTGGCGCGCAGTACAACTCTGTGCTCGAGATTCTGGCGTTGATAGGAACGCCTCTCGCCTTGATCTCGCTCGTCGTGACGATTCGCGCGTACGGCCTTTATCGCTTATCGGATGCGTTCTATATCGCGGGCGCGGCGCTCGCCTGCTGGTTGGCGTATTGTGGCGATCCCTACCTAGCGCACACGGCGACAAACGCTTCCCAAATTTACCCAGTAGCGAAATTGCTATGGGCCTATGGCTTGCCCATGGCCGGGCAATGGTCGGCATGGCTGAATGTTGCATTTCCCTTCGCGATGCATGTCCTCTCGGTCCTGGGATTCGCGGCACTGCTTCTGTCCTTGCTGTACCTCGTCTTCGCCTATCTTACGGCCCGAAGCCCAGATGATTCCATTCGATTCTCACTGCGCTATGCGGCAATGGCCATCGTTGGTTTCGTTGCTGCATGCGACGGCCTGACCGCGTTGGCATTTCACGACTTCTCATATCTGGGGCGTTTGTTTGCAGCGGCGCTCCCGGTCTGAGAAAACCCTGCGCGTAGGCTGCATACATACCGGCGAGCGTACGGCCTCACCGGCGTAACTCACAGGCTCGATGCTATACAAGAGCCGGGCGATGCGCCGCGAGCAGCATGACTTTGAAATAGTCGCGCTCGCCGGGCTCAATATGAACAGTCGGAATTACGAGTGCGCTGCTGCCTGTCACCACATCTCCAACCTGATGTGTAACCCCTGATATCTCGGACAGGCGGACCGAACAGTTGCTCGCAATCGCCACGATGACACCGGTCGCACTTGAAACCTCAGAGCGTCCGAGATTGCGGATCGCAATCTCGGCAGCGTCCCATTCGCTGCCACGGTCGAGCAAATTTGGCGATCTGATCGCCTCGCCTAGGCCGACCGACACGATGGCCCCCCTCAGTATCGCCTGCACGTCAGCAAGATCGGTGCACACCGGCGGAACGACTTTCAGACCGCCAGCAATGTGGCCAACTATATCGCACGCAAGCAATAGTGCACGGACCCGCTCATCCCTCAGGCTGACAACCGAATCGAATTCCCGCAGGCGTTCGGTCTCGGGCAAGCGATCGTCGCACGTGGAAGAAGTCGTCGACATTGCCAGTGCCACCACGAACAAGCCGGTTTGCCTAGCCGCATGTGCGACCTTGCACGCAACCGACAGATCAACATCGACCTCTAAGTCCACGGCGATAAATACCAGCCCCACATGGCGCATTGCTGCTATTGGCTCGGGGACAACCGTGCCGAACCGTGGAATGTCGCGTAAGTCACCGTCCGACGACGTTGAAGCGGACAGGTAACGGATATCTCCTTTAAGTTGTGCCGTCGTAAGGGCGACACCAAGATCCGCGCACGCGCTCGTGCAGATCACAACTAATGGCATGTCGTTCTCGGGATCGTCGCTCGACTTTGAGCGCCCCGTTTCCCATAACCTGAAACTTGGCGCCTCGTTTTCCGGTGACATCTTCAGACTGGCCATGATTTCGCCTGCCAGTTGTCGGGCGTTGTGCAATCGCGAGGGAAGAGACGGCGAGTCGCACCGCTCATGAGCCGACTCCTTTGCGTGATTGAAGCTCCGTTTCCAGGCGCAGCAGCTTTTTCGACCGGGCTTTTAGTCGCTTCGCGGGCGTACCGAAATACACACCCCACGGATCGAGATTCTTCGTAACCAGCGACATCGCGCCGACCGACGTTCCTTCGCCGATCGTACAACCGGGCAGGATGACGGTGCCCGAGCCGACAATGACATGGCGCCCGAGTCGGACCGGCGCAACCTTCACATTCAGATATTGACGCGGCACCGTGGGATTCGTGAGCGCTGCGCCGGAGTAATCGTCCGATGCGCTATAGACACGCACGGCCTGCGACAACCCGGAGAAGTCCTCCATATCGATGCCACCGCCACCGGCCAGGAAGCACAAGCCGCCGATGTGGACATGCGAGCCAATGCGGATGTGGCCGCCAGATGCGGAGAGGACAGTAGGTCCGTCGATGCGCACGTTATTCCCGAACGTCATGTTTCCGATGCCGACGACGGTACAGTTTTTCGCGATCCGGACGTTGCTGCCCACCGAAAGCGAGCCGAACTGCCTCAATTCGTCTTCTGTCCAGTAGCCTGGATTGAGCGGGTTTTGCATGTGGTCCTCCTGTGCCGAGGCGAGTCGCCGCCCCGGCCGGTTATATTGACGAGTCGAAATGAACTAGTTGAAGCTCTTGGCCTGCTGGCTGGCGGTCGCAACTGACTTCACGTAAAACGTGTTGTCCGGGTAAATGCCCGCCTCCCATCCGCTGTCGTCCCGGTATCTCAGGTACTGACTAAACATCGGGTTGTCCTGCGCCGGGTCCATACGGGGGATGTCGTAGGCCTTCATGAAGTTGCTCGTAAAGTCGTTGAACGACATGCCGCCGAAGGCGACGCTGCTCAGATAGCTGTAGAACTTAAAGCCGGACAATTTGCCGGACTCGTACGTGAAAGTACCCTGCAGCTGTTGGGCAGTGCCTTCGCAAACAACGCGAACAGCATCGGCGCTGACTTGGCACGGATTGCCTATCGGCAGTAGTGCGCTTAGCGCCCGACGCACTTCGGCTGGCGACTGCCCAAGGGCAACGCCCTTGATCCGTGGGCCATAGGAGCCGGCCGCCGATTGCTCGCGTTCTCGTTTGGCTTCCCCATTCTCGTCAGCTTCATCAGGCTGGTCCGCCGCTTTTTCCTCTGAGGTTGGTCGCTGAGCTGCGGGAGATGGAGCAGTAGCTACTGGTGCACTTGCCGAGCTCGTGTCCGTTTGCGACGAGTGCTCTGAGCATGCGCTGACTGTCAATAGCATGAGAACGGACAGCGCGAAAAGGCAGCGCGGATACGTGATGACTTTCATATTCTCTGTTCCTTGTGGTTTGCGCGTGCGGGGGCATCCCCGCCTGACCGCACGCTGAGCTTGGGAAATTTCGATGCAAGATTGGCTGTTATCGCCGGACTTTACTAAGGTGCAAGGACCGAAGCGCGATACGTGATGCAAAGTCCGTAGATGCGAACGCATCATATCGTAAAGATGGGGGCATGTCCGCACCGCTCCGAGGCCCCGACCCGAAAACCAAACTCGTCTCACTTCGAGACGTGCTGGCTTACAACATTCGCGCCAATCGGGTTGCGAAGTCGTTGTCTCAGGAAGAGCTTGCCTTTGCTGCTGGACTGGACCGCACTTTCATCAGCCAGGTCGAGCGCGCACGCGTGAACGTATCAATTGACAACATTGAACGTTTAGCGGTCGCCCTTGATGTCAACCCGCCTCGATTATTTGAGCGTCCCTGATTCTTTATTGAGTCTCGCGCGCCGTATCTGAGACGCAAAACACTGAACAAATCACGGCGGCTTTCCTGCTCGCATCGACATAGCTTCTACGAGCACAATTTTTCGGTCGTCGAATGCCGTGACGTATCGGCCATATTCGCCTCTCCCGCTGCGGCCGCTCTCTGTGCGTGTCAGCCGCGCGTTGTAGGCCGCGAGTGTGGGTTCGGCTTCTGCGGAGTCCACCACCAGCAAGGTGTGCCCATCGAAGGACCGGCCGATCCTTCGTCCTTCAATTCCGACAGCGAGTACCGCATGCAAGGCGGCCCGACGTGACCGTTGAAAAGTCAGGATTACCGGGCGACCAAGCGATACCTCTCGCGCGCTGTGCCGAAGAACGTCGGCGTGCGCTCCCTCGAAGCAGGTCGGGCGTACTCCCCAGTCAAGCTTCCGAATTAGCGTTTGCAACTGATCGAGCGACATGCCCGAGAGGTAGAACGGCTGTGCGCGGCGCCAGAATTCCGCTTCAGGGTCACGACGACGCGACGACACGCGCAATGGATCGGACAAGTAACCGAGCATCGCTAGCGCCATCGCCGCCGCGTGGAGAGCGCAGCCGCCGTCCCAGGAGCCCTGGAAACTGAACGCCGGTGTATTCGAGCGGTGAAGCACCAGCCGCTGTCCGCACTGAATGGCGGGATGGAGTTTCTGCACCGTGAACTCCATCGCTCAATACTCGGACGGCAACAGGATGGTGGTGAAGCTACGGTCCGCCTCGGTGATTAGCCAAACCTTCTCCCTATGCGGCCCAAGCTCGTAGGCACTGAGAATACGCCTTCCTTCCCGCACGGCCCGGTCGTTCGACGCCGCATCCTCCGCGTCCACGCATCCCCAGTCGCCGCAGTGGTGACGCGACAGCAGTTGCAATGGTCCGATGCCCGCGCTGCGCATCAATGCAATCGCACCTGCTGTCGCAACGGTGCAGCCAAGGGGAAACGGGATCAAAACATTTTCCTTTTTCATAAGGCATCCTAAGGTTTTAAGGCGAGCTTCATCGACGGACGTGGTCCGTTATGGGGCTCAAGGTTAGAGACGGTGCGGAAACGCCAGTCCGGGCAGGCTCCGTATGGGGAGCGGGAGACGTTACGTGAACTGCGGGAAAGCGTTAGGCAAATCCGGGTGACGATGCAGCGGTCGCGCGAGTAATCGCCTTTTCAGGCCACACCTAGGTAAGATTTTTCGATTTCCGACCAAAAAACGATATATAAATCGCGATGTTTGTTACAGGATAGCACGAAACTACGCACCAAATAAAAAGGGAACCATCGCGAAGCGGTGGCACCGGCAAATATTGCCGATTTCGTCGTTTCCGGTGGCCGATGGTGGAGCAACGGTCGCCGAAAGCGTTTCTGGCTCGATTTCAGGGCCGCTGACGCTCTCCCGGAATCTCTGGAAGGGTGTGGCATGGGTAAGTTACCCCGCCGCGCGTGGCGCAGGAAAACGAAGTGCCGAAAGAATTGAAAGCTTTTGGCGACGTCAAGAGCGACTTTCGACCACTGCGATGTCACAAAACGTCCCCGATTGCTTAATTTTTAAGCAAAATGAGGCCTTCAAATAGTTGGCATTCCGAAACCCTATCTGTTTTGTAGGAATGCCGACGGTCAAGGCGCTCCCGCCCGCTCAGAACTGCGCGGTGAACTGGAAACACAGCGTCACACGCGCCGTCTCGTACCGCGAAGGCTTTTAACCAGGCGTGCTGACGAAAACGTCCCAGACATAAGTACTGAAGCGGTCGGCGCTGCGCCCCCGAACGCCGATGACTGCGCCAGCCAACTGCGTGCCTGTCAGAAAAACCGTCCCGGGACCGTACACATGGCCGTAGTCAAGCCCCGCATAGACGCTCTGGCCGTCTGCCCGATCGGGCCGCAGCCGGCTTTGCCGGTTCATCGTGCAGGAGGCGTGGGTTAATCAAACCATCCAGTAAGGCACATCCGCCAGACACTGTCCGTCGAACTGCTGCGCCGCGTCCTGCAGCCGCTTCAGTCCGTCATGATAGAAGTGCGATGCCGCAACCGCGGCCCCTTTCGCCTGTTGGGCGCCCCGCACACACCACCGGCCACGCAAAATTTCTCTACCGTGCGCCTGCCAGCGGTGCCCCTGCTCGCATTCGAAGAGATAGCGCTGACTGCCATTGACGTAGACATTCGCATGACACCTCCCGCCGCGTGCGTACGCAGCTGCCTGCAGCAGGACCAGTCCGTCTGCGCGGCGGTTGCGGCGTGCCGATGCTTCATGTGCGCACGCGGGACACCAGCTCCCCTCGCTGATGTTGCGGCCCTGTCCCTCCCATTCGTGCCCGGCCGCGCAGCGCAGACGATAGCGTTCGAGCAGGCCGGCGAAAGTCCCGGCAGCCAGTTCGCCGCCCTTTTCCTTCACCTTCTCCAGCCAGCGTTCGCGCAGAGCGTTTCGCTGACACTCCGTGCACTCAGGCTGCCTGTACAGTATCTGCGTGGGGTCGGCGCTCGAAGCGGTGACCGTTTCTGCACTTGAGGGATAGCGCAAATGATAGCGCCCAGCGATCCCCCAGACACCGCCACCTGAGTTGCTTCGCGCGTTGCTGAAGCCGCGCAAGGAATTCCTCTCAATCGAGGATGGACAAACCCTGCGGCTTACTGCTGGATCGTGGCGTTCTTGAACAGATCAGTTGTGAACTGCGCGCTGGCTTTCTGCAGCGCCAGCAACTGCAGTTGCTGGCGGATCGTGTCCCTGGCCTGCTCAAGCGCAGGCACCTGCGTCGGACGTTTCGCATCCAGTTTCACGATCACCCGGGCGTTGCCAACGGAAACCGGCTCGGGCGTCACCCCACCCACCGGGAGCTTTGCGAGCGCCTGCGCCACGGGCAGCGGCAATCCGCTGGTCTTGCCCTCCGCAGCCGGCGTCTTGAAACTCACCCACGGCAGTTCTCCCCCGGCGGCCTTGCTCGGCGCCGTGCTGTACTGACGCGCGAGCACGTCGAAGGATTTCCCCGCTTTCACTTCACTGAGCACCGTCGCAGCCGTCATCGCGTCCGCAACGGCGATGATGCGCGGCCGGAATTCGTCCTTGCCAAGCGATGCGACGATTTCATCGTAGCGTGCTTTCACCTGAGCATCGGTCACGGGCTCGGGATGGATACTGTCCTTCAGATACAACTCGGATTCCGCATTGGCCTTTGCCGCGTTGACGGCCTGCTGCACTTCCGGCTTGTTTCCGTAGCCCGCTTTCTCGGCATTTTGCCGGAACAGTTCACGTGCGATCAGTTGCCCTTTGACCGCCTGCCGCAGTTGCGGCGTGTCGGGCTGGTGGGTTGTCTGCACCGCAATGCGCACCGCTTCATCGAGCTGTACTTGCGGGATCGCCACACCGTTCACGGTCGCGACCGTACCCGGCGGCAGCGCAGCGACGGTCGCCGACGCCGGCTGTGCAAACGCTGGCGCAGCGAGGCCCATGCAGAGGGCCGACGCTGCCACGAAACTTGTCCGGTTCGAAAACTTCATCAGTAGCTCCAGTTCATTGTTCCAAGAATAAGGGTGGACTTGGGTCCAAGCGCGGCAGGCTGGGTCAGCGCACGTCCAATGAGCAGCTCGCCAGACAGCTGTTGCCGATGCCACTGCCATTGAGCACGCACTCCGCCGCCCGTGCCAACCAGTGACGGAAAGCCCGGGACTGCAATCAGACTCGCCTTTCCCGCGTCAAGGAACACGTATGGCTCTACCCTGCCGTCGTGCCACCCTGGCGTGTTCACCCACGCGAGTTCATTGCGCGTATATAAACCCCGGTCGCCAGCAATCTCGCCCGAGCGAAAACCGCGAACGTTGTCCATACCACCGAGAAAGAGTTGCTCACTGCCATAGAGCGCGACGTTGACATACTGCAGTCCAACGACGCCCCGATACGCGAACTGCGCCGATCCGAGCTTCGGCAGTGGCAGCGTGTAACTTGCGGTCGCATCGAGCTTGGTGAACTGGCCGTGCGCATCGGTACGCGCGATATCATGCGCGTCGTGATCGGCCTCCAGCCAGGGTAGCCCTTCCGATACGCCTGCATCGAGCGTTACAAAGCCTTGCGCATCATTTAGCACAAAGCGATGTAACCAGTTTCCGCCTACACGCAGCACGGCAATGTGCTGCGGGTCCAGATCGAAATCATTCACTTCACGGTCCGTCCGTCGCCAGGAAAGCGTCGCGTCGAGATTCACGATGTTCGCCGCTGACCGGCTAGCCGTGTAGTTCCAGCCAAGAATGTGACTGAGCGTGCGACCATACAGGAGTGCAGTCGTCCCGATCACCTGCTGATATTCGGAGTCGGACAACGTGTAGCTGAACGTATGGCGACCGTACGGAATGGCGAACGACCCGACGAATGCATTGCTCTCTGCACTGTCGACGACGCTAAGGCTGATCGACTCTTGCAGTCCGATCAGGTTGTCCGCCTCGATGGCCGCCCGATAGCGTGTAATGCCCGTCGTTTCGCTGCCGTAGTTGTCGACGCCAAGCGTGTAATACAGATGGTCGCCGGACCGATTGTTGATGGCGACAACCGAATCGCCCGGACTCTGTCCCGGCAAAATCTGGACTTCCGCCTGATTGCGACGAAGACGGTTAATCTGCGAAACGCCCTGATCGACATCGCCGAGTCTCAAAGGATCGCCGGGTGACGCCGGAAATGCATTCGCGTATCCCGCATCTGTCAACCACCCTCCACCGGCCGAAGGCTCGTCTTTCTTCAACCGGTGAATTGACTGGCCGTTCACTGTAAAGGCCTGGATGCGCCCAATCTCGATTGTGACCGCAAGCGTGCCCGAACCGAGATTCTGCGGTCCAAGCAGCGCCCGCGTCGTCACATATCCCGCGTCGACAAACACATCGGTGAGTCTTTTCAGGAGCACATTGATTCGATTGGTCCCGAGTTTATGGCCTTCAAACTCCGACGCGATTTCCCGCAGTCTCGCTGCCGATACCCCATCAGGCAATACGACCGCCGCATCGTGCGGACCGGACACAACGATATGGCGCACTGAAAACGAAGGGCCGGGCTCGGGAATGTCATCGACGGGCGTGCCCGGAGAAACATTGAGTGCCGCGCCCGCGCCCGGTGTCTGCACGGTGACCGACGCTGGCGGCTGTGCAAGCTGTCTCTCACGCGTCCGCTCACGCTGTTCGTCGATCAGTTGCTGGCCGGGGTCCTGAACGGGACGGACTTGCGGAATGATGGGGACTGGCGCCGGTGCACCCGGCGGCGGCGCCATTTGCGCAAATACGGACCGGACGGCCAACAAAATACCAAACGCAACCGTGCTGGGAGTACGAGTTCGAGACACCGACATCAGTACCCCAACCACGAGGAAAGCCCGAGGTGCTGACCGATCTGCACCGGTGCACGCATGGGCAGACGTACGGTCGTGATGCCGCCCGCTGCGGACGTACCTTTCCCGCCGCTAACCGATCCGCCATCAATCACTGCACTGCCGGTGAACGTGACCGACCCGTTTGCCACGAAGTCTCCGCCAACGTCCATCGCGATAATCTGTGCCCACGTGCTGCCGAAGAACGCCTTGAAGCCACGGTCCTGATTGATCGCCGAATAACCCGTCACGCCCTGCGCATAGGTGACGGGTGCGCTGACCTTGATATCGCCCAGCGCGAATACGTTACCGCCAATATTCCGTGCGACGTTGCCGGCGGTAATCGACAGGTCCTTGCCCGACTGGATCGTGCCGCCATATGGCGTGACCGTGCTCGACGCGCTGGCGTGACAGAAAAACCAGCACCCACGCGAGTAACTGGCCTGCCCGGCAAAGACCGCCGCATTCGTAAAGGTGTCACGGGCATCAATCGCAATCGGGCCATTACTCGACTGGATGATGCCGCCCGAGTTCGTCACGTTAGTGCCGGTGATCGAAACGGCGCCGCCGGTCGAGGCGATGTATGCGAGCTGCGAGGGCTGGCTCACCGTACCGTAGTCGACGTCGAAACCGCTCGACGTGTGCGTCAGGAAGAGGAAGCTGCCACCTTGATTCGAATAGGCGACGGGTGCACCCGCGTTGATGCCAGTCGTATGGTCGATGATGTTCTGCACGTCGCCCGCTGCAGTCAGCGTGACTGCACCATTGGAGAGCATCCGTCCATTGTCGTTGACGATATTGCCCTTCGCGCTCAGGGTCGTTGCACCATTGGCCGAGAAGATGACACCAAGGTTGGTTGGCGTCGACTGGTTCGTAATATTCCCGTCCGCGGTGAGAATCACATCGCCGCCCGTCGATTTCCCGTCACCGGTGATTCCGCCTGCCTGGATCGTGCTGCCGACACTGGAAATGTCGTGGCTTGCGGTCACCTTTATCGCGCCCACGGTCGAGCTCAAGGTTGACGGCCCAGCAGCTGAATCAGACAGCGCGATCGTCGCGGCATTTATCGTCGCGTTGTTTGCTGCTGCAGCCTGTGTGTTCTGCAGCGAGACGTTACCGCTCGTCGTCAACGAGACATCGTGCTCCGACCGAATCGATGCACCTGTCGTTGTGATGTCACCGTTCGCGCTGACGATCACATCACCTGCGCTGCCGTAGAGCTTCCCGAGACTGCGCACACCAGCGCCCTGATCGGTGACGATCAGTTGAACCCTGCCGCCCGTAAGACCGCCCGCCGACGTGATGTCGATAGCGAACCCCGAGGCGGATGCATGCGGATTCGTCGTCGATGCGAGCCAGTCGTGGCTATTGTCCGATGGTGAAAAGCTTGTGTCCCACGTGGTCGTGCTGCTGCCGATCGTTGCGCGCACACCGCCCACGGACGTCGTGAAATCGTTGGTGACCGGTCCATTGACCGCGAGCTGCTTCGACACTAGATCCAGATTGACGAGTGTGCCTGACAGGCCACCCGGTCCGATTTTAATGGAACCGCTGTTTGTCGTGAGTACGACATTGCGCTGAATAACGCCTGGCGCCAGCGTGATGTCGTTGAAACTGACCTGCCCCGTTGTGAGAACGACATGCCCCGCATTCTGGAAGCTGCCGCCGTCTACAGTCACGCCGTTCGGGTTCGCAAGGATGACGTTCGCTCGCGGACCAAGGACGTTGATCGCGCCTTGGATAAATGACGGATTCGTGCTCGTCACTTCATTAACGATGGTCTTCGCGTTGACTCCGACGTTGTTCAGGTCGGCTCCAGCCTTCGATACATTGAACGACGTGTAGGTGTTGTGCGAGACACCGCCGACGGCCGGCGCAATGTTGACTATCTGATGGCCGGATCCTGAAGTCGATACTGACGTGACTGTTCCGCCATCTGCGACAACGCCCGCGCCAAATGCCATGTTCGAAGAGGCCGCCAAGATAACGAACGACAATGGCGGTCTTATTTTTTTCTTCATGCAGTGAG
>Ga0268254_10000780_pt1 | contig 14755 bp, 15 predicted proteins | sample AgamicOrSfrz_FD_200251 | JGI IMG/M metagenome (GOLD analysis project Ga0268254, IMG submission 200251) | Agave microbial communities from Guanajuato, Mexico - Or.Sf.rz (v2) (version 3) | ecosystem: Host-associated > Plants > Phyllosphere > Phylloplane/Leaf | place: Guanajuato, Mexico...
ACCTGACCCCATGCCGAACTCAGAAGTGAAACGCCGTAGCGCCGATGGTAGTGTGGGGTCTCCCCATGCGAGAGTAGGGAACTGCCAGGCATCAAATTAAGCAGTAAACCGGGGCAACAACCCGGTGGTTGTAGAAAAATTCGGTGGAGCGGTAGTTCAGTCGGTTAGAATACCTGCCTGTCACGCAGGGGGTCGCGGGTTCGAGTCCCGTCCGTTCCGCCACTTATTTTAAGAACCGTATCTCTCACGAGATACGGTTCTTTTTCGTCTGCAATTTGTGAAAAAAGGGCCAAATGGCCCCTGTTATTTACTCTTCCCAGCGCTTTAACAGCAAACTGGCATTTACCCCGCCGAAGCCAAACCCATTCGACATCGCGTAGCGAATCTCAAGCGGTCGCGCGGTAAGCGCCACCAGGTTTAACCCATCGGCCTTCTCATCCGGGTGATGTAAATTGAGCGTCGGTGGAGCAATCTGTTCACGCAACGCCTGAACCGTGAAAATCGCCTCAATACCGCCCGCCGCACCTAAAAGATGCCCCGTCGCTGACTTAGTGGAGGTAATTGCTACTGTACTGTTCGCACCGAATACGCGCTTTATCGCTGCCAGTTCGCCTTTATCGCCGACCGGTGTCGAGGTCGCATGAGCGTTAATATGCTGAATGTCGGAGACTGAAATGCCCGCCTGCCGGATCGCGGCTTCCATCGCCCGTGCGGCACCGTTACCGTCTTCTGGGCCAGCAGTGAGATGATGCGCATCCGCGCTTGTTCCATACCCTACCAGTTCCGCCAGCGGCGTCGCGCCGCGCGCCAGCGCATGTTCGAGAGATTCAATCACCAGCAGCCCGGCACCTTCACCCATCACAAATCCATCACGATCGCGATCAAATGGGCGTGAAGCCGTCGTCGGTTGATCGTTAAAACCGCTCGACAGCGCGCGCGCCGCTGCAAATCCCGCAAGGCTGACCCGATGGATCGCCGCTTCACTGCCGCCGCATAAGGCGATATCTGCCTCACCGCTGCGTATCAACCGCGCGGCATCACCAATTGCCTGCGCTCCAGCCGCACAGGCCGAAACGGGCGCGCCGATTGGGCCGCGAAAACCATAGTTGATTGAGACATGGCCAGCTGCGAGGTTGGCGAGGAAAGAGGGAACGGTAAACGGAGAGAGTTTACGTGGGCCGCGCGAATCTGTGGTGCGCACCGCATTGGTGATCTCGCTGAAGCCACCGATCCCGGTGGCAATAACCGTTGCGGTTCGATCGCGCTGTGCCTCCTCCTGCGGAAACCAATTTGCCTGCGTCAGCGCTTCTTTCGCTGCCACCAGTGCGAACTCAATAAAACGATCCATTTTTTTGCGCTCTTTCGCCGGGATCGTGCTTAAGGGATCAAACCCGTGATGCGGATCCTCTTCAATCGAAGGAACCTGGCCTGCCACTTTGCAGGCAATATCATCGACCATTTCATCGTCGAGGCGGGAAATACCCGATTTGCCCTCAACCAATGATGACCAGACGTGGGAAAGGCCGCAGCCCAACGGGCTGACGATGCCCATACCGGTTATAACGACGCGCTTTTGCGAAATGCTCATATTCACTCCTCCTTATTCATCTGTAATTGTGGCGCATATTTCAGCGACGTCTCTCCGGCCTGCTTACGTTGCAAATATTGATGACGATAGTGGAGAACCGGCGACGCTGCCGGGCCTGGCACCATGGCGTACTTTTCAGGGGTTATGGCTTCGCCGGTGGCCTTATCGACGAGGATCGCTTCAACCGGGCGCGCGGTTTCCCGCTCAACCAGCATCATCTGTGGGCCTTCAGGTGAGAAATGGCGGTTTCCCCACTGCGCCAGCGCGATGATGACTGGACGAAAATCATAGCCTAACGGCGTGAGGTGATATTCATAGCGCGGCGGGGTTGTGCTGTAGCTCACCTTTTCAAGCAACCCCTCTTCAACCAGCTCTTTCAGGCGCCGGGAGAGAATGTTCGGCGCAATATTGGCGTTTTTCTGGAACTCATCAAAACGGGTAAACCCTGCGAAGGCGTCGCGCAGGATAATCATGCTCCAGCTATCACCAATGCGTCCCAGACTTCGGGCAATAGGGCAGGGAGCCTGGTAAAGCGCTTCATTTTTCATGATGGTATCTGCTGTAGTAAACATGCCGCACCAAAGTGACATAGTGACTTTCAATATGCAAGTCACTACTTTTAGCACTATTGCCGCTGCGGCAAATATCCTCTGCATTCCCGCCTCTTTTTCCCCCGTACTCAACTCACCATAATCACGCCATCTGTTAAGAAATAATGAGAGAGGAATTGATATGTCTATCCCTGCATTTGGTCTGGGGACCTTCCGTTTAACCGATGAAGCGGTTATCGCCTCGGTGAAGACCGCCCTTGAACTGGGCTATCGCGTGATTGATACCGCGCAGATTTATGGCAATGAAGCCGCCATTGGCGAAGCGCTTGCCCAGAGCGGCGTCGCGCGGGAATCACTGTTTATCACCACTAAAATCTGGACTGAAAACCTGGGCGAAGGGCAGCTGATCCCAAGCCTGCAAGAGAGCCTGAAGAAGTTAGGCACTAACTATGTTGATTTGACGCTGATTCACTGGCCGTCGCCGGGCGCAGCAGTGCCGGTTGCCGAGTCGATGCAGCAGTTGATGAACGCCAAAGCGCAGGGGCTAACGCGCCAGATTGGCGTCTCCAACTTCACGATTGAGTTAATGGAACAGGCGATCGCGGCTGTTGGGGCGGAAAACATTGCCACTAACCAGATTGAGCTCTCTCCCTATCTGCAAAACCGTAAAGTGGCGCAGTGGGCAAAAGAGCACGGGATCCACATCACCTCATATATGACGCTGGCGTATGGTAAAGCACTGAAAGATGCCACGGTTGCCCGCATCGCGCAGAAGCACAGCGCAACGCCGGCCCAGGTGATCCTGGCATGGGCGATGGGGGAGGGATACGCAGTGATCCCATCCTCAACCAAACGCGAGAACCTGGCGAGCAACCTGCAAGCGAAGACGCTTGAACTGGATGCGGATGACAGAGCCGCCATCGCCGCGCTGGATTGCAATGACCGGCTGGTCAGCCCGGAAGGGCTTGCACCTGAGTGGGATTAATCAGCAACGTGACGGGAGCCTGGCTCCCGTTTTTTTATCTGCCCGTCTGCGGCACATGCTCGCTGACAAAGTCGATAAAGGCGCGAATACGCGTGCTCACCGCCCGATCGCTATAGTAGACGGCGCTGAAGGGCATCTCTACCGGCAGCAGTTTGTCTGACATCAGCGCAACCAGTTCGCCGCTCGCCAGCTCTTTATCAATCATATAATCCGACAGGCTGGCGATACCGTTGCCGCTCAGACAGAGGTGTTTAAGGGTTTCACCGCTGTTAGAGGCGAGCGTGGGCGTTACCTCCAGCAGTTGTCCATCGGCCGCAGCCACCGGCCAGGTATTCAGCGATACCGGCTCCGTAAAGCCGAGGCAGACATGATTTTGCAAATCCTCTACCGTTTCGGGTGTACCGTAACGGGCAAGATATTCGGGCGAAGCGATAATTTTGCGGTAGCTCTTAAAGAGCGGACGCGCGCGCAGGCTGGAATCTGTCAGCTTGCCGACGCGAATAGCGACATCGACTTTTCGTTCAATCAGGTTGATAAAGGTTTCGCTCGAGACCAGCGACAGGCTGATCTCCGGGTAACGTTCACGAAACGGCTTAATCAGCGGCATTAAAAAGTGCAGCACCACCGGCGTGGCGGCATCGATGCGCAGCGTGCCGCGCGGCACCAATTTATTCTCCATCACCTCGTTTTCTGCCGCTGCCATCTCCTGCAGCACCGTTTGTACGCGACGGAAATAGCGCTCGCCCTCTTCAGTGAGGCTAAGCTGGCGAGTCGTGCGATTGAGCAGGTTAACGCCGAGCTTATTCTCCAGCTTCTTCACCGCCCGGCTAATGGCAGAGTTAGCCTGACCAAGACGTTCAGCGGCACGGCTAAAACTGCCGCTCTCCACGACCGCGACAAAAATGGCGAGTTCTTCCGAGGTGGTTTTCATTATTGCCTCTGTAGCAACATTTCAACGAGATTATTCATGCGCGTGTATTTAACCATGCCGCGTGCCGCAACGCCATCGCGCGGCCTTAAGGTCAATGGCACCTATACAAGCTGGCTCTTTTCTGGTGATTATTCGTTGAAACTATGGTCTACAATCCCTATAACTGAATGACGCCCCTTTTTCGGGCGCGGAAATCGAAGAGGTTTAAAGCCGAAGTGGCGAAAAATACTTACGCTATGCGATATGTTGCCGGACAACCTGCGGAGCGCATTTTACCGCCGGGATCGTTCGCCAGTATTGGTCAGGCTTTACCTGCCGGCGTTCCACTCAGCCAGGATGAAAAGATCCGCGTGCTGGTATGGAACATCTTCAAGCAGCAGCGGGCAGAGTGGCTCTCGGTGCTGCAAAGCTTCGGCAAAGATGCGCACCTGGTTCTGTTGCAGGAAGCGCAGACGACGCCTGAGCTGGTGAGTTTCGCAACCAGCAACTACCTTGCCGCCGATCAGGTTCCCGCCTTTGTGCTGCCTCAGCACCCCTCAGGCGTGATGACGCTCTCTTCTGCCCATCCGGTCTATTGCTGTCCTCTGCGCGAGCGTGAGCCGATTCTGCGGCTGGCAAAATCAGCCCTCGTGACGGTCTACCCGCTGCCGGACAGCCGTAATCTGATGGTGGTGAATGTGCATGCGGTCAACTTCAGTCTCGGTGTTGATGTCTACAGTAAGCAGTTGCTGCCGATTGGTGATCAGATTGGCCGTCATGATGGCCCGGTGATTATGGCTGGTGATTTTAACGCCTGGAGCCGCCCGCGCATGAATGCCCTCTACCGTTTCGCCCGCGAAATGGCGCTGCGGCAGGTACGATTCACCGACGATAACCGCAGGCGAGCCTTTGGCCGACCGCTCGATTTTGTCTTCTATCGTGGTTTAAACGTTGATGAGGCGTCGGTACTGGTGACCCGCGCATCGGATCACAACCCGCTGCTGGTGGAGTTCAGCCCGTTACCTTCCGGCAAATAGGCGAAAAAAAGATAAAAAAAAGCACCGTGGGGAGACGGTGCTTTTTTTATTGCTTCAGGTCAGGAGTCCGGCGTCGCGCTGTTCTTCACAAAGAGCGTGATTTGATCGCCCGGCCGCAGATTGGAGGTATCGGTGTTCCAGCGCATCACATCTTTGATGTTCACGCCGTGACGTTTCGCGATACTCGACAACGAATCACCTTTGCGCACGCGATAGGTAATGCTATCGCTGTTGCTGGCAAGACGTTGTGCGCTGCTGCCTGCACCAACCGTCAGGTTTTGACCCACCTTCAGGTTCGCGCCGCGCAGATTATTCCACTGCTTCAGATCCTTCGCGCTTACGCCGAGGCGTGACGCGATGCCTGAGATCGTATCACCTGAGCGAACCTTGTAGCTTTTGCTGGAGAGCGGGGTGTTATCCGCAACCAGCGTCGGCTGTACGGCGGCGATTTCGCCGGATGCCAGCGACTCACGCAGCTGATCTGCATGTTTCTTCGGCACCATCACGTACTGTGGACCGGCTGAACCCAACGTCGAACCTTTAACGCCTGCGTTAAACGCCTTCAGTTTGTTGACGGAAATTCCCGCCATTTCAGCCAGCTGACCCACTTCTACCGGGCTACTCAGCCTGACACGCGCCAGCGCACGGCTTTCGTCTGGCGTTGGCAGATTAATGCCATAACGTTTGCTGTTTTTGAGAAGATCGCTCAACGCCAGCATCTTAGGCACATAAATCTTTGTTTCATAAGGCAATGAGAGCGACCAAAAATCGGTGGGTTTCCCCTGCGCTTTGTTCGCTTTAATTGCCTTCAGCACGCGACCTTCACCGCTGTTATAGGCGGCAACGGTCAATAACCAGTCGCCGTCAAACATACGGTTAAGACGCTGCATCATGTCGAGTGCGGCCGTGGTAGAGGCCACAATGTCACGACGCGCATCGTAGCTGCGTGTCTGTTTTAAACCATAATTTCGCCCTGTGCTCGGAATGATTTGCCAAATGCCTGCGGCATTGGCACCAGACGTTGCGTGCGGGTTAAAAGCGCTCTCCACTATGGGTAGTAGTACCAGTTCCATGGGCATGTTACGTTTTTTAACTTGCCCAGCTATCCAGTACATATACGGCTCTGCCCGTAAAGTTACATCGTGGAGATAGCTCTTATTGTTTAAATACTTCAGTTTCTGTTCGCGAATCCGGCTGTTTTCCGGAATTCCCATCTTTAGCTCGTCGCTTATGGAGGCCCACAAGTTGCTATCCGTTTGGTCGGCGAGTGTTCCGTCGTCCATCCAGCGTGCCTGACTTGTGAACTTCCCAGCTTCCCCTTGACCAGCTGCAGAAAGGCTCTGTGCGTGCTGTTGTACCGAACCGTCGCGCTGCGACGCCTGGCACCCCACGAGCAGGACAGAGGCGAGTAATATCGCTTTTGCCTTCATGTGTGTGTCAATAGTAGTTGCTTAAAAGACGAGCGATGATAACGGCGATGTTTTCAAAAGGCAACCCGCAATGTCAGAAAGCATCTTTCTTTGCCCGTAACCAGGCGAAACGCTCCTCTGGATGTTGCAATACCTTCTCTTGATTTATTACTTCAATTAAATCAGCATCTTCCGTACGTAAAAATAAATTTATTTTGCGCTCATTTTTCAGAATTACAGGGAGTGTCTTTTCGTTTTTAGCACGTAACTCACTCACTTCCTTATAGTATTCCTGAACCTCTGCATCTTCAGGCAGCACGCTGACGGCAAACTTCATATTCCCTAAAGTGTATTCATGTGCGCAACAAATCAACGTGTCGTCGGGAAGGGCGTTAATTTTACAGAAGGATTGATACATCTGCGTTGCGGTCCCTTCGAATAATCTTCCACAGCCGCCAGAGAAGAGCGTATCGCCGCAAAAAAGGTAAGGGAAACTGAAGAAACAGATATGTCCTAAAGTGTGACCTGGGGTGGCGAAGACCGAGAAATCATGGCCCAAAACGGTGACCGTATCGCCTTCGGCCACAACCTGGGTCGTGCCTTTATGTTGTGTCTCCGCTGGCCCATAAACCACTACATCAGGGAAAGCGTCACGCAGAGCCTGCACACCGCCGACATGATCGTTATGGTGATGCGTCAGTAGAATAGCTTCAGGTTGCCACTGGTGCTCTTCAATGGCGCGCAGCACCGGGGCGGCCTCGCCCGGATCGACGATCAGGCAGCGCCCATCATCCTCGCTCAACACCCAGATGTAGTTGTCCTGAAACGCGGGAATACTGTTAAGATTCATAAATTACCTCTCAAAGCGTAGCGGAAGGTTGTAATGAAGCCGGCAAGGACTCCCCGAAAACTCGTCGCGCCCGTAAGCTGGGGCGCACTCCCAAAAGGTGCTTATTACCGCCAGGCGCTGGAGGAGGAGCTCAAGCCGTGGCTGGCGAAAATGTATGGTTTTCACCTGCTTAAGATTGGCAACCTCAGCGCGGAAATCAACCTTGAAAGCTGCGCGATCTCCCACCAGGTTAATGTCTCGCTGGCAGGCGAACCGGCGCAGGTGCGCGCGGATCCGCTCTCTTTGCCGTTTGCGGAGAAGTCCGTCGATGCCTGCCTGCTGGCCCATACGCTGCCCTGGTGCCCCGATCCCCACCGGCTGTTGCAGGAGGTTGATCGCGTGCTGATTGACGACGGCTGGCTGGTGATGAGCGGGTTTAATCCCGTTAGCCTGTTAGGCGTCTGCAAGGCGGTGCCGTTTGCGCGCCGCTCACCGGTGGTCAAAAGCCGAATGTTCACCCTCACGCGCCAGTTTGACTGGCTCGCGCTGCTCAATTTTGAAGTGCTTCATTATAGCCGCTTTCGCGTATTGCCCTGGACGAAGCAGGGCGGAAAGCTGCTGAGCGCGCATCTGCCGGCGTTGGGCTGTATGCAGCTGATTGTGGCCCGCAAACGCACCATTCCGCTGACGCTCAACCCGCTAAAGCAGAGCCGCTCACGAGCGCGCGTGCCGCAGGCCGTTGGCGCGACACGGCAGTCTTAAGCCAGGGTTTCCGGCTGGTAACCGACATCTTCGTGGGTGGGATTCATCGCCGCCGCACGCGCCAGCTCATCGCAGCGTTCGTTTTCCGGATGCCCGGCGTGGCCTTTTACCCACTCCCAGCGGATTTGATGCTGGCTAAGCGCTGCATCGAGCCGCTTCCACAGGTCGACATTTTTAACCGGCTTCTTATCCGCCGTTTTCCAGCCGCGTTTTTTCCAGTTGTGGATCCACTGGGTAATGCCCTGGCGCACATACTGGCTGTCGGTGCTGAGCACCACTTCGCAGTGCTCTTTCAGCGCTTCAAGGGAGACAATCGCCGCCATCAGCTCCATGCGATTGTTGGTGGTTAAACGGTAGCCTTCGCTGAAGGTCCGTTCATGTCCGCGATAACGTAAAATGGCGCCATATCCACCCGGTCCCGGATTGCCGAGGCACGATCCGTCGGTGAAAATTTCTACCTGTTTGAGCATCTCTGGTAGACTTCCTGAGTTGAAAACGACAAGTCTGACATAAATGGCCGCTATGAGCACTGCAATTACACGACAGATCGTCCTCGATACCGAAACCACCGGTATGAACCAAATCGGTGCGCACTACGAAGGGCATAAGATCATTGAGATCGGTGCGGTTGAGGTGATAAACCGCCGCCTGACCGGCAATAACTATCACGTCTACCTGAAGCCCGATCGGCTGGTGGACCCGGAAGCGTTTGGCGTTCACGGCATCGCCGATGAGTTCCTGCTGGATAAGCCGACCTTCGGCGATATTGCCGATGAGTTTATCGACTATATCCGCGGCGCGGAACTGGTGATCCATAACGCCTCGTTTGATATCGGCTTTATGGATTATGAGTTCAGCAAGCTGAACCGTGGAATTCCGAAAACCGAGACCTTCTGCAAAATTACCGACAGCCTGGCGCTGGCGCGCAGGATGTTCCCGGGCAAGCGTAACAGCCTCGATGCGCTCTGCTCGCGTTACGAAATCGATAACAGCAAGCGAACGCTGCACGGCGCACTTCTCGACTCCCAAATCCTTGCCGACGTCTATTTGATGATGACCGGCGGCCAGACATCGATAAAATTTTCGATGGAGGGCGAGAGTCAGAATCAGTCAGGCGAAGCGGGGATCCAGCGCGTTGTGCGCCAGGCAAACAAACTGCGGGTTGTTTTAGCCAGTGATGAAGAGCTGATGGCCCATGAATCGCGCCTCGATTTAGTACAGAAAAAGGGCGGAAGTTGCCTCTGGCGCGGCTAAATTGATTTATTAACCGTGAAAAATCAGCCCGTGGGCGATTTTTGCAGCAAACGATTCAAAACAAGAGAAAAAGCGTTGACGGCACCAGGCGCAATACGTAATATGCGCCTCGTTCCCTAACAGGAACACAACGCGGAGCGGTAGTTCAGTCGGTTAGAATACCTGCCTGTCACGCAGGGGGTCGCGGGTTCGAGTCCCGTCCGTTCCGCCACTATTCAGAAGGCCTGAATCAGCAATGATTCAGGCCTTCGTCGTTTCTACTCCTTGGCCACCGCGCGCTGCGCGATAAATCCGCTCTCCACGCCCGCACGCTCATGACGCGCCAGCCAGCAGTAGCAGCCCGCCCCGAGAAAGACGCCGATAAACCAGCTAAAGTTCGCCACTTCGTGCAGCGCCGGAATAAAGCTGATCACCAGGCCCACCATCACCGACGGCAGCAACGCGGCAATTGCTTTGGGGTTAAAGCCGTTTTTGTACCAGTAACGCCCGTTCGGGGAGACGGTAAAGAGATCGTCGACAAACACCTTGCCGCGTTTAATCAGGTAGAAGTCCGCCAGCAGAATGCCGAACAGCGGGCCGATACAGGCACCGAGCACATCCAGCGTGTAGTGGATTAACTCCGGCGACTGGAACAGGTTCCACGGCGTCAGCAGCACCGAGCCGACCGCCGCAATCATCCCCCCGGTACGGAAGCTGATCTTCTGCGGCGCGCAGTTAGAGAAATCAAACGCCGGTGAGACGAAGTTCGCCACGATATTAATGCCGATAGTCGCAGTAATCATGGTCAGCAGGCCAATCGCCATAGCCAGATCGCTGCCGACGTGGCTGACTGTTTCAATCGGGTCGGTGATCATTTTGCCAAACAGCGATTGCGTTCCCGAGACAATCACCACCGTCACAATCGAGAAGAGCAGGAAGTTAAAGGGCAGTCCCCAGCGGTTGCCGCGGCGGATCGCCTGCATGCTTTTGCCGTAGCGGGAGAAGTCACCAAAGTTGAGCCGCGGGCCGGAGAAGTAGGAGACCACCAGCGCCGTGGCGGTGATCATCTGCCACGCTTGCTCACCCGGCGTCAGCGCCTTGCTGGCAAGGGTAAAGGAGATGCCGTCAAACCCGGTCTGGTAGAGGATCCAGCCCGCCAGCGCCATCATCACTACATACACCGCCGGTCCGGCGACATCAATAAAGCGTTTGATCGCGTTCATTCCGTGCCAGAACACCAGTGCCTGCAGCGCCCACATAATGCCGAAGCAGATCCAGCCCAGCGCCGACAGCCCCAGAAAGTGGCTGCTTGTCAGCGCGCCCAGCGAAGGCCAGAATTTCAGCGCCACCAGCATCAGGGCGTTGGCGGCGAGATAGGTTTGAATCCCGTACCAGGCGAAGGCGATAAGCCCGCGGATCACCGCCGGAATATTGGCGCCGAATACGCCAAATGCCTGACGGCAAATCACCGCATAGGGCATGCCGGTCATCTGGCTCGGCTTCGCCACCAGGTTTGCACAGAGCTGCACAATACAGATCCCCACCAACAGGCAGAGCAGCACCTGCCAGCTGGCGAGCCCTAAGGCAAAGAAGCTGGCGGCAACCACATAGCCGCCCATGCTGTGCACATCGGACATCCAGAACGAAAAGATGTTGTACCAGGTCCAGTTCTGCTGGCGAGTCGGGGCAAGGTCCTCATTGGTCAATCTTGGGCTATAACGAGCATCGTACTGCGGTTCAGGGTTTGGCATGGAATCTGCTCCTTTAAATAGCGATAGCGTTCACAGGTCTGCTATCGGCTATTGCATTAACCAGGCCAGGTTTGGATTTTTTGTATACAAGATGGATAAAAAACGTATACAAAAAAGGCAATGCTGCGTCACACAGGAATCAGGTTATGAACCATTACACCGGGCTACAGGCGCCTGCGGATCGGGAAGAGAGAGAGCATTTCATCTGGCAATCGCTGTTAACGGCCATTGTTGAGCACCAGTTGCCGCCGGGCAGTAAACTGCCGGAAGAGGCGCTGGCGGAGGTATTTGGCGTCAGCCGCACCGGCATTCGCAAAGTGCTCACGCGCCTTGCAACGGTGCAAATGATCACCATCGCGCCCAGGCGCGGTGCATTTGTCGCGAATCCTGGCATCGACGAGTCAAAAGAGATCTTCGCCACGCGCAAAATGATCGAGTGCGCCAACCTGCCGCAGGTGCTGGCACATCTGCAACCGCCGCATCTGGCGGCACTGGAGGCGATCATTGGCGAGGAGGAAGCGGCGCACCAGCAGCATGACGGCGCGGCGGCTATTCGCCACTCGGCGGCTTTTCATATTCAATTGCAGGCGATATCGGGCAATGCGGTGGTGACCGACATTATCACCACTCTGACGCAGCGCTCCTCGCTGGTGATTGCCGCCTGGGGCGCGCCGTGGCAGCAGGGCTGCCGCTGTCACGATCACGATAAGCTGATCGAACTGTTACGTAACAAAGATCTGGCGGGCCTCGAGCACGCCATGGCGCACCACTTCGACCACATTGTTTCCAGCCTGCGCTTTGAGCGCAGCGGCGAAACGCTGCCCGATTTTACCCGTCTGTTTGGCACCCGAGGAGAGCCGCAATGAGCGCATTTTGTATACAAGTCATCAACCCCAACACCAGCCCGGAGATGACCGAAACCATTGCCAGCGCCGCGCGCCGCATCGCCTCGCCGGGCACTACCATTCTCGCCAGCTGCCCGACGCAGGGCGTGGAATCGATTGAGGGCCATTTCGATGAAGCGATTGCCGCTATTGGCGTGCTGGAGCAGGTAAAGCAGGGCAAAGCGCAAGGCGCGCAGGGGCATGTGATCGCCTGCTTTGGCGACCCGGGACTGCTGGCGGCGCGGGAACTTGCGAGCGGCCCGGTTATCGGCATTGCCGAAGCGGCGATGCATATGGCGACGCTGGTAGCGACGCGCTTCTCGATAGTCACCACGCTGCCGCGCACGGTGATCATCGCCCGTCATTTACTGCGCCAGTATGGCTTTGAACATCACTGCGCCGCGCTGCACGCCATCGATTTACCGGTGCTGGCTTTGGAAGATGGCACGGGTCTTGCTCAGCAAAAGGTACGCGAGCGTTGTATACAAGCCAAACGTGAGGATGGAAGCGGGGCGATTGTGCTCGGGTGCGGCGGGATGGCGAACCTCGCCAGTGAGCTGACGCAGGAGTTGGGCATCCCGGTGATCGACGGCGTAACGGCGGCGGTTAAGATGGTTGAATCCCTGCTCGCCCTCGGTTTTGGCACCAGTAAACATGGCGATCTCGCGTATCCCAATAACAAGCCGCTTTCAGGATGCTTCGATATGCTCAGCTGAAGGCGGCCCCGGTTAAGAGGTCGAATCAGCATGCAAGCAGCAACCGAGACTCCCTTCTGGCACTTTACTGCCGACTACCCGCGCGATATGGCGGGCTACGCTGGCAAGCCGCCGCACGCACAGTGGCCTGGCGGCGCGCGCATCGCCGTGCAGTTTGTGCTTAATTTTGAAGAGGGCGGCGAGAACCATGTTCTGCACGGCGACAGCGGCTCGGAGCAGTTTCTCTCCGACATCATCGGCGCGGCCAGCTACCCGGCGCGCCATATGTCGATGGACTCCCTCTATGAGTACGGTTCGCGCGCCGGTTTCTGGCGCATCCATCAGGAGTTTCAGCAGCGCGGCCTGCCGTTAACGGTGTTTGGCGTGGCGATGGCGCTGGCGCGCAACCCGGCAATCGTCGAGGCGATCAAGGCGGCGGATTATGACGTGGTGAGCCACGGCTGGCGCTGGATCCACTATCAGGATCTCGATATCCAGACCGAGCGCCAGCATATGCAGCAGGCGATTGAGATCCTGCAAACGCTGTTCGGCAAACGCCCGCTCGGCTGGTATACCGGGCGCGACAGCCCAAATACTCGCGCGCTGGTGGTGGAGCAGGGCGATTTTCTCTATGACAGCGACTACTACGGCGACGATCTGCCCTTCTGGACCACCGTCGGCGAGAAACCGCATCTGATTGTGCCCTACACGCTGGATGCCAACGACATGCGCTTTGCCACCGCCCAAGGGTTTAACACCGCCGAGCAGTTTTATACCTACCTGAAAGATAGCTTCGATGTGCTCTATGCCGAAGGCGAAACGGCACCGAAGATGATGTCAATCGGCATGCACTGCCGTCTGCTGGGGCGACCGGGACGGTTTCGTGCCCTGCAACGTTTTCTTGATTACGTGCAGAGCCACGACAAGGTATGGATCTGCCGCCGCCAGGAGATCGCCGAGCACTGGCTGAAACATCACCCCTATAAAGCGTAACCGGCCTGCTGCCCGCCAGTGCGCGGGCGAAGTTTAGCGCGTCAGGCGCAGCTGCTGCAGGTTGCCATCAAGCTGTAGATCCGTTTGCAGACGCGCCACATCCCGGCAGATAAAGGCCATTTCGCGATGCGCCTCCAGCTTCTGCCGCCACTTCTCAGGCACCTCGGCAAGATTGTCATACAGCGCTTCCAGCGTGGGAAAAGTGCTGAGCAGTTGAGTGGCGCTTTTCGGCCCGATCCCGGCGACGCCCGGTACTTTTGAACTGCTGATGCCCGCCAGCCCCCAGTAATCCGGCAGCTGCTGCGGCGTGACGCCATACTCCTGGTCAATAAATGGTGCATCCAGCCAGCGTTTCTGGAAGTAGTCGCGGATGCGGATGGTGGGCGAGAGCAGCTGGCAGTAGCCTTTGTCCGTCGAAACAATCGTCGCCTCTTGTCCCGCCTGCGCCATTTTTACCGCCAGCGTGGCGGCGAGATCGTCGGCTTCATTACCCGGCGTCGCCCAGCAGCGAATGCCGCGCTGCTCAAACGCCGCGCGCAGCGCGGGCATCTCCTGATGCAGCGGCTCCGGCATCGGCGGTCGGCCCGCTTTGTAGTCCGGCAGCAGCTGGTGGCGCCAGCCCTGATTGCGGGCTTCATCATCGAACACCGCCACCGCGTGGGTCGGCTGGCTATGCACAATCAGTTGCTCGAGCGCGTGCAGGCAGGTCTCCGCGCAGGGTGAACCCTGCACCGCATGAATACGGCGGATAAGATTGAGTGCGTCGACAATAAGCAGATGAGCCACGGATACCCTCCTTGTAAGCGAGGGCTAAGGGTAACATTGCCCGCTTTATGAGGCTATGAAACGGTGACTATTCAGGAAGATGCCTCGCAAAACGAGGCATCTGTCATGCAGGTTAATCGCAGGTAACGACCTTCATCGCCAGCCCGCCGCGGGAGGTTTCGCGGTACTTGGCGTTCATATCTTTGCCGGTTTCGTACATCGTCTCGATCACTTTATCGAGGCAGACGCGCGGCTCGCTGGTGCGTCGCAGCGCCATACGCGCGGCATTAACAGCCTTAACCGAGGCAATGGCGTTACGCTCAATACAGGGCACCTGCACCTGGCCGGCGACGGGATCGCAGG
>Ga0268254_10000782_pt1 | contig 14715 bp, 10 predicted proteins | sample AgamicOrSfrz_FD_200251 | JGI IMG/M metagenome (GOLD analysis project Ga0268254, IMG submission 200251) | Agave microbial communities from Guanajuato, Mexico - Or.Sf.rz (v2) (version 3) | ecosystem: Host-associated > Plants > Phyllosphere > Phylloplane/Leaf | place: Guanajuato, Mexico...
ATCGGATCAACATCATCGATACGCCGGGACACGTCGACTTCACCATCGAAGTCGAGCGCTCCATGCGCGTGCTCGACGGCGCCTGCATGGTCTACGACTCGGTCGGCGGCGTGCAGCCGCAGTCCGAAACCGTGTGGCGTCAGGCGAACAAGTACAAGGTGCCGCGCATTGCGTTCGTCAACAAGATGGACCGCGTCGGCGCGGATTTCTTCCGCGTGCAGCGGCAGATCGGCGAGCGTCTGAAGGGCGTCGCCGTGCCGATCCAGATTCCGATCGGCGCGGAAGAGCATTTTCAGGGCGTCGTCGACCTGGTCAAGATGAAGGCTATCCTCTGGGACGATGAAAGCCAGGGGATCAAGTTCGCCTACGAGGAGATTCCCGACAATCTCAAGGAAATCGCTCACGAGTGGCGCGAAAAGATGGTCGAGGCCGCGGCCGAATCGAGCGAGGAACTGCTCGAGAAGTATCTGACCGACCACGAAAGCCTGACCGAGGAAGAGATCAAGGGCGCCTTGCGCAAGCGCACGATCGCCAACGAAATCGTCCCGATGCTGTGCGGCAGCGCGTTCAAGAACAAGGGCGTGCAGGCGATGCTCGACGCGGTGATCGACTATCTGCCCTCGCCCGTCGACGTGCCCGCGATTCTCGGCCACACGGAGGACGATCAGCAAGCCGAGCGTCATCCGAGCGATGACGAGCCGTTCTCCGCGCTCGCGTTCAAGATCATGACCGACCCGTTCGTCGGCCAGCTCATCTTCTTCCGCGTGTATTCGGGCGTCGTGAATTCCGGCGATACCGTCTACAACCCGGTGAAGTCGAAGAAGGAACGCCTCGGGCGCATCCTGCAAATGCACGCGAACGAGCGCAAGGAAATCAAGGAAGTGCGCGCGGGCGATATCGCGGCGGCGGTCGGCCTGAAGGAAGCCACGACCGGCGACACCCTCTGCGATCCCGACAAGATCATCATTCTCGAACGCATGATCTTCCCGGAGCCGGTGATTTCGCAGGCCGTCGAGCCGAAGACGAAGGCCGACCAGGAAAAGATGGGCATCGCGCTGAACCGTCTCGCGCAGGAAGATCCGTCGTTCCGCGTGGCGACCGACGAGGAATCCGGCCAGACGATCATCTCCGGCATGGGCGAGCTGCACCTCGAAATTCTCGTCGACCGGATGAAACGCGAGTTTGGCGTCGAAGCGACCGTCGGCAAGCCGCAGGTCGCGTATCGCGAGACGGTGCGCAACAAGGTGACGGATGTCGAAGGCAAGTTCGTCAAGCAGTCGGGCGGGCGCGGCCAGTACGGGCACGCGGTCATCACGCTCGAGCCGGATCCGGGCAAGGGCTACGAATTCGTCGACGCCATCAAGGGCGGCGTGATTCCGCGCGAGTTCATCCCGGCGGTCGACAAGGGCATCCAGGAAACGCTGAAGGCGGGCGTGCTGGCGGGCTATCCGGTCGTCGATACGAAAGTGACGCTGACCTTCGGCTCCTATCACGATGTCGATTCGAACGAAAACGCGTTCCGCATGGCCGGTTCGATCGCCTTCAAGGAAGCGATGCGCCGCGCGAAGCCCGTGCTGCTCGAACCGACGATGGCTGTCGAAGTGGAAACGCCCGAGGAATTCATGGGCAACGTGATGGGCGATCTGTCGAGCCGGCGCGGCATCGTGCAGGGCATGGAGGACATCGCGGGCGGCGGCGGAAAGCTCGTGCGCGCCGAGGTGCCGCTGGCCGAGATGTTCGGTTACTCGACGTCCCTTCGCTCGCTGACGCAAGGCCGCGCGACCTACACGATGGAGTTCAAGCATTACGCGGAGACGCCGAACAACGTGTCTGAAGCGATCATCAATTCCAAAGGGAAATGATCGCGGCTCGCCGTTGTGACATTCGCGTGTAATATCGGAAGTCCGTTGCTCGCTCGTGTTGGTGGCGGCAACGGACTTTTTTTGTCCACGGACGCAAAGACCATGAGCGACGCACATCACATCGATTGGCGCGAAAACGGCGTCAAGGTCATCAAGGGCGATCAGCTCGACACCAACACCGCGCAGACGCCGGGCATGCACCGCGCGGCGGCCATCAATGCGGCGCGCGTCGGCGCGCAGAAAATCTGGGCGGGAACGGTCACGATCCATCCGAACGCGAAGACCGGCGCGCACCATCACGGCGCGCTGGAAAGCGTGATCTACATCGTCCACGGACAGGCGCGCATGCGCTGGGGCGAGCACCTCGAATTCACCGCCGAGGCCGGACCGGGCGATTTCATCTTCGTGCCGCCTTACGTGCCGCATCAGGAAATCAACGCGAGCACCGATGAGCCGCTGCAGTGCGTGCTCGTGCGCAGCGACAACGAAGCGGTCGTCGTCAATCTGAACATCGACGCTGTCGAGCAGCCCGAAGAAGTCTATTGGGTCGATCCTATTCACAAAGATCCGCACGCCCACTAACGCCGCATCGCGCCTGAAAACGCATGCGGCGCGTTCCTTGCTCCCGCGCCCTGACGCGCGACGCGGGTCCTTGCCTGACGAAAACGCCGGACAACAATCACACGGAACGACACGGATGAAGAAAAACTCGACCGACGCGCATCACATCGAACTCGCACGCGCGCAAGCCGGCGAACTCGGCAATCACGCGATCGACGAATTCAGGGCCGGCCGCCTCACGCGGCGCGAACTGCTGCGGCATGCGAGCGTTCTCGGCATCGCGCTGACGGCGGGCGGGCTGTTCGGCATGCCGATGGCGCGCGCCCAGGGTGCGGGCAAGCCCGGCGGCACGATCCGCGTCGCGCACATGACGCCGGCCGGCGCGGTCGATCCGCTGACGGTCACGGATGCAGCCGGTCTCGTGCTCATCAATCAGACAGGCGAATTCCTGATCGACGACGACAGCGAGACGCTCACGCTGCGCCCCGCGCTCGCGCTGTCATGGTCGTCGAACGCGACGGGCGATGTCTGGACCTTCAAGCTGCGCCCCAACGTGAAGTTCCACGACGGCCAGCCGATGACCGCGAAGGATGTCGCCGCGACCTTTAACCGCCTGGCCGATCCGGGCGCGGGGTCGGCGGCGCTGTCGGTGCTGAAGGGCGTGTTGTCGAAGAACTCGGCGAAAGCCATCGACGATCACACCGTCGAGTTCCATCTCGATGCGCCGAACGGCAATTTTCCGTACTACGTTTCGTCGGACAACTACAACGCGGTGATCCTCCCGGCGAACTTCAGCGGATCGTATGAGAAGTCGTTCATCGGCACGGGCGCGTTCAAGCTGGAGAAGTACACGCCAAAGGTCGGCGCGTCCTTCGTGCGCAATCCCGACTACTGGGGCGACAAGGCGCTGCCCGATCGCGTCAATTTCTCGTTCTACGCGGACCATCAGGCGCAGCTTCTCGCGATGCAGGGCCGCCAGGCCGACGTGATGGGCGACTTCACCGTGCAAGGCGGCGTCTCGCTGCTGACGAACCCGCAATACAAGGTGCTCGGCGCGAAGTCGAGTTCGCATCGGCAGATTCATATGCGATGCGACACCGGCGCGTTCAAGGACAAGCGCGTGCGTCAGGCGCTCGCGCTGGCGATCAATCGCGAAGTCATCGTGAAGGGGCTGTTTCGCGGACGCGCGGTCGTCGGCAACGACAGTCCGTTTGCGCCCGTCTTCCCGTCGAGCGATCTCACCGTGCCGCAGCGCAAGCTCGATATCGCGCAAGCGAAGAAGCTGATGAGCGAAGCCGGCGTCGGGAACGGCTTCGACATCACGCTCACGACCGAGAAGTACATGGAGATTCCCGATCTCGCGGTCGTCGTGCAGAACGCGGCGAAGGCGATCGGCATTCGCATCACGCTGAAGGTCGAGAGCCAGGACCTGTATTACGGCTCGGGCACGTTCGGCAAGTCGGACTGGCTGGATTCGCCGCTCGGCATCACCGATTACGGGCATCGCGGCGTGCCGAACGTGTTCCTCAACGCGCCACTCACGAGCGGCGGAACGTGGAATGCGGCGCACTTCAAGAACGCCGATTACGACAAGCTCGTCGCGCAGTTCGTCGCGGCGCTCGATGTCGCGTCGCAGAAGAAAGTGTCCGGGCAAATCCAGCGTCTGCTGCTCGATGAAACGCCTGTCATCATTCCGTATTTCTACGACCAGTTGATCGTCACGCGCGCCAGCGTGAGCGGAGTGCGCTTCAACGCGATCTCGCAGATGTGGTTCGACCGCGCGACGGTATCGGCATAAACGAGGCGTCCATGAGCACGATCACGCCAACGGCGCACGGTGCCGACTTCGCCAGAATGAAACGCATCATGCGCTTCGTCGGCGTGCGCGTGCTGCTTGCGCTCGTCACGCTGTGGCTGTTGTCGATGATCGTCTTCGCGGGCGGCCAGCTTCTGCCCGGCGACGTGGGCCGCGCGATTCTCGGCCCGCTCGCCGACGCGCGCGCGGTCGCGGCGCTCAATCATCAGCTGGGCGTCGACAGGCCGCTCGTCACGCAATACATCGACTGGATCACGCATTTCGTGCGCGGCGACATGGGCGAGTCGTACGCGTTTCGCGCGCCGGTTGCGCCGTTCATCGGCGCGGCGCTTCTGAAATCGGCCAAGCTCGGCGCGCTCGCTTTCGTGGTCGTCGTGCCACTGGGCATCGCGGGCGGCGTGTATGCGGCGCTCCACGCGGGGCGCTTCATCGATCGCGTGATCAGCATCGGCGGGCTGACGGCGACGGTCGTGCCGGAGTTCGTGTCGTCGATCGTGCTGATTCTGATCTTCGGCGTGTGGCTGCAATGGCTGCCGATCGAAGCGACCGCGCCCGCCGACGCGAGCATTCTGCTGCAATTGAAGCACCTGATTCTGCCCGTGCTGCCGCTCGTCTTCGTGTTCTTCGGCTATATCGCGCGGATGGCGCGTGCAGGCACGGTCGAGGCGCTCGATGCCGACTACACACGCACCGCGATTCTCAAGGGCCTGCCGCGCCGCATCGTGATCTTCCGGCACGTGCTGCGCAATGCGCTGCTGCCGACAGTGACGGTCGCCGCGACGCAGCTCGGCTACATGATCGGCGGACTGGTCGTGGTGGAGACGCTGTTTCATTATCAGGGCATCGGTTCGCTGATCTACGGCGCCGCGAAGGCCAAGGACTTTCCGATGCTCGAAGCGGGCGTGCTGACCATCGGCGTGATTTATACGGCGGCGAATCTGATCGCCGATGCGCTTTACGTCGTGCTCAATCCGCGACTGCGCACCGGAGGCGCGCGATGAGCACCGCGACTGCATCCGCACCGAAACCGCACCGCTTCGAAGCGCTTGGCGCGCTGCTGCGTTCCGGCACGTTCGACTTCGGCGCGCTGATCCTGCTGTTCTGGGTCACGTGCGCGTTGTTCGGCCACTGGCTCGTGCCGCTCGATCCCTACGCATCCGATCCGCTCAACTCACTCGCGCCGCCGTCGCCCGAACACTGGTTCGGCACCGACCAGCTGGGCCGCGATGTCTTCGCGCGCGTGATCGTCGGTTCGCGCGACATCCTCACCATCGCGCCGCTCGCGACGCTCATCGGCACGGCGGCGGGCACGGCCATCGGGCTGATCGTCGGCTATTTCGGCGGATGGGTCGATGCGCTCATCGGCCGTATCACCGATGCGCTGCTCGCGCTGCCGCTCGTGATCGTCGCGCTGCTCGCGCTCGCGGCGGTCGGCGCAAGCGACGCGACCGTGATTCTCGTGATCGGCCTCACCTTCGCGCCGATCACCGCGCGCACCGTGCGCGCCGCCGTGCTCGGCGAGCGCCATCTGGACTACGTGCTCGCGGCGCAACTGCGCGGCGAGAACGCGTTCTACATCATGTTCGCGGAGATCCTGCCGAACGTGCTGCCGCCGATCGTCGTCGAGGCGACGGTGCGGCTCGGCTACGCGATCTTCGCGGTCGCGACGCTCTCGTTCCTCGGCTTCGGCATCCAGCCGCCTTCCGCCGACTGGGGCCTCGCGCTTTCCGAAAGTTATACGCTGATGGCGGGCGGCGCATGGTGGACGGTCGTCTTCGACGCCGCTGCGATCGCGTCGCTGGTGGTCGCCGTCAATCTCGTCGCCGATGCCGTGCAAGGAGTGCTCGACCGATGAACGGACCGCCGCCATCGGCATTCCCCGCGTTCGGCGCGGCCAAAGGCGATCAGGCCGATGCGCTGACGGTCGTCGGCCTGACAGTCGCGTATCGCGCGCGCGGGCACGAGCGCGAAGTGCTGCAGGACGTGACGCTGCGCGTGCGGCGCGGCGAAGCGTATGGGCTCGTCGGCGAATCGGGCTGCGGCAAATCGACGGCCGCCCTCGCGATACTGCGGTATCTGCCGCGCAACGGCCGCGTCAAGGCGGGGCGCATCACCATCGGCGGCCGCGATGTCGCCGCGCTCCATGCCGATGCGTTGCGCGGCCTGCGGGCGAACGCGGTATCGATGGTCTATCAGGACCCTGGCCGCGCGCTGAATCCGTCGCTGACGATCGCGCGGCAAGTGTCCGAAGCGTTCGAAGCGGCGGGCGCATCCGCCGACGAAGCGCGCTCCCGCACCGCCGACATGCTGCGCCGCGTGCGGATCGCATCGCCCGAGCGGGTGATGGAGAGCTATCCGCATCAGTTGTCGGGCGGCATGCAGCAGCGCGTGGTCATCGCGATGGCGCTCGCATGCAATCCCGAACTGCTGATTCTCGACGAACCGACGACCGGCCTCGACGCCACGGTGGAAGCCGAAGTGCTCGATCTCATCGCGCAATTGCGGGCGGAACTCGGCACGGCGGTGCTGTTCATCAGCCATAACCTCGCGGTGATCGGGCGCATGTGCGACCGCGTCGGCGTGCTGTATGCGGGCAAGCTCGTCGAAGAAGGCGTGACCGCCGACGTCTTCGCGAAGCCGCGTCACCCGTACACGGTCGGCCTGTTGCGATGCCTGCCGACGCGCGGCCGCAGCAAGGAAAGCGGCCGTCTCGACACGATCCCCGGTTCGCTGCCGCTGCCGGGATCGATAGCGCAGGGCTGCGTGTTCGCGCCGCGCTGCAAGCTCGCCGATGACCGATGCGTGAAAGACGCGCCGCCGCCCTACCGGATGGCGGCGCTGCACGGCGATCAGATGGCGCGCTGTCATTACCATGAGCGCGCGCAGGACTTGCCGCGATCGACGGCGGAAGCGCCCGTGCCCGTCGCTGCCGCCGGCGATGAACCGGCGCTCGCGTTGTCCGCGCGCCATCTCTCGAAGACCTTCCGCGTCGGCGATGAGGACGTCCGCGCCGTGCACGATGTCTCGCTCGATCTCGTTCAGGGCGAAACGCTCGGGCTCGTTGGCGAATCGGGCAGCGGCAAGACGACGCTCGCGAAACTGCTCCTCGGCCTCGTCGCTCCGGACAAGGGCGCGACGCTCGAACTCGATGGCGAACCGTTGCCCGAGCGCGTCACGCGCCGCAGCGGCGAGCAGGTCAAGTCGCTGCAGATCGTGTTTCAGAACCCCGATTCGGCGCTGAATCGCGCGCACTCGGTGCGGCGGCTCATTGCGCGGTCGCTGTCGAAGCTCGCGGCGCTGCGCGGCGAAGCGAGGGAAATGCGCCTGCGCGCGCTGACCGAAGCGGTGCGCTTGCCGGAGCGTTATCTCGGCTCGCGCACGCGGCAGTTGTCGGGTGGATTGAAGCAGCGTGTGGCCATCGCGCGGGCGTTCGCGGGCGATCCGCGCGTCGTCGTCTGCGACGAACCGACTTCCGCGCTCGATGTCTCCGTGCAAGCCGCGATCCTCAATCTGCTTGCGGACCTGCAGCGCGAGCGGCGCGTGAGCTACGTGTTCATCTCGCACGATCTGAACGTCGTGCGTTATCTGTCGGATCGCATCGCGGTGCTCTATCTCGGACGCATCATGGAGATTGGCCGCGCCGCCGATGTCTTCGATGGCCCGCAGCATCCGTACACCGAAGCGTTGCTGTCCTCGGCGCCGTCGCTCGACGAAACCGATGCGGGCAGCAAGCGCATCCGTTTGTCGGGCGACTTGCCGAGCGCGGCGAACCCGCCTTCCGGCTGCGTGTTTCATACGCGATGCCCGCGCAAGATCGGCGACATTTGCGAGCGTGAGACGCCGCCTTGCCGCGATGCGGGCAACGGCCACGCGATCGACTGCCACATTCCGGTCGACGAGTTGCGCGCGCTGCAATCGCAGGAAAAGGTCATCTGAAACGACGCACGCCGGAACCAAAGCGCGTTACGGGCCTCTCATCGACATCACAACAACGAGGATGTCCATGAAAAAGTACGCTCTCTCGCTCGCAGCTTCCCTGGCGCTTGGCGCCGCCGTTTCGGCTCATGCACAGTCGGCGCCCGCGCCCGGCGCATCCGATCCGTCCTTCTCGGCGTGGTCGCTTGCGCAACAATGCGGCCAGAAAGGCGACAACGCGGCGCAAGGCCAGTGCGTCGGCGCGGTGCGCGGCATCGTGCGGGGCTATCAGTACGGCGTGCTGTTCTTGTCGCAACGTGCATCGCTTGCGGATACCGACACGAAGCGCGTGTCGCTGTGTCTCACGAACACGTCGGTGTCGTCGATCGTCGATGACTTCACCGCCGATGCGAAGCAGGTCAGCGAAGCCGATTTGCGGCGCACGCCGGCTGAAGTCGCGGTGCTAGGGTCGGTGCACGCGCACCATGCTTGCTCCTGAGCGGTTGAAGGTTAAAGCATCTCCAACCCCCGCTTGACCTTCGGCGGCTTGAACTGCTGATCGATATCCGCGAGTTCGTCGGTGGACAAGTGGATATCGAGCGCCGCGCGATTCTCGCGGACATGCGCAACATCGGCGGCTTTGGGTATCGCGATTACGTCCGGCTGCTGCAACACCCACGCGAGCGCGACCTGAAACGCCGACACGCCACGCGATGCGGCGATCTTCTCCAGCACTCCGCCGCGCGGCAGACGCGCATGGTCGACGGGGCTATACGCCATCGCCGGCAGCCGATGTTCCCGCAGCCACGGCAGCAGATCGAACTCAGGCCCGCGTCGCGCGACGTTATACAGAATCTGATCCGTCGCGCACGCATCGCCGCCATCGAGCGCGAAAAGCTCTTCCATATCGTCGGTGTCGAAGTTGCTCACGCCCCAATGGCGAATCTTGCCGTCGCGCTTCAACTTCTCGAAACCTGCGACCACGCCCGGCAGATCCTCGCCGCCGCGCCAGTGCAGCAAGTACAGGTCGATGCGATCCGTCGCCAGCCGCTTCAGGCTCCGTTCGCACGCGGCCTGCACGCCGCGCTCCGTGCCGTTATGCGGATACACCTTGCTGACGATGAAAAGATCTTCGCGCCTGTCCGACAACGCCTCCGCGATGAGCCTCTCGCTTTCGCCGTCGCCATACATCTCGGCCGTATCGATGAGCGTCATCCCCAGTTCGACGCCCTCGCGCAACGCGGCGATCTCCGCCTTGCGCGCGTTCGGTCGCTCGCCCATTTCCCAGGTGCCCTGACCGAGTTTCGGAATCGCTTCGCCGTCCGGCAGTTCGACGGCAGGAATTGCGTTCGCCATGAGGAGCCTCCTTGTGTCCCGCCGATTATGGCGCAAGGCGGCATCTCATGCCGTCACACGAGCCCGACGATCAGCGGCCCGAGCAGCGTCAGCAACACGTTCGCGAGCGCATAGGTGACCGCGAAGGCCGCCGTCGGCGCCGGGCTTTCCGCCTTGTCGAGCACGCCGCCGAACGCGGGATTCGCGCTGCGCGCTCCGGACAGCGCACCCGCGAAGATCGCCGCGTTGTCATAGCGCAGCACGTAGCGCCCGAAGAGCATCGTCAGCAGCAGTGGAAACAGCGTGACGAACACGCCGAGCAGAAAGATCGTGAGGCCGCTCTGCTTCACCGTGACCACCGCCTGCAAGCCCGAATTTAGCCCGACGACCGCCACGAACGCGGCGAGCCCGAAGTCCTTCAGCAATTGCGATGCGGCCGGCGGCATCACGCCGTACATCGGATGCTTGCCGCGCATCCAGCCGAACACGAGCCCCGCGAGCAGACAGCCGCCGCCCGACCCGAGCGTGACCGGTATGCCGCCCACGCGCACGACGATCAGCCCGATCAGCAGCCCGACGACGATGCCCACGCCCATGTAGATGAAATCGGTCTTGTCGGAGTACGGCAGTTCGTAGCCCGCCGCGTCGACGGCGCGCTTCGTGTCCTGCGGCGAGCCATAGAACGTGATGACATCGCCATGTTCCAGGCGCGTTTCGGGTAGCACGGGCAGCGGCATCCCGGCGCGCGTGACGGCCTGCACGTAGACGCCGTGGCGCATGTCGCGATCGACGGTGGCGCGCACGGCTCGCATCGTCCAGTGATTCATGCCGCGCATCGCGAAGACGCCCTGGCGCTTCTGCATGACGACGCTGACGCCGTCCGTGTCCGCGACTTCCTCGCCGAGTTGCGCCGCCGCGCTCGCCATTACCTCGCGCCGCCCGACGACGAGCACGATATCGCCCGGCTCGAGCGTCATGTCGGGCTGCGGTTCGATCGCGTGGCCCGCGCGCCGGATGCGCTCGATGGTGATCGCGTCCTGTTCGTCCATCTCGATGTCCGCGACCGTGCGCCCTGCCGCGCCCGCGCCCGCACCCGCACCGTCCAGCATCACGCGATACGTCCGCCCGACCAGGGGCGGCAGCGCCGAAATCTGCCCCGGCGCGGGACCGCCGAGGCCGCCCGCAAGCGACTTCTCCGCTTCGATCGATGCTTCCTTCAGGCTTTGTCCCATGAACTTCGGCAGGATGTTCACGCACACGATGATGGCGCCGAGCGAGCCGAACACGTAGGTGACCGCATAGGCGATGGCGACATCCGCCTGCAGCGCCTTCGTTTCCTGCGCCGGCAAGCCGAGCCGCGCGATGGCGTCGCCCGCGGTGCCGATGATCGCCGATTGCGTGAGCGCCCCGCCCGCCAGCCCCGCCGCGAGCCCCTTGTTCAGGCCGAAGACCTTCGCGCACACGATCACCGTGACGAGCGCGGTGACGGCGAGAAAGACGGCCATCGCAATCTCGCGCAGCGTCCGGCGATTCAGCGAGTTGAAGAACTGCGGCCCCGAGTCGTAGCCGACCGCGTAGATGAACACGGCGAACATCACGGACTTCACGCCGTTGTCGATCTGCACGCCTGCCTGACTCACGACGACCGCCGCGAGCAGCGAACCGCCGACGCCGCCCAGCTGGAACTTGCCGAAGTTGATCTGGCCGATCAGATACCCGGCCGCCAGCGACAGGAACAGCGCGGTTTCCGGCGACTTCTGGAAAACATGATGGAGCCAGTCCACTGCGCCCTCCGGGGTAGCGGCCGAATCGTTCAGCCGAGCTTGCTCACGAGTCCGACGACGAGCGGGCCGAGCAACGGCAACAGCACGTTCGAGATCGCGTAAGTGATCGTGTAGCCGATCACGGGCGTCGAATTTCCCGTCACGCCGACGAGCGCGCTGATCGCCGGCGTGCTGCATTGCTGACCGGCAATTGCGCCGAGCAGCATCGGCACTTCGAGCTTGAGGAGCAGGCGGCCGATGAGAAGCGAGGCGATCGCCGGCCCGAGCGTGATGGCGATGCCCGCGATCGGCAACGCAATGCCGAACTCGCGGATCAGCCGCAGCGCATCCGCCCCCGCCGACAGCCCCACCGCCGCGATGAAGGTGCACAAACCGAAGTCCTTGAGAATCTGCGCCGCCGCCGACGGCAACGAGCCGATCAGCGGATACCGCGACCGAATCCAGCCGAACACGAGGCCCGCGAGCAGACAGCCGCCGCCCGTGCCGAGCGACAGGTCGATGCCGCCCACGTGCGCCGACAGCCGCCCGATGGCGATGCCAATCAGCACGCCGATCCCGAGAAAGACGAAATCGGTCTTCTGCGTCGCGCGGATGATGTAGCCAAGCTTTGCCGCGCCGCGCGCGACATCCGCTTTTGCGCCGACGAGCGTCAGCACGTCGCCGCGCTGCACCTGCGTGCCCGGCAACGCGGGGATCGTGCTGTCGAGGCGCGTCACGGCGGCGACGTACACGCCGCGCCCTTCCGCCGGCTTCGCTCGGGCGCGCGCCTGCGCGAGGGTCAGTCCGTGCATCGCGCGGTTCGTGAGCATCACGTCGACTTTCTCGACGAATACATCCGATCCGCCGTTGCTGAACACTTCCTCGCCGATTAGCGGGATCGCGTCGAGAAGCGCGCCGCGCCGCCCCGCGATCACGATGCGATCGCCCGCTTTCAGCACGAGGGCGGGCTGCGCCTTGACGACGGAGCGCTCGCGCACCACGCGCTGCACGCTGATGTCGTGCCCGAAGCGCTTCTCGAGGTCGCCGATAGCAAGCCCCGCGGCCGTCGTCACCTTCAGTTCCCGCGCGGCGAGCGGCGACACGGCGGGCGTCTGCCCTTCGGCGAGCGCGCCGTCGCCGCCGAGTTGCCGCCACACGCGCTCGGCTTCATCGCGCAAATTTACACGGACGATGAGCGGCGCAATCTGGCTGACGAACAGCACGATGGCGACGAGCCCGAAAAGATAGCTCACGCTGTACGCCGTCACGATGTTCGCCTGAAGCCGCGCGATTTCCGCCGCGGGCAGGTTGAGCCGCGCCACGGCCTCGGATGCGGTGCCGATCACCGCCGATTCCGTCGCGCCACCGGCGAGCAATCCGGCCGCTGTCCCTGCATCGAGCCTGAGCGCCGCCGCGATGCCGAGCACGAGCGCGACCACGAAAATGACCTCGACAAGAGACAGCGCCCCGTAGCGCCATCCGCGTCCGATGTTCGCGAAAAATTGCGGACCGCCCGTGAAACCGAGCGCGAAGATGAAAAGCGCAAACGCGATGTATTTCAAATCCGGAGATATGCGCGCGCCGCTTTGGCCGAGTATCAGCGCGACGATCAGCGTGCCGCAGACGCCGCCCAGTTGAATCGGCCCGAATTTCAACGACCCAATAAAAAAGCCTATCGCCAGGCTGGCGAATAGTGCGATTTCCGGTTGTCGCGCGAGAAGTTGCCAGAGCATGGCGCTTTATCCTTATCGCTTCCAACGTATCACGTGCATTATCAATATGACTTGAATGCTAGTTGGTCGATACAAAACGTGCAGGGTCAGACTATCGGGACTCCCCTCGCGGTATAAAAAAATCATGCGTGCACCACAATGCGGAAACTCGCCATAAGCAATGAGAAGCAATAAACAAGCAGCCGATTCAATTAAGCATATTCACCATTTAGTGAGCGAGCATATTGGTAAGAAGAAAACTGGTCAACAACACTCTTAGATTACAGATGCATTTCGCTCAATCGGTTGAACCATCTATTCAATGCGAAACGAAGAGAATCACGTTTCTCAAAGCACGTTTTCTTGATCGTTTTGTTTCGCCTCGGCAAGTTTTTCCAGGGGCTGAAGAATTGTTATTCTGATATTGCAATATCTTCTTTTTGTCAATATTATGCGTACAAGCATCTTAAAAAGTGGGTGACTCGCAAGGTGTTCGCGTGACGCTCACATTCAACGCGGCACAACTGAGAGAGGGCCAAACGATGAATCAGATCCATGCTATGCGTGTGTTCGTTCGCGTGGCGGACACGGAAAGTTTTCGACGTGCCGCGCAGCAACTCGATGTATCGAATGCGTTGGTTACCCGCGCGATTGCAATGCTAGAAGCGCACCTCCGAACTCGCCTTATTAACCGCACCACTCGCAATCTCTCATTGACGGAAGCCGGCAACCGTTATTTGGAGGGATGCCGCGCATTACTCGAAGAACTCGATCATCTTGAATCCGCCGTCACGCATACCGAAGGCGAGCCGAGCGGCACGCTGCGTGTCGTGGCATCCAGTGCGCTTTCATTACTCACGTTGACGCCGCTCATCGATGGTTTCCGCAAGCTGTATCCGAAGGTGAATGTCCGCCTTACACTGGCCGAGCGGCACGTCGATCTTGTCGAAGACGGTTACGACGTCGGCATCGTCGCGGCGTTCATGGTCACGAGCACCGCGCTGGTCGAGCGGCCCATCGGCGTGAATGCGCTGGTGCCGGTCGCGACGCCCGCGTTCGTGGCCGAGCACGGCCTGCCCGCCGCGCCCTCCGACCTTCAAACGATGCCGTCGGTCGGGCTGCCTAACGACATGCGCAGTTCGTCATGGCACTTCCGGCATCGACTGGGTACATCGGAACAGGTGACGCTCGCGCCGGTCTACTCGGTCAACAGCGCGCTTATGGTGCGGCTCGCGACGCTGCGCGGCATGGGCTTCTCGGTGCTGCCGGAAGGCATCGTGGCCGGCGACATCAGCGACGGATCGCTTGTGCGGCTCTTGCCCGACTATTCGGTCGAGGACCCCGAAATGAAGCTGTCGATCGTCTATCCGGGCCGTCAGTATTTGCCCGCCAAGACGCGCTTTTTCATCGACTATGCGCTGGAAAGGCTGACCAAGGAGATCAACTCCGGCAACACCCGGCCTGACGAGATGTTCCGTCAGCCGCCGGCTGGCTACCCCGCTTCCGTTGGGACCGGCGCCGCCGGCGCGACGACAACGCATTGACGTTCGCGTCTGCCCGATTCAGGCCGGCGCGAGTCCCGTAACGAACCCGCTGCCGGCCCGAACGATGCCAGACACCTCCGCGAAAACAGACACGAACCCGAAGCTCATTCTCTTCAGCGCCCGCCAATACGACGCCGATACCTTCCGCCAGGCGAACGAAGCCTTCGGCGTCGCGCTGGACTTTCAGGAAGCGCATCTCGATGCGCA
>Ga0268254_10000788_pt1 | contig 14628 bp, 10 predicted proteins | sample AgamicOrSfrz_FD_200251 | JGI IMG/M metagenome (GOLD analysis project Ga0268254, IMG submission 200251) | Agave microbial communities from Guanajuato, Mexico - Or.Sf.rz (v2) (version 3) | ecosystem: Host-associated > Plants > Phyllosphere > Phylloplane/Leaf | place: Guanajuato, Mexico...
ACGAAGTCATGAAATATGTCGCCGCTGAAAAAGACGACGATCCCCAGGAAACCGGCGAATGGCTGGAAGCGCTGGATGGCGTGATTTCTGCTGTTGGCCCCGACCGTGCCCACTACCTGATCGAGAAGCAGATCGAGTTCGCCCGCGTGCATGGCGAGCATTTGCCGTTCTCTGCCAACACTCCGTACATCAACACGATTCCGGTTTCGCGTCAGGCGAAAATTCCCGGCGACCAGGACATCGAGCACCGCATCCGTTCGTACACGCGCTGGAACGCCATTGCTATGGTGCTGCGCGCCGGCAAGGACACCAACGTCGGCGGCCACATCGCGTCGTTCGCGTCTGCCGCCACGCTGTATGACGTCGGCTTCAATCATTTCTGGCACGCACCGTCGCCCGAGCATGGCGGCGACCTCGTGTTCGTGCAGGGCCACTCGTCGCCGGGCGTGTACTCGCGCGCGTTCCTGCTCGGCCGCCTGACCGAGCAGCAGCTCGACAACTTCCGCCAGGAAGTGGGCGGCGAGGGCATCTCGTCATATCCGCACCCCTGGCTGATGCCGGACTTCTGGCAATTCCCGACCGTTTCGATGGGCCTTGGCCCGATCATGGCGATCTACCAGGCGCGCTTCATGAAGTACCTCCAGGCGCGCGGCATTGCGAAGACCGAGGGCCGCAAGGTCTGGGCCTTCCTCGGCGACGGCGAAACGGACGAACCGGAATCGCTCGGCGCGATCGGCATGGCCGGCCGCGAGCGGCTCGACAATCTCGTGTTCGTGATCAACTGCAACCTGCAGCGCCTCGACGGTCCGGTGCGCGGTAACGGCAAGATCATCCAGGAACTGGAAAGCGAATTCCGCGGCGCCGGCTGGAACGTCATCAAGGTGGTGTGGGGCAGCCGCTGGGATGCGCTGTTCCAGCGCGACAAGTCGGGCGCGCTGATGCGCCGCATGATGGAAGTCGTCGACGGCGAATACCAGACGTACAAGTCGGAGTCGGGCGCGTTCGTTCGCGAGCACTTCTTCAATACGCCGGAACTGAAGGCGCTGGTCGCCGACTGGTCGGACGAAGACGTGTGGAACCTGAACCGCGGCGGCCACGATCCGCACAAGATCTACGCGGCGTTCCACGAAGCCACCCACACGAAGGGCCAGCCGACCGTCATCCTCGCGAAGACGATCAAGGGCTACGGCATGGGCGAAGCCGGCCAGGCCATGAACATCACCCACCAGCAGAAGAAGATGCAGGTGGAGCAGCTCAAGAAATTCCGCGACCAGTTCCGTCTGCCGATTTCGGACGAAGACATCGTCAACGTGCCGTACCTGAAGTTCGAAGAAGGTTCGAAGGAACTCGAGTACATGCGCGCCCGCCGTCAGGAGCTGGGTGGCTATCTGCCGGCGCGCCGCCAGAAGGCCGAGTCGCTGCCGGTGCCGGATCTCTCCGCCTTCGAACCGCTGCTCAAGGGCACAGGCGAGGGCCGCGAGATTTCCACGACCATGGCGTTCGTGCGTATTCTCAACATCCTGCTGAAGGACAAGGCGCTCGGCAAACGCGTGGTGCCGATCGTGCCGGACGAATCGCGTACGTTCGGTATGGAGGGCCTGTTCCGTCAGATCGGCATCTGGAATCAGGACGGCCAGAAGTACATTCCGGAAGACTCCGACCAGCTGATGTTCTACCGCGAGTCGGAAACTGGTCAGATCCTGCAGGAAGGCATCAACGAAGCCGGCGGCATGTCGGACTGGATCGCAGCCGCGACGTCGTACTCGACGCACGGCGAGATCATGATCCCGTTCTACATCTTCTACTCGATGTTCGGCTTCCAGCGTATCGGCGATCTGGCATGGGCCGCGGGCGACATGCGTTCGCGCGGCTTCCTGCTGGGCGGCACCGCGGGCCGCACCACGCTGAACGGCGAAGGTCTGCAGCATGAAGACGGCCACTCGCTGCTGTGGGCCGCTTCGGTGCCGAACTGCATCAGCTACGACCCGACGTTCGGTTATGAACTCGCGGTCATCATGCAGGACGGCCTGCGCCGCATGGTCGCTGAACAGGAAGACGTGTACTACTACATCACGGTGATGAACGAGAACTACGAGCACCCGGCGATTCCGCAGGGTGAGAGCGTGGCGGCCGACATCATCAAGGGCATGTACGCGTTCCGCAAGGCCGAAGCCGACAGCAAGGCACCGCGCGTGCAGTTGATGGGCGCGGGCACGATCTTCAACGAAGTGATCGCCGCCGCCGAGCTGCTGAAGAACGACTGGGGCGTTGCCGCCGACCTGTGGAGCGTGCCGAGTTTCACCGAACTCGCGCGCGAAGGCCACGAAGTGCAGCGCTGGAACCTGCTGCATCCGACGGAGGAGAAGAAGCTTTCCCACGTCGAGAAGCTGCTGAAGGACGCGCAAGGTCCGGTGATCGCATCGACGGACTATGTCCGCGCGCTCACGGAGCAGATCCGCGCGTTCGTGCCGCAACGCTTCGTCGTGCTGGGCACGGACGGCTACGGCCGCTCGGACACGCGCGAGAAGCTGCGCCACTTCTTCGAAGTCGACCGCTACTGGGTCACGGTTGCCGCGCTCAATGCGCTGGCAGACGAAGGCACGATCGAACGCAAGGTGGTCGCCGAGGCGCTCAAGAAGTACAACCTCGATCCCGCCAAACCCAACCCGATGACCGTCTAAGGCATCATTCCCCGTGTGCCACGGCGTGCGCGCCTGCCCCTGACCGGTTCCGACCGGCACAGGCAGGCCGCGTGCGCGGCCCAGGAGACACTAACAATGAGTCAAGCGATCGAAGTCAAGGTGCCGGACATCGGCGATTACAAGGACATTCCTGTGATCGAGGTGCTGGTGAAGGCGGGCGATACCGTCGAAAAAGAGCAATCGCTCGTTACGCTGGAGTCCGACAAGGCGACGATGGATGTGCCGAGTTCGGCCGCCGGCGTCGTGAAGGAAGTCAAGGTCAAGGTTGGCGACAACGTGTCGGAAGGTTCGCTGATCGTCGTGCTGGACGGCGCACAGGGCGGCGCGGCCGCGCCCGCACCTGCACCGGCTGCCGCACCGGCACCGGCTGCCGCGCCTGCACCCGCGCCGGCGGCGGCACCGGCGCCTGCGCCGGCTGCTGCTCCCGCCTCTGGCGGTGGCCGCGAGGAAGTGAAGGTGCCGGACATCGGCGACTATAAAGACATTCCCGTCATCGAAGTCGCGGTGAAGGTCGGCGATCGCGTCGAGAAGGAACAGTCGCTCGTCACGCTCGAATCCGACAAGGCGACCATGGACGTGCCGAGTTCCGCTGCTGGCGTCGTCAAGGAAGTGAAGGTCAAGGTGGGCGATACCGTGTCGGAAGGCTCGGTGATCGTCGTGGTGGAAGCCGAAGGCGCTGCTGCCGCACCGGCGCCGGCACCCGCCGCCGCGCCGAAACAGGAAGCCGAAAAACCCTCGGACGCGCCGGTTGCGCCGTCGCCCGCACCGGCTTCGCCGTCCGCGCTTGCGCAGGCGCCGTTGATCCCGGCAGGCGAGGGCGGCTCGCGCCGCACCAGCCACGCTTCGCCGTCCGTGCGCAAGTTCGCGCGCGAGCTGGGCGTCGACGTCACGCAAGTGCAGGGCACGGGTCCGAAAGGCCGCATTACGCAAGCGGACGTCACGGCGTTCATCAAGGGCGTGATGACGGGCCAGCGCGCGGCGCCGGCAGGCGCGGCCGCGCCCGCGGCGGCAGGTGGCGGCGAGCTCAATCTGCTGCCGTGGCCGAAGGTCGACTTCTCGAAGTTCGGCCCATTCGAGGCAAAGCCGCTGTCGCGCATCAAGAAAATTTCCGGCGCCAATCTGCACCGCAATTGGGTCATGATTCCGCACGTCACGAACAACGACGAAGCGGACATCACCGAGCTGGAAGCACTGCGCGTGCAGTTGAACAAGGAAAACGAAAAGGCCGGCGTGAAGATCACGATGCTGGCGTTCGTGATCAAGGCGGTAGTTTCGGCCCTGAAGAAATTCCCGACCTTCAACGCGAGCCTCGACGGCGACAACCTGGTGTTCAAGCAGTACTACCACATCGGTTTTGCTGCGGACACGCCGAACGGTCTGGTGGTTCCGGTGATTCGCGACGCGGACAAGAAGGGCCTCGTCGAGATCGCGAAGGAAATGACCGACCTGTCGAAGGCCGCGCGCGAAGGCAAGCTCAAGCCCGACCAGATGCAAGGCGGCTGCTTCTCGATTTCGTCGCTGGGCGGCATTGGCGGTACGAACTTCACGCCGATCATCAACGCGCCTGAAGTCGCGATTCTCGGTTTGTCGCGCGGCGCGATGAAGCCGGTGTGGGACGGCAAGCAGTTCGTGCCGCGTCTCACGCTGCCGCTGTCGCTGTCGTACGACCATCGTGTGATCGACGGCGCCGAAGCTGCTCGCTTCAACGCGTATCTCGGGTCGATTCTTGCCGATTTCCGGCGTGTGATTCTTTGATGTGATGTTGCGCGGCGCGCCGGTCTCGGCCGGCGATCCGCGCGTTTGCATCGGACCTGTTTTCGCTCGGTTTCCTGCGTTGCCCCCATCGGGCAACGGTGCGTCCTCAAGCGGGCAGCAACGGATAGTGCTGTCCGCGGTGCGCTCAGCTATCAGGCCTTGTCGACGCAGGTTCTTCGCTCGTCACGATCAACAAGAGAAGGGGACACTATGAGTCTCGTCGAAGTAAAAGTGCCGGATATCGGCGACTTCAAGGACGTCGATGTCATCGAAGTCAATATCAAGCCGGGCGATACGATCGAACAGGAGCAATCGCTCCTGACGCTCGAGTCCGACAAGGCTTCCATGGAAGTGCCGAGCGACACCGCCGGTACGGTCAAGGAAGTCCGCATCAAAGCCGGCGATAAGGTCTCGCAAGGCACGGTGATCGCGCTTGTCGAAACGTCGGGCGAAGCGTCGTCCGCGAAAGAAGCGCCGAAGGCTGCTGCGCCGGCGCCTGCACCGGCTCCGGCAGCGGCCGCTGCGCCGAAGGCCGCCGCGCCCGCGCCGCAAGCGGGCAGCTTTAGCGGCAGCGCGGACATCGAATGTGAGATGCTCGTGCTCGGTTCGGGCCCGGGCGGTTATTCGGCTGCGTTCCGTTCCGCCGACCTCGGCATGAAGACCGTGCTGGTTGAACGTTATTCGACGCTCGGCGGCGTGTGCCTGAACGTCGGCTGTATTCCGTCCAAAGCGCTGCTGCACACCGCGCTCGTGATCGACGAAGCGGAAGCACTCGGCTCGCACGGCATCACGTTCGGCAAGCCGCAAATCGATCTGGACAAGCTGCGCGACTTCAAGTCGGGCGTCGTCAAGAAGCTCACCGGCGGTCTCGCCGGCATGGCGAAAATGCGCAAGGTCGAGGTCGTGACGGGCACCGGCGCGTTCGTCGATCCGAACCACATGGAAGTGCAGACCGAAGGCGGCAAGAAGGTCGTGAGGTTCAAGCAGGCGATCATCGCGGCGGGCTCCGAAGCAGTGAAGCTGCCGTTCATTCCGGAAGATCCGCGTGTCGTCGATTCGACGGGCGCGCTCGAACTGCGTCAGATCCCGCAGCGTATGCTGGTGATCGGCGGCGGCATTATCGGGCTGGAAATGGCGACGGTGTACGCGACGCTCGGCGCGCAGATCGACGTGGTTGAAATGCTCGACGGCCTGATGGCCGGCGCGGACCGCGACCTCGTGAAGGTCTGGGAGAAGTACAACGCGAAGCGCTTCGCGAACGTCATGCTCAAGACCAAAACGACTGCGGCAGAGGCCAGGGAAGACGGCATCTATGTGTCGTTCGAAGGCGAGAAGGCACCGGCCGAGCCACAGCGCTACGACCTCGTGCTGGTGGCCGTGGGCCGTTCGCCGAATGGCAAGAAGATCGGTGCGGAAAAGGCCGGCGTGGCGGTGACCGATCGCGGCTTTATCGAAGTCGACAAGCAGATGCGCACCAACGTGCCCCACATTTTCGCGATCGGCGATATTGTCGGTCAGCCGATGCTGGCGCACAAAGCCGTGCACGAAGGCCACGTTGCAGCAGAAGCGGCGCATGGCGAGAAGGCGTACTTGGATGCGATTCAGATTCCGTCGGTGGCCTACACCGATCCGGAAGTGGCATGGGCCGGCCAGACCGAAGACCAGTTGAAAGCGGCCGGCATCAAATACGGCAAAGCTGTGTTCCCGTGGGCCGCGTCGGGCCGCGCGATCGCCAACGGCCGCGACGAGGGATTCACGAAGCTGCTGTTTGACGAGGAAACGCATCGCGTGATCGGCGGCGGCATCGTCGGTCTGAATGCGGGAGATCTGATCAGCGAAGTGTGTCTGGCGGTGGAGATGGGCGCGGACGCGACGGACATCGGCAAGACGATTCACCCGCACCCGACGCTCGGCGAATCGATCGGCATGGCAGCCGAGTTGTACGAAGGCGTGTGTACCGACCTGCCGCCGCAGAAGAAGAAGTAAGGCGTTCGGCTTATCCGCCTGCGTGCGGATGGCACTGAAAAAACGGCGCGCCCCGCGAAGGGCGCGCCGTTTTTTTATCGTTCGAAAACCGCGAGTCAGAGCGTGTCCGCTGCCGTTGTTGCGCGCTCAGCAAGCCCAGAGCGAACACTGCGGGAAACACGGCAGAAGCACTGCGCAAAAAAATCCCGGCTCGGGGCCGGGCAAACGATACGTCATTCGACGTATCGGAGCGTTCGGCCAATTGGAACCGTGTGAGCGGCAACGGCACGACGCTGTTGCTTACAGCAACGCCGGCGCAGCGGATACGCTGGGCCGGCGCGGACGATGCCTGATCTCAGGCTTTTGATGCAGACCCCGCAAGCGAGGCCTGACAGGACAAGCGGAACTTAAGCCGGCTTCTTGGCCGAGCGCGATGCCTGCGCAGCGGCTTGCGAAGCCGCCTTCGACGCGGCCGTGGCGGCTGCATTGAAGTTGCTTTCCGCGATTTCGACAGCCTGCTTGGTTGCCTTGTGAACCGTTTCGTACGTCGTGTTGGCGGCGGTGATAGCCGACTTGATCACGGCGACGGCGGTTTCCGAACCGGCCGGTGCATTCTTGGCGACATTTTCGACGAGCGACTGAACCTTGCGGTTCTGCTCTTCGAATTGCGCTTCGGCTACGCGGGCGAACTCACCTTGCGTTGCCGAGACGATTTCGTACACGTGGCGGCCATACGACAGCGCCTTTTCAGCGACCGGCTGGGCGAGGCTCGCTTGCAGGGCCAGCAACTCTTGCGCGTCTTTCACCGACAGCGCGCGTTGGGCATTTTCCTGGCTTTCCGCGAGCGTCGATTTCACGACTTGCAGGTTCAGTTCAACCAGCTTTTCCACGCCTTCGAATGCTTTGGTGGTCAGGCCGAACAGCGTTTCAAAGTTGGCTTTCTGGGCTGCAGCGAATTGCTCGGGGGTCAGCAGAGTCATGGTTTACGCTCCTGGATCGCGGCCGATCTTTGCGGACCGCATTGGGTGGTGGCGAGACGCACAAATTCGTCTGCCCGGACCGCGATGGATGGTGCATCGCAGCAATGGGTTCTATTTTAGGATGGTGCCGGGGAATGTCAAGCGCTTTTTGTGCGCTGCACAATCTTAAGAAACCGCTTAGAAAACAGTACCTTATGCGGTCCGCATGACAGCCGGATGACGCGGCACAATTGACCCGCAAACGCGTTTGCCCCAAGCCGTTTCGGTAAGTTATTCCGGTCCCAACGGCAGACGGGAGGCCGCCCGCAGTGCGCTGCAAAATTTAACAAAAGGGCGGTGTCCGCGCGAATTGATGTAAACCATAAAGCGTCACGGAACGTTAATTGTTGACATCAGTCAAATGCGCGTCTGTCAGTTGCAGTAGGCGCTTAAGAGGGGGCCTCGCGCGGACGCACGCCCGCGCGAGGCACGCCCCGCGGCGCCTGGTTCTCGGCGGGAGCCGTGTTTCCCCTCATCAAGGTTGTCTCTAAATTGCCGTTATGCTAAAGGGATCACACCCTTTTGAGGGTGATGGCGTCGGCGAGAACGTGGCGCTTTGATCGTTTTTATCGATCGAGGCGCGGCACTTATTTGCGTTTTTGCGATCGGAGCTTACAAGCTGGTTTAAAGAGCGCCCATAAGTGCTTCAAATTGCTAATTTTTCGTTGTTTTAATACACTTGCGGAACCCTCTCGCCGCTCCCTATAGAACACCCATGAAAACCGACATGTTTTCGTCGCTGAAAGTGATCCACGGCGCGGCGCGCAGCACCGCTCTGTCGGTTGCTGCCTCCATGGTCCTCGCGGCGGCGCTTGCCACGCCAGTGAGCACCTTTGCCGCGACGCCCGCTACCTCAGCGAAAACCTCGAAGAACGCGAAGGCCAGCAAGAAGCCTGCTGCCCCAGCCAAGGTCTCCAGCAAAGCCGCGAAAACCGGCAAGGCTGCGGTCGCAAAAACGGCCGCAGCGGATGACGACGCGCCCCGCGCGGGCGTCAAACGCAAGCGCGTGACCTACACCGCCAATGGCCGTCACCACACGGTGGTGCGGCGCGTCGCGTATGAGCCGCGTCCGCCGACCGTCGGCCAGGCGTTTGGCCTGCACGAGACGCCGGACGCGCTAATGCTGCGCTCGAGCGTCGCGTACGTGGTCGACCAGAACACCGGCGAGCCGCTCTTCGACAAGAATTCGCGCGCCGTGGTGCCGATTGCCTCCATCACCAAGCTGATGACCGCGATGGTCGTGCTCGATTCGAAAGAGCCGATGACCGATCAGCTCGAAGTCACGGACGAAGACCGCGATTACGAGAAGAACACCGGCTCGCGTCTGTCCGTTGGCTCGGTGCTGTCGCGAGAAGACATGCTGCACATTGCGCTGATGGCCTCGGAAAACCGCGCTGCCGCCGCGCTGTCGCGCTACTACCCGGGCGGCCGCCCGGCGTTTCTCGCTGCAATGAACGCGAAGGCACGGCAGCTCGGCATGACCGACACGCACTTCGAAAACCCGACCGGTCTGACGAGCCAGAACGTGTCGAGCGCGCGCGATCTGGTGAAGATGGTCAACGCGGCTTATCAATACCCGCTGATCCGCCGGTTCTCCACGGACCACAGCTATGAGGTGTACACGGGCAAACGCACGCTCGCCTACAACAGCACCAATGCGCTCGTGCGTAACCCGACGTGGGACATCGGTCTGCAAAAGACCGGCTTCATCAACGAAGCCGGGGAGTGCCTCGTAATGCAAGCCAACATTCACGGCCGCCCGATGGTGCTGGTGTTGCTCGATTCGTCGGGCAAGTACTCGCGGTTTGCGGACGCCACGCGGCTTCGCACGTGGCTGGATAACGGCGGCGATCAGGCGCGTATCACAAGCGCAGACGCCGGCGGTCCGGGCACTTGAGGCGGTTCACAGGTGGCCGCTTGCGTAACGCTTGCGTAACCAACCGGCCCCACGAAAGAAAAGCCCCGCGAATGCGGGGCTTTTTTCATTCCGAGCCTTTGCGAGCCGCGCAGCGCTAGCTGTGCGAATTCGGATGATGGCCCGGATTCTGCGAGGCTTGCGGCCGATACCCGAGCGCCTCCGAAATGACCAGCGCCGTCTGGCTCAACTGACCGAGCCAGGAATCCTGCAGGCGGTCGGCCGGCGCCGACAACGACAACCCGGCGACCAGCTTGCCCGTGTCGTCGTAGATGCCCGCGGCGATGCAGCGCACGCCCAGTTCCAGCTCCTCGTTGTCGCGCGCGCATGCCTGCTGGCGCACATGAGAAAGCTCGCGCTCGAGCTTGGCGAGGTCGGTAATGCTGTTTTGCGTGTGACCCGACAGGCCCGTGCGCGTTGCGTACGCACGCACGCGCGTGGATTCGTCGGCGGCGAGAAAGAGCTTGCCGACGGAGGTCAGATGCAGCGGCGCGCGCCCGCCAATGGCCCGCACTACCTGCATGCCCGAGCGCTCGGAATAAGCGCGCTCGATATAGACAATCTCATCGCCCTGACGCACCGACAGATTCACCGTCTGGCCGGTCTGACGGTGCAGTTCGCGCATCGGCGTAAGCGCCGCGTCGCGCACGGACAGCCGCGCCTTCACCAGATTGCCGAGTTCGAGCAGGCGCATGCCGAGCCGGTACGTGCCGGGATCTGACCGGTCGACGAGGCGGCACATCACCATATCATTCAGGATGCGGTGCGCGGTGGACGGATGCAGGTCCGTGCGAATCGCGAGTTCTTTCAGGCTGACCGGGTCGCTATGCGCGGCGAGTGCATCGAGCAGGCGCATCATGCGTTCGATCACCTGGATCGAAGTTTTGGGATCCGGGTTCGTGTCGCTCATAAGAAGAATCAGTTGACGCGTCAAACAGCGGAAACTGATTGTATCTCGTATCGTGAAAAAAGCGAACGCACTTGGAAGTGCTCTTCCAAATCGGCGACGCATTCGTCCTATGCCTTCCGGCCGTTGGTATTGTGCGCCAAACAGCGGATAATCAGGGACGTTTTCCCGGAGGAGGGCTCATGCGAGTCGGATTGTTCGTCACCTGCCTGATTGACCTGATGCGGCCCGAAATCGGTTTTTCGGTCATCAAGCTGATCGAAGGCGCCGGCTTTGAGGTGGTGGTGCCGCCTGCGCAAACCTGCTGCGGCCAGCCTGCGTATAACTCCGGCGAGCGGCGCATCGCGCGCGACCTCGCGGAGAAAACGCTACGCGAATTCGAACAGTTCGACTACGTGGTCGTACCGTCGGGCTCGTGTGGCGGCATGATTCGCGCGCATTACGGCGACCTTTTCGCCGACGATCCGGAGCTCATGAACCGCTTTGGCCGGCTGCGCGCCAAGGTGTTCGAGCTGACCGATTTCCTCGTCAACGTTGCCAAGGTTCAATTGCAGCCCGGTGAGTTCACAGGGCAGGTCACTTATCACGATTCGTGTTCCGGCCTGCGCGAGCTCGGTGTGAAAGCGCAACCGCGCGAGCTTCTCGCCCAAGTGGGCGTGGCGGTGACCGAGATGAAGGGCTGCGAGCATTGCTGCGGTTTTGGCGGCACTTTCGCAGTCAAGTACGGCGACATTTCCACGGCCATCGTCGACGAAAAATGCGCGAATATCCGTGAGAGCGGCGCCGGCACGGTGGTGCTCGGCGACCTCGGCTGCATGCTCAATATAGAAGGGCGCCTGAGGCGTACCGGCGACACCGCCACGCGCGTGCTGCATATCGCGCAGGTACTGGCCGGCGACGTCTGAGGGGACAGCCATGCAAATCCAATCGATGCAGTTTAAGGCGCGCGCCGGTCAGAAGCTCGCCGACCAGCGGTTGCAGCAGAACCTCACCAAGCTGTCCACCAAGTTCGTCTCCGCGCGCGCCTCGGCGCTCACGGCCATCGACTTTCCGGCTACGCGCGCCGCGCTGAAGGAGCGCCGCAATCGCGCGCTCGAGAACCTGGACGTGTGGCTCGAAACCTTCGAGCGCGAAGCGGCCCGGCGCGGCGTCACGGTGCTGTTCGCCGAGACCACGCAAGAGGCGGCACGGCTCGTGGGCGACATTGCGCGCCGCCACGAGGTGAAGAAGGTGATCAAGACGAAGTCGATGGTCACCGAGGAACTGCGCCTGAACGAAGTCCTCGGGCAACTGGGTGTGCAATCCATCGAAACTGATCTCGGCGAATACATCCTGCAGATCAACGGCAATGAACCGCCGAGCCACATCATCGCGCCCGTCGTCCATAAGGATAAGGACGAGATTGCCGACCTCTTCGCGCGAACCCATGGCCGGCCGCGTCTCACGGAGATTCCCGACATGACGCTCGAAGCACGGCAGATGCTGCGGCCGCACTTCATGAGTGCCGACATGGGCGTGACGGGCGGCAACTTCGTGATTGCGGAAACGGGCTCTGTCGTGCTTGTCACGAACGAGGGCAACGAAGGCATGTGTACGGTCATGCCGCGCGTGCATGTTGCCGTCACGGGCATAGAAAAGGTGTTGCCCACGCTCGAAGACCTCGCCACGGCCATGCGCCTGTTGCCGCGCTCGGCAACGGGCCAGAGCACGTCCAATTATTTTTCCGTGCTCACCGGGCCGCGCGGCGAAGGCGATCAGGACGGACCGGAGCACATGTACGTGGTGCTGGTCGACGGCGGACGCACGGGGCTCATCGGCGGCGATTTCCAGGAGATGCTGCGCTGCATCCGCTGCGGCGCGTGCATGAACCATTGCCCCGTTTATCAGAAGGTGGGTGGCCACGCGTACGGTTGGGTATATCCGGGCCCGATGGGCTCGGTATTGACGCCGAGCTACGTTGGGCTCGACAAGGCACTCGATCTGCCGCAAGCGGCCACGCTCTGCGGCGAGTGCAACAGCGTGTGTCCTGTGGGCATTCCGCTGTCGGACCTGCTGCGCAAGTTGCGCGAAAAGCAGGTTGAGCGGCGCCTACGTCCGTGGAAAGAGCGCGCCGGTCTTGCGCTTTGGGGCTTTCTGGCGATGCATCCGGATGCTTATGCGCTCGTGACCAAGCTTGCCGTGCGCGTGCTGGAACGCATGGGCGGAAAAAACCGCTCGATCGCGAAGCTGCCTTTGGCAGGCGCTGGCTGGACGGATACACGGGAGATGCCCGCACCTGTCGGGCGTACGTTCAGGGAGTTGTACGCGGCACAGCGCAGCCATATTGGTTGATGCAAGCCTCGCCGGCGCGCACCCGCTCTTTTAGCTCATCAAACGTGGGAGCATCCAGCCCGCGCGTTCGCTCTCGTTGCCGCTTGCGCAGCACGCTCGGCGCGCCGAGGGATCTTCCGGCGCGCTGCACTCACAATGCTCGCGGCACCATGGACCGCTGTATCGCTATGGCGCAGCTTTAATGGTCGGTCGGTCCGCCCGAGGGCCGATTTGGGACGCCTCTCGCGACCGGCGCCCCGCCGTTGCCGCGGCCACCTCCGCCTGCCTGCGGGGCGGGTGCCGGCGGGGGCGGCGGTGCAACGCCGGGCCGCGGTGCGTTCGATCCGCTCGGTCCGCGTGGGCCTGCTACCGCACCTTGCGGCGGCGGGCCGCCGCTCGGCTGACCGCGCGAGCCACCGTATCCCCCGCGATTGCCATTGTCCCCGTCATGATATGGGCGTCCCGGATAGCCCCGATACCCCGGGCCCGGCCCGTAATAGCGCCCTGGACCGTCGTAATAGCCCGGACCGTAATAATTGCTGTAGCCCATGTAGACATTGGTCTGTGGGACGACCGGCACGCCGTACGCGTCGTAACCGTCATACGTGCTATAGCCGTTGCTGTACATCGGTGTGCCGTCCGGATAGACAGCACAGCCGCCCAGCAGGGCGGCGAGGGTGACGGCGGCCAAAGGTGCAAAGCGTTTCATTTCAAGCCCGAGGCAGGAGGTTTCATAGCTATGAGACCGCAATTATGCGCATCTGTCGCGGTAGCTTTGTATGCTTTTGTAAGGACTTATTTTTCGTGCCAGCGCGCCGGCGCGGCCTTATTGCCGCAAGGTCCTCCGTCACTGTTCCATTTCAGACAACGCTGTATCGCGGCGCAGCGGGTTTTTCCCGATTGTCGATTCCTATAGCATTCGTGATGGGCATAGTGAGTAACGCACTCGCTAGCCATCTTCTGGAAATAAGACATCATGAGAAAGACAATAGCGATGTACTGGCCGCTCGCGCTCGTTATCGGCGTGGCCGCGGCAGCGTATCTGCATGTTTGCAGCGATGCAGCGGCGCGTGGCCCGCAGGCGCCGCTCGCGGTAGATCAACTGAGCGCGGAACTCGCCCGGGCGGTGTCATACGGCATGATTGACGATGCCTCTTCAGCCCCGGTCAAACCGTTGCACGAGATTCCCACGCTGCCGTTGGTACAGGCGTCCTGAGGCCCCCAGCCGCTGCCGCGAACGCCGCGCGGCCTGCCGACGCGATTTCGCACGGCTTTGTATAATCGCGGCACCGCGCAGCGACGTCATGTTTTCAACGTCGTTAGCCCTCACTGCGCCGCGAGCGCGACAAGAAGCCTTCGATGAAAACTGTGTCCATCTGCTTTGTCTGCCTCGGGAACATCTGCCGTTCGCCGACCGCGGAAGCTGTCATGCGCGGTCTCGTCGAAGAGGCGAAGCTCACGGAGCAGATTTTGATCGATTCGGCCGGCACGGGTGACTGGCACATTGGCCAGCCGCCGGACGAGCGGGCCCAGCACGCCGCGCGCGACCGGGGCTATGATCTCGCGGCATTGCGCGGGCGTCAGATTGCGGAAATCGACTTTGACCGCTTCGATCTGCTCATTGCAATGGACGACAGGAACGTCGCCGCGCTGCGCCAGGTCTGCCCGCCGGACCAGCAGGACAAAATCCGCCTGCTAATGGAGTTCGTGCCGGAGAGCGACGTTCGCTGGAGCGGCGCACGTGAAGTCGCCGATCCGTACTTCGGCGGTGCGGAGGGCTTCGAGCAGGTGCTCGACCAGTGCGAAGCGGCGTGCCGCGGGCTCATCGCCGCATTGCGTCCCCAATTGCTCGGCTAGGCTCGCCGCGCCGCTGCTCTAAGGTGCGCAAACGGTGCGCAAACATTTAAGTGAATGACCCATATCGCGACAGGGATACTTGACTAAATCGCTCATGTATTTATACTTGACAAAACTTGTCGAGAATAGCGGTTCCCCATACATATGAGACTCACCACGAAAGGCCGTTTCGCCGTCACGGCGATGATTGACCTGGCG
>Ga0268254_10000791_pt1 | contig 14624 bp, 14 predicted proteins | sample AgamicOrSfrz_FD_200251 | JGI IMG/M metagenome (GOLD analysis project Ga0268254, IMG submission 200251) | Agave microbial communities from Guanajuato, Mexico - Or.Sf.rz (v2) (version 3) | ecosystem: Host-associated > Plants > Phyllosphere > Phylloplane/Leaf | place: Guanajuato, Mexico...
CCCACCGCAAACATCACGCGAAGTGCGAGACCGAAGAAGATCCGCACAGCCCGCAGACGCGCGGCATCTGGAAGGTGCTGCTCGAAGGCGCGGAACTGTATCGCGCGGAAGCGAAAAACGAAGAGACGCTGCGCCGCTTCAGTCACGGCACGCCGAACGACTGGCTGGAGCGCAACGTCTACACGCGCTATCCGATTCTCGGCATCAGCATCATGATGGTCATCGACGTCGCGCTGTTTGGCATCGTCGGGCTGTCGGTGTGGGCCGTGCAGATGATCTGGATTCCGTTCTGGGCGGCGGGCGTCGTCAACGGTCTTGCGCACTTCTGGGGCTATCGCAACTTCAATTCGGCCGACGCGAGCACGAACATCTTCCCGCTCGGCATTCTGATCGGCGGCGAAGAGCTGCATAACAACCACCACACATACGCGACGTCGGCGAAGCTGTCGAGCAAGTGGTACGAGTTCGATATCGGCTGGATGTACATCCGCATTCTGTCGGCGATCGGCCTCGCAAAGGTGAAGAAGCTCGCGCCGACGCCGCGTCTGTCGGAAAGCAAGGCTGTGGTGGACCACGACACGCTGCAGGCCGTGCTGGCGAACCGCTACGAAGTGATGGCGCGCTACGGCAAGGCTCTCAAGCACGCCTACGCGCAGGAACTGGCGAAGCTGAAGGAAGCCGGCGCACGCGAGAAGTACCAGCTGATGCGCGGCGCGCGTAAGTGGTTCCACAAGGAAGAAGACGGCCTGAACGAACCGCAGCGCCAGCAACTGCCGGAACTGTTCTCGGACAATCAGAAGCTGCGCACGTACATCGAACTGCGCAAGGACCTGGCGGCGATGTGGGACCGCTCCAACGCATCGCGCGAGCAACTGCTGGCTCAGTTGCAGGACTGGTGCCATCGCGCGGAACAGAGCGGCATCAAGGCGCTGCAGGATTTCGCGCTGCGTCTGCGTCGCTACGCTTTGTGAGCAATATCCGCTAAGATTTAGAGACGTCACAAGACCCCGCTCTGGCGGGGTCTTTGTTTTTGTGCGGCGGATTTCGCGTTGTTTTTTGCTCGAAGGGCGGGACAGGGGACATGGAAGCGATCAGGAGCGTCGAGTACGACCGGCCGCAAGGCCTGACGTGCGGAGTGGGCGAGGCGTGGGCGAGAGTGCCGAACGCGCCGTCGCCGGAAGAGAAACGGGCGTTGAAGGAGCGCATTCGTGCGCTTCTGGAGCGCGAAGAGGCGGTGCTGGTGGCGCACTATTACGTCGATGCCGAGCTTCAGGAGCTCGCCGACGAAACGGGCGGCTGCGTCGCCGATTCGCTCGAAATGGCGCGCTTCGGCCGCGACCATGCCGCGAAGACGCTGGTCGTCGCGGGCGTGCGCTTCATGGGCGAGACGGCCAAGATTCTGAGCCCCGCCAAGCGCGTGCTGATGCCCGACCTCGACGCGACCTGCTCGCTCGATCTCGGCTGCCCCGCCGACGAATTCTCCGCTTTCTGCGATGCCCACCCGGACCGCACCGTCGTCGTGTACGCGAACACGAGCGCGGCGGTGAAGGCGCGGGCGGACTGGATGGTGACGTCGTCGATCGGGCTGGAAATCGTCGCGGATTTGCACGCGCGTGGTGAGAAGATTCTGTGGGCGCCGGACCGGCATCTCGGCGGCTACATCCAGAACAAGACCGGCGCGGACATGTTGCTGTGGCAGGGCTCGTGCCTCGTGCATGACGAGTTCAAGGGTGTCGAACTGGATCTTTTGCGCGCCGAGTATCCGGACGCGAAGATTCTCGTGCATCCGGAATCGCCGGAAGCGGTCGTGCGGCTGGCCGATGTCGTCGGCTCGACCACGCAACTGATCGATGCCGCCGTACGGCTCGATGCGAAACGCTTCATCGTCGCGACGGACCTGGGCATCCTGCACAAGATGCGGCTCGCCGCGCCTGGCAAGACGTTCATCGAGGCCCCCACGGCCGGCAACAGCGCAACGTGCAAGAGCTGCGCGCATTGTCCGTGGATGGCGATGAACGGCCTAGCCAATCTTGCCGACGTGCTCGAACGCGGCCACAACGAGATTCACGTCGATGCCGCCATCGGCGAACGGGCGCGCGTGCCGATCGACCGGATGCTCGATTTCGCCGCACGCCACAAGAAGCGCGTGCAGACGAGCGGCGATCTGGCGAAGGACGCCGCGCTGTTCACGAACGTCGGAGCCGCGTGATGTCGATATTCGAAGAAGTCCGCGCCCAGTACGGCGAAGCATTCGACGCGGCGCTTTCGCGCAACGTCGCCGACGCGCTCGCGGAAGACATCGGCAGCGGCGACGTCACCGGCCTTCTCGTGCCCGCCGACGCGCGGCGCACGGCGCGCATCCTCGTGCGAGAGGACGCGGTGCTGTGCGGCGTGCCGTGGTTCATCGAAGTGATGCGGCGGGTCGATCCGTCGATCGAGATGGAATGGCATTACAAGGAAGGGCAGCGCATGGCGGCCGATACGCCCGTCGTCCTTCTGCACGGTCCGGCGCGTGCGCTGTTGACCGCCGAGCGCAACGGCCTCAACTTCCTGCAGCTGCTTTCGGGCGTGGCGAGCGCGACGCGCCGTTATGTCGATGCGATAGAAGGCACGCGCGCGCGCATCCTCGATACCCGCAAGACGCTGCCGGGCTTGCGGCTCGCGCAGAAATACGCCGTGCGCGTGGGCGGCGGAGCGAATCAGCGGCTCGCGCTGTATGACGGCATTCTGATCAAGGAAAATCACATCGCGGCGGCGGGCGGCGTCGGCGAGGCGATGGATGCGGCGCTCGCCCTGAACGCCGGCGTACCGATTCAGATCGAAGTCGAAACGCTTGCGCAGCTCGAAACGGCGCTGGCGCATCGCGCGGAATCCGTTCTGCTCGATAACTTCGCGCTCGACGCCATGCGCGACGCCGTGCGCATCACGGCAGGCCGCGCGTTGCTGGAAGTGTCGGGCGGCGTGAACTTCGACACCGTGCGCGCGATCGCGGAAACGGGCGTCGACCGCATCTCGATCGGCGCGCTCACGAAAGACGTGCGCGCCACCGATTTTTCGATGCGCATTCTCTAGCGTCCGTCAGACGCCGCGCCGCCGCTTCGGTGGCGGCATCAGCACGGTCGGCAGCGCCTTCGGCAAGGTGCCGGGCCAGTCGCGGCTGAAGTGCAGGCCGCGGCTTTCACGCCGCGTGCAGGCGCTCTCGACGATCAGCGACGCCACGTCGACCAGATTGCGCAATTCGAGCAGATCGCGGCTTACCTTGAAGTTCGCGTAGTACTCGTGGATCTCGTCGCGCAGCAGCGCAATCCGGTGTTGCGCACGCGCGAGCCGCTTTTCCGTGCGCACGATGCCGACGTAATTCCACATGAGCCGCCGCAACTCGTCCCAGTTGTGCGCGACGACGACTTCCTCGTCCGGGTCCGACACGCGGCTCTCGTCCCAGTCGGGCAGCTCGGCGTGGCAGCCGGAGGAGAAGCCGTCGGCTTCGATGGCGCTCGCCGCCGCGCGCCCGATCACGATGCATTCGAGCAGCGAATTGCTCGCGAGCCGGTTCGCGCCATGCAAACCGGTGCAGGCGGTTTCACCGACCGCATACAGCCCCGGCCGGTCCGTGCGCCCGGCCAGATCGGTGACGACGCCGCCGCATGTGTAATGTGCGGCGGGCACGACCGGAATCGGCTCCTTCGCGATGTCGATGCCAAATTCGCGGCAGCGCGCGAGGATCGTCGGGAAATGTTCTTCGAGGAATGCACGCGGCTGGTGGCTGATATCCAGATACACGCAGTCGATCCCGCGCTTCTTGATTTCGAAGTCGATTGCCCGCGCGACGATATCGCGGGGCGCGAGTTCGGCGCGTTCGTCGTGTTCAGGCATGAAGCGCGTGCCGTCCGGCAGGCGCAAGATGCCGCCTTCGCCGCGCACCGCTTCGGAGATGAGAAACGACTTCGCGTACGGATGGAACAGGCATGTCGGATGGAACTGGATGAATTCCATGTTCCCGACACGGCAGCCCGCGCGCCACGCCATCGCGATGCCGTCGCCGGTGGCGGTGTCGGGATTGGTCGTGTAGAGATAGACCTTGCCCGCGCCGCCCGTCGCCAGCACCGTATGCGGCGCCTGGATCGTCACGGTCCGGCCGCTTTTCAGGTCGAGCGCGTAAAGACCGTGGCAACGATGGCCGGGCATTCCGAGCCGGTCGGACGTGATGAGGTCGATCGCGTAGTGATCTTCGAGAACGGTGATGTTCGGATGATTGCGCACGCGCTCGTTGAGCGTCGTGACGACGGCGTGGCCCGTCGCGTCGGCGGCGTGAATGATGCGGCGGTGACTGTGACCGCCTTCGCGCGTCAGATGAAACCCGAGTTCCGCGGAACTGTCGCGGGTGAAGGGGACGCCTGCATTGATCAGCCATTCGATCGCCTCGCGCCCGTTCTCCACGATGAAGCGCGTCGCGGCTTCGTCGCACAGGCCGCCGCCCGCGATGAGCGTATCGGCGACGTGATTATCGATACTGTCGGCCGAATCCAGCACCGCCGCGATGCCGCCCTGAGCCCAGTCGCTGGCGCCCTCGCTCACCGGGCGTTTCGCGACGATCGCGACGCGCCGCGTCTCGGCCAGGTTCAGCGCGACGCTCAGTCCTGCGAGGCCGCTTCCTACGATCGCTACATCGAAATTCATGCTGCCGCGTCTCCGTTCCCGTGCTTGCCTAGCCGGCAAGCATAACGCGCGGTGTGCGGCGCGAACAACGAAAACCCGCGCAGGCGCGTATGAAAAGCGTGGGAAAACGCGAAATATCGGGCCGAAACGCAGAAAGCCCCGCATGGGCGGGGCTTTCCGGTGTCTTCGTCAAGGACTCGAGATCAAGATTTACTTGATCTTGGTTTCCTTGTAGTCAACATGCTTGCGGGCGACGGGATCGAACTTCTTGATCAGCATCTTTTCCGGCATGTTGCGCTTGTTCTTGGTCGTCGTGTAGAAGTGACCCGTGCCTGCGGTCGACTCCAGCTTGATCTTGTCGCGTGCGCCTTTGGCCATGTGCGTGCTCCTTAGATTTCACCGCGTGCGCGCAAGTCTGCGAGCACGGCGTCAATACCGTTCTTGTCGATCAGGCGCAGGCCGGCGTTCGAGACGCGCAGACGCACCCAGCGGTTTTCGCTTTCAACGAAGAAACGGCGGTTCTGCAGGTTCGGCAGGAAACGACGCTTGGTCCGGTTGTTTGCGTGGGAAACGTTGTTGCCCGACATCGGGCCTTTCCCAGTTACTTGGCATACGCGTGCCATGGTGACACTCCTAATACACGTTGAGTCTGAATCGAACGCTCGAATGAAGGAGAATTCCTTCGTCGATGCCTCTAATCGCCCAATTTGCCGATCGGGGACTTGGCAGCACGGTTATGCCAATGAGGACTGCGTGGATCAGAACAGGCGGGTTGAAAAAAGCAAACGAGGATTCTAGCAGGAAAAACAGTGCGTTATCAAGATTTTCTGGTCCGGGCGCGCCTGTGTGTGGGGCGTCACAGCCAGCCCTCGCGCGCGAACGAAAAAATGTCATTGGACGCGACGACCATATGATCGAGCAGCTTGACGTCGATGAGTGCGAGCGCATCCTGCAGCGTGCGCGTGAGCTTGCGGTCGCTGCCGCTCGGCTCGACGCCGCCCGACGGATGATTATGCGCGACGATCAGCCCTGCCGCATTGAATGCAAGTGCGCGCTTGACGATCTCGCGCGGATAAACCGCCACCCGCGTCAGCGACCCTTGCGCCTCCTCGCAGATATCCAGCAGTTGATGACGCGCGTCGAGATAGATGCAGATGAACACTTCGTTCGTCCGCGTGCCGATTTTCAGGCGCAGGAAGTCCTCCACCGCGCCGGGCGAATTGAGGAGCATGCGGTCGCGCGCCTTCTCGGCGAGCGCCCGGCGGCACATTTCGGACACGGCGAGCAGCGTCGCGGCGCGCGCTTCGCCGACGCCGCGCTCGTCCTGCAAATCGGACGCGGACGCATCCAGCACCGCGCGCAGTGAGCCAAATCGTCGCAGCAGCGCGCGCGCCACGTCGACGGCGGTCAGGCCCGGCACGCCCGTCCGCAGGAAAAGCGCGAGCAGTTCGGCATCGGAGAGCGTGGCGGGTCCGGCCTTCAGCAGCCGCTCGCGCGGCCGGTCGGCCTCGTCCCATTCGGGAATCGACAGTGAGCGCAGCCGCTCCTGCACGATTGCATCGACGGGCGCGGGCAGCGGAAGGGCGGCTGTCATCGCACGCTCCGTGCAAGCAAACTTGCGAGGCGCGGCGCACGAACGCCGCGTGCGCCCGTCACGACGTTACGCAACTCTGTCTTACAATAGTGGTTTTGGCGCCCGTTCCGACGATGCGCCCCGCGGTTCGCAGCTTCGTGCCGAAGAGCCGCCGCTCGCCCGGCGCACGCCGCGCTTCTCACTGAACCGCCACATCCAATACTCATGAGCATCATCGATATCTCCGAGGTGAAACCCGGTTCCCACGTCACGCTTCATTACCGGCTCGCACTGGCCGATGGTGCCGACATCGTGAATACCTTCACCGAAAAGCCCGCGACGCTCCTTCTGGGCGCGGGCCAGCTCGCGCCGCCGCTCGAAGAAATTCTGCTGGGATTGAAGGTCGGCCACCATTCGACCTTTCAGCTAACGCCCGAGCAGGCGTTCGGGCCGCGCAATCCGGAACTGGTGCAGCGCGTGTCGCTTGCGACGCTGCGCGAAAACAGCATGATCGGCGAGGATTTTTCTCCGGGCGATCTCGTCGAATTCAACGCGCCCAACGGCGGGCGCTACGCCGGCGTGCTCAAGGAAGTGGGCGAGACGTCGGCGCTGTTCGACTTCAATCACCCGCTCGCCGGCCAGGCGCTGGCCTTCGAAGTGAAAATCATCGGAATTCTGTAGCCATGAGCCTGACCGAAAGCCTCAACGACATCGAAACCGACCTCGAAATCCTGCTGGCCCAGCCGCGCGGGTTCTGTGCGGGCGTCGATCGCGCCATCGAGATCGTCGAGCGGGCCATCAAGCTGTTCGGCGCGCCGATCTACGTCAGGCACGAAATCGTCCATAACGCCTATGTCGTCGCGGATTTGCGCAAGAAGGGCGCGATCTTCATCGAGGAACTGACGGACGTGCCCGAGGGCAGCACGCTGATTTTCAGTGCGCACGGGGTATCGAAGGCAGTGCGCGCCGAGGCCGAAGCGCGCGGTCTGCGTGTGTTCGACGCCACGTGTCCGCTCGTGACCAAGGTGCACATGGAAGTCGCGAAGATGCGCCAGGAAGGCTTCGATATCGTGATGATCGGCCACAAGGGCCATCCGGAAGTCGAAGGCACGATGGGGCAGTCGGGCGAAGGCATGCATCTCGTCGAAGATATCGACGACGTGCAGAAGCTCGATTTGCGCGATCCGAACCGCATCGCCTATGTCACGCAGACGACGCTTTCCGTCGACGATGCCTCCGCCATCATCGATGCGCTGAAGCGCAAGTATCCGAGCGTCAAGGAACCGAAGAAGCAGGACATCTGTTACGCGACGCAGAATCGCCAGGACGCGGTGAAGTTTCTTGCGCCGCAGTGCGATGTGGTGATCGTGGTCGGCAGCCCGAACAGCTCGAATTCGAGCCGCCTGCGGGAAGTGGCGGAGCGCAGCGGCATTCCCGCCTATATGGTGGACTCGCCTGCGCAGATCGATCCGGCGTGGCTGGAAGGGAAGAAGCGCATCGGCGTGACGGCGGGAGCATCCGCGCCGGAAGTGCTGGCTCAGGCGGTCATCGAAAGGCTGCGGGAACTTGGCGTACGCAGCGTGCGGTCGCTCGAGGGCATCGAAGAAACGATTTCCTTCCCGCTGCCGCGCGGTTTGTCCCTGCCGCAGTAATTAGACGAATTCCTCGAAAAGCGCCTCCGGGCGCTTTTTTTTCGTCCTGACCGTGTTACCGCGACCGGCTTCATTGGACAGGATGCACCAATCTGGACCACCTCACGACGCAAGTTTTTAAGGCTTGCTGTAGGCCCACTGCTGAAGTGGTGCAACTACTGCACAACGGTGGATCGCAACCCGGTTGCGCTATTGCTGCGAAACAGCCCAAAAATGCGGGTTGCAATGCTGGAAAACCCCGCCACGCAAGAATATTGCTCGTCTCATATTTGGCGTTACAATTCGCGCGTCTTGAGTCCCAAGGGGCTTTGGTAACCGTTTTGAAAGCCGCAGGAGACCTATTTGATGCGATTCAAGTTTGCTCACGCCGTGTCCATCGCGGCTGCGGTTGCAATGGCAATTGCATGCGGCAAGAAGGACGAAGGCGGAGCGGGCGGAGCAGCGTCGGCGGCCAGCGCCGCTGTCGCGCCGGCGGCAGCCGTGGCGCCCGCGAGCGAGGCGACGGTCGTCAGGATCGGTCATGTCGCGCCGCTCACCGGCACTCAGGCGCATCTCGGCAAGGACAATGAAAACGGCGCGCGGCTCGCGCTGGAAGAAATCAGCAGTCAGGGTCTGACGATCGACGGTCGCGCCATCCGCCTTCAGCTCGACAGCCAGGACGATGCCGCCGATCCGCGCACCGGCGAGGAAGCCGCGCAGCGCCTCGTCGATGACCACGTGGTCGCCGTGATCGGACATTTGAATTCCGGCGTGTCGATTCCGGCGTCGAAGATTTATAGCGATGCGGGCATCGCGCAGATCTCGCCCTCGACGACGAACCCGCAGTACACGAAGCAAGGCTACAAGACGACGTTCCGCGTCGTGGCCACCGACGCGCAGCAGGGCCCCGTGCTGGCCGGCTACGCGATGAAGACGCTGCATGCGAAGAAAGTCGTGATCGTCGATGACGCCAGCGCCTACGGCCGCGGCCTCGCGGACGAGTTCGCAAAGACGGTTCAGGCAGGCGGGATAAAGATTGCGGCGCGCGAGTCGACAACCGAGAAGGCGCGCAATTTCAAGGCGATCATCACGAAGATCAAGCGCGTGCAGCCCGACGTGGTGATGTACGGCGGCATGGACGTGACGGGCGGCCCGTTCGCGAAGGAAGCCGCGGCGCTTGGCGTGAAGGCGAAGATTCTGGCGGGCGACGGCGTCTGCACGCAGCAGTTGCCGGAGCTGGCGGGCGATGCGGTGCAGAACGTCGTCTGCACGGAAGCCGGGCCCGCGCTCTCGAAGATGGACAAGGGGGCGGACTTCGCGCAGAAGTACGAAGCACGTTTTCACACGCCGGTGCAGATTTACGCGCCGTTCACGTATGACGCGATGTACGTGATCGTCGATGCAATGAAGCGCGCCAATTCCATCGAAGCGGGCAAGGTGCTCGCGGCGATGGCCACGACGGATTTCAACGGTCTGACGGGGCATATCGCGTTTGACGATAAAGGCGATCTGAAGGCGGGCACCATCACGCTTTACGACTTCAAGGACAAAAAGAAGGAAGTGCTCGACGTCGTCAAGCAGTAGCAGCAGGCGTTTGCAGTCTTGCGGCGCCTTATCGACAGCGCCGTTTCGTATCCGTCTGCCGGAAGCCCGCACCTATCCGGCGGCGGGCCGAACGGCAGGCGATTAACCCTTACCGGTTTTTTTCAAAAGTACGCGCAGTGCTGCTCCAGATTTCGCTTCACACCGGTTTATCGGCCGGTGATAAAGGCGTGATCTGGTCGCACGGGGCTAAGGAGCTTTTAATGGATATTTTCATCCAGCAGATCATCAACGGTCTGGTGCTTGGCAGCGTCTACGCCATCATCGCTCTGGGCTATACGATGGTGTACGGGATTCTCGGCATCATCAACTTCGCGCACGGCGACGTGCTGATGGTGGGCGCGATGGTCGCCCTGTCAGCGATAGGCGTCATGCAGAACCACTTTCCATCGATGCCCGGGCCGATCATGCTGACGATCGCGCTCGTGATTGCCGCGGTTGTTTGCGCGGTCGTGGGTTATACGATCGAGAAAGTCGCGTACCGGCCGCTGCGCAAGGCGCCGCGTCTCGCGCCGCTGATCACCGCCATCGGCGTGTCGATTCTGTTGCAGACCATCGCGATGATGATCTGGGGCCGCAATCCGCTCGCGTTCCCGCAGCTTCTGCCGACCGATCCGATCAACGTGATCACCGCCGGCGAGAACAACCCGGGCGCCGTGATCTCGATGACGGAAATCGTCATCATCGTGGTCGCGTTCCTGGTGATGGCCGGTCTCCTCCTGCTCGTGCACAAGACCAAGCTCGGCCGTGCAATGCGCGCGATCGCCGAAAACCCCGGCGTCGCATCGCTGATGGGCGTGAATCCGAACTTCGTGATCTCCGCGACCTTCATGATCGGTTCCGCGCTCGCCGCGCTCGCCGGCGTGATGATCGCGTCGGAATACGGCAATGCGCACTTCTACATGGGCTTCATCCCCGGCCTGAAGGCGTTCACGGCGGCGGTGCTGGGCGGTATCGGCAATCTGGGCGGCGCGATGGTCGGCGGCGTGCTGCTCGGCTTGATCGAGCAATTGGGCGCCGGTTACATCGGCAATCTGACGGGCGGCGTCTTCGGCAGTAACTATCAGGACGTGTTCGCCTTCATCGTGCTGATCATCGTGCTCGTGTTCCGTCCGTCGGGTCTGCTCGGCGAACGTGTCGCGGATCGCGCTTAAAGACCGTGTGAGGAGCTGAATAAAATGACATCGATTCAACCGATTGAGCCGTCGACGACGCTCATCCCCGAGAAGAACACGACGAAGACGCTGGTCGTCGGCGTTCTGACCGCCGTGTTCGTGATCGCAGCGCCGATGGTGATCGGCGCGGCCGGCGGCAACTACTGGGTCCGCGTGCTCGACTTCGCGATGCTCTACGTGATGCTGGCGCTCGGTCTCAACGTGGTGGTCGGCTTCGCCGGCCTGCTCGACCTGGGCTATATCGCGTTCTACGCGGTCGGCGCGTACACGGCGGCGCTGCTGTCGTCGCCGCAGCTCACGTCGCAGTTCGAATGGATCGCGCACCTCGCGCCGGGCGGATTGCACGTGCCGTTCCTTTTCATCGTGCCGGTCGCGATGGCGCTCGCCGCCACCTTCGGCGTGCTGCTCGGCGCGCCGACACTGCGTCTGCGCGGCGACTATCTCGCGATCGTGACGTTGGGCTTCGGGGAAATCGTCCGGATCTTCATGAACAACCTCGATCGTCCGATCAACATCACGAACGGTCCGAAGGGGATTACGGGCATCGATCCGGTGACGGTGGCGGGCTTCAATCTGTCGCAGACGCACGAGTTCTTCGGCTTCAAGTTCCCGTCGGTCTACATGTACTACTACCTGTTCGTGCTGGGCGCGCTGGTCGTGATCTGGGTATGTACGCGTCTGCAGCATTCGCGTATCGGCCGTGCATGGGCGGCGATCCGCGAGGATGAAATCGCGGCGAAGGCGATGGGCATCAACACCCGCAACGTGAAGCTGCTCGCGTTCGCGATGGGTGCGTCGTTCGGCGGCCTGTCGGGCGCGATGTTCGGTGCGTTCCAGGGCTTCGTGTCGCCGGAATCGTTCACGTTCTGGGAATCGATCGTGGTGCTGGCGTGCGTGGTGCTGGGCGGCATGGGCCACATTCCTGGCGTGATTCTCGGCGCGGTGCTGCTCGCAGTGTTCCCTGAATTCCTGCGCTCGACGATGGGCCCGCTGCAAAACGCCATTTTCGGCCATCAGATCGTGGATACCGAAGTCATCCGTCAGTTGCTGTACGGTCTGGCGATGGTGCTGATCATGCTGTATCGCTCGGAAGGCCTGTGGCCCGCCGCGAAACACGAAGACAAGATCGCGAAGATCGCGAAGCGCAACGGCAAGAAGCCGGTGCGCGCCTAAGCGGGGGATTGAAAATGAGCGACAAACGTACTCGATTGTCCGTGCAGGGCGTGAACAAGCGTTTCGGCGGCTTGCAGGCGCTCTCCGATGTGCGCCTCGAAATCAAGGAAGGCGAAATTTACGGTCTGATCGGCCCGAACGGCGCGGGCAAGACCACGTTCTTCAACGTCATCACGGGCCTTTACACGCCGGATTCGGGCGTCTTCAAGCTGGACGGTGAAGCCTATACGCCGACTGCGGTGTATCAGGTGGCGAAGGCGGGCATCGCGCGCACGTTCCAGAACATTCGTCTCTTTGGCGGCATGACTGCGCTCGAGAACGTGATGGTCGGCCGTCACGTTCGCACGAAGCATGGTCTGATCGGCGCGGTGTTGCAGACGCCGGCCGAACGGCGCGAAGAGCGCGAGATCAAGGAACGCGCGCTGGAACTGCTCGAATATGTCGGCGTGCTGCAGTACGCCGACTATACGTCGCGCAACCTGTCGTACGGGCATCAGCGCCGGCTCGAGATCGCGCGTGCGCTGGCGACCGATCCGAAGCTGCTTGCGCTCGATGAACCGGCGGCCGGCATGAACGCGACGGAGAAGGTCGAACTGACGCGTCTGCTCGACAAGATCCGCGCGGACGGCAAGACGATTCTTTTGATCGAACACGACGTGAAGCTCGTGATGGGATTGTGCAACCGCATGACGGTGCTCGATTACGGCAAGGTGATCGCCGAAGGTCTGCCGCAGGACGTGCAGAAGGACCCGAAGGTGATCGAGGCATATCTGGGTGCGGGGGTGCACTAAATGGCGACCACAAGCGCAATGTTGAAGGTCAAGGGTCTGCAGGTGAATTACGGCGGCATCCAGGCGGTGAAGGGTGTCGATCTGGAAGTCGGGCAGGGCGAGCTGGTTACGCTGATCGGCGCGAACGGCGCGGGCAAGACCACGACGATGAAGGCCATTACCGGTTTGAAGCCCTATTCGGGCGGCGATATCGAGTACATGGGTCAGTCGATCAAGGGCGTGCCGACGCACGAGCTCTTGAAGCGCGGCCTCGCGATGGTGCCGGAAGGACGCGGCATTTTCGCTCGCATGTCGATTCTCGAGAACATGCAGATGGGGGCGTATCTGCGCAATGACGCCGATGGCATTCAGAAGGATACCGAGCGCATGTTCGGCTTCTTTCCTCGCCTGAAAGAGCGCGCGTCGCAGTATGCGGGGACGTTGTCCGGCGGTGAGCAGCAGATGCTTGCGATGGCTCGTGCCTTGTTGTCGCGGCCCAAGCTGCTCCTGCTCGATGAGCCTTCGATGGGGCTGTCTCCCATCATGGTCGAGAAGATTTTCGAAGTCGTTCGCGAAATCTCTAAAGAAGGCTTGACCGTGCTTCTCGTCGAGCAGAACGCGCGGCTCGCGCTTCAGGCCGCTAATCGCGGGTATGTGATGGATTCGGGGACTGTCACTATGTCGGGCGATGCCAAGATCATGCTCGATGATCCTAAGGTTCGGGCTGCTTATCTGGGCGAGTGAGTTTTCTTGCTCGCGGGCGCGGGGAGTTTTTTCTTTCGTGTCGGTTTATTAGCTCGCCCCTCCCCGGGGCGGGCGAGCAAACAGACCGGCACGAATTCAAATTCAACAAACGAAAAAACCTAAAGCCGCTTGCCCAAACTAACAACATCATCAACCCGATACCCCATCCGTTCGTAAAACGAAACCAACTCACCCCGAACGGAGAGCACCTGCAGGTTAACCTTCGGACATCCAAGCCGAGCGAGCGCCGCTTCAGCATGCAGCATCAACCGTCGCCCGAACCCGCGCCCTCGAAGAGAACGGCAGACGGCAAGCGAATAAACCCACCCTCGATGCCCGTCATAACCACACATGACAGTGCCGGCAACGACCCCGTCCACCACACCGACGAAGAACAACTCAGGCTGAGTCGACAGCTTGTTGGCGATCGACAAAGCCGGATCGCGCTGCGGCCTCGACGCATCCGCATACTCGGGAAACACATCGCGCCACAGAGCGATCACGGCATCGCGATCGCCCGCTTCGAAAGTCCGAACGATCACAGCGTATCGAGCACCGAGCGCAGCATCGCCAGCATCTGATCGATCTCGTCCTTGGTCACGTTGAGCGCAGGCATGAAGCGCAGCAAATTCGGACGCGCCGCGTTGAGCAACAGACCATCCGGCTGCATCAGCCGCGCCTTCTCGACGATCTGCGGTCCCTTGTCGCTATCCAGCAGCAGCGCGCGCAGCAAGCCTTCGCCACGTTCGCCCTTGAATCCGCGCTCATCCGACAGCTTCAGCAGTTCGCCACGCAAATACTCGCCGCGCTCACGCACGCCTTCCAGAAAGCCCGGCGCAGTCAACTGCGAAATCACCGAATATCCCACCGCCGTCATCAACGGATTGCCGTTATACGTGCCGCCCTGGTCGCCGGCTTCGAAGCAGGCGACTTCCGCCTTCGACAGCAACGCGGCGAGCGGCACGCCGCCACCAATGCCCTTGCCGAGCGTCATGATGTCCGGCTCGATGCCCGACAGCTCGTAGGCGAACAACGTCCCCGCGCGTCCGCAGCCGCTCTGCACCTCATCGACGATCAACAGCAGATTGTGCCGCTTCGTCAGCGCACGCAATTGCTCCATGAACTCGCGCGTCGCGGGAATCACGCCGCCTTCGCCCTGAATCGGCTCGAGCATCACGGCAACGGTCTTCTCGCCGATGAGCTTCTCGACCGAGGCGATATCGTTCAAATCGGCTTTCGGGAAGCCCGGCACTTGCGGCGCATAGATCGTGTCCCAGCCGGCCTTGCCGCTCGCGGACAT
>Ga0268254_10000799_pt1 | contig 14571 bp, 7 predicted proteins | sample AgamicOrSfrz_FD_200251 | JGI IMG/M metagenome (GOLD analysis project Ga0268254, IMG submission 200251) | Agave microbial communities from Guanajuato, Mexico - Or.Sf.rz (v2) (version 3) | ecosystem: Host-associated > Plants > Phyllosphere > Phylloplane/Leaf | place: Guanajuato, Mexico | collected...
GCAGCAGCCGCGTGATTTCGGTTTTATCCCTGAAGGTGCAGACCGCGCCGATGAGCCGCTGCTGGCTGTAGACCGGCACGGTATTGCTCAACAGCACGTGGCCGTTGATATTCAGCTCTTCGTCGCGCCGTGCGCGGCCGGTGGCGAGCGTCTCCTGCAGCTGGGCGTGGATGACGCTGGCATCCTCCATGCTGCCGGAGCTCTCCTCCGTCAGCAGCTTCTGCGCCGCCTCGTTGATCAGCGACACCTCGGCATGGGCGTCCACCGCAATCACGCCCTCTTTGACCGAGTGCAGGATCGCCTGGCGCTGCTCGAACAGCGAGGAGATCTCCCAGGGTTCGAGCCCGAAGAGGATGCGTTTCAGGGTTTTCACCAGCGCCAGCGTGCCCAGCGTGCCTGCCAGCGCGCCGATCAGGATGGTCCAGATAATGCTCCAGCGGCTCTGGTTGATCTGATCGCTGACCGCCTCCAGCGAAATGCCTATCGACACTACGCCGATCTGCTGCTGCTGCGCATTATAGACCGGCGTAAAGACGCGCAGCGCCTCCGCCAGCGAGCCGCGATTCACCGAGACGTTCTCTTTGCCCTGCAGCGCAGGATTGATGTCGTCGCCGATAAAGTGCTGCCCGATCAGCGCCGGATTAAGATGGGAGTAGCGGATGCCCTGCATATTGGTCACCACCACGAACAACAGATTATTGTGCTGCTGCGCCGCGCGGGCGACAGGCTGGATAATGCCGGCGTCCGGCGGCCCACTCAGCGCCTGCTGAATAGCGGGCACGTCCGCCAGCGTGCGCGCCACGGCCATCGCCTTGTCTTCCAGCTGCTTCTGCGTGGCGTTGCCGATCTGAAAGAAGTAGAGCAGATGCACGCTGAGCAGCACGAAGGTCACCACCGCGCCGATCATCAGCGTGACCAGCGTGCTGAGCTTCATATGTTTTTTGCGGGTCAGGTTGCCTTGCGGTGTGTCGCGCATCGTCGGTCCTTTGTCGGAAAGCGGTGGGGTATTATCCCTTTCTGTGGGGCTTTGCAAAGGCTTTTAGCGCGAAGCGGGCTGAGCCGTTGGCCAGCGCGCGCCGATCGGGCGGGAAGAGCATGCGTTCAGTACGGAAAGTGTGCGGTCGGGAAGGGGCGTTAGAGCGTGGTGAACACGGGATACAGCATAATTTTTATTAGTTACAACATACATTTGTGGCGGTTAGTATGATGTGAAACAGCAGTGCGAGCAATGTCTCGCAAGAGAAAAGCACAGATGGCGTTCAGAATGGCCTCAGCGCAAGGAGCCCCTTAGGGGGTAGACAGGCTGATTGATGAATGCAGGGAAACGAACGCGTTAGTCAGGAGGGTGAGCACCAGGCATTTTTTCATGAAAAGTCCGTTTAGAGAGGCGGTCCGAGAGCGGGGGGTAAAGGGCGCCTTTTCCGGGCATAAAAAATCCACGCGCAGGCGTGGATTTTAAAATCGAGCGGTTTGTTATGAGAGGCGCTGGCGCCTCATCAGACAACCGCGGTTTAGATGTTGAACCGTGATTTTAATTTTATCTTATTGATATTTGTTTTTTTATTTGAAAATATCAAGCTCCCCTATAGATTGAATCATTACCTCTTAGCTACCCCACTCTGGCTCCTGGTGAACAAACTGCTTTGCCATCAGGCCTGCTATAAGCAATAAGAAAGTTAAAGGCTGCCCGATTGGATTCGAAATCAGATTAGTGCCCCGTTCAGCGAATCGATGAACTCCACCATGCAGAGATAGGCTCTACATCCATCCGACTGTTGTTTGCATGTTCACGCAGAGGTGATACAACCCATTCCAGGGACAATTACTCGACAGGCATTCCCATGCTTTAAAACTCACAGTTCAGCATGCTTAACCAGTGATTATATTGAGTTAAATCAATAAATTAATTTTACTTGCGTTTGGGTTTTAACTATTACGATTTAGAAGTATTATTTTGAGATTAATCCACTTGCCCTGCTTCTTATTGCCATTATCGGTGTATGTGAAAAGCACTTCTTAAGGTTTCTGCTCATGGAATTATGGATATTTTTAGCTGCACTTTATGTCATTTATTTGTTGTTTTTCAAAAAGAAAAACAATAAATCTGCAGGGGGTACTGCTTCCAGGGGCGTGAAAACACCACCAAAAGAATGGCTTGCTGACATCAAGAAAAAAGAGGCGGTTGTGCGAAACGATGATAGTGAAGACGATAACCTTGCAACTTTTACATTGAGCGGCGGCCGGGGTGTTGAACTTCGGGTGACAACCAATCATTACCGGAACACCTCAAAGTCAGCAGGTGCACTAGCTCGATGGGTACTTCCGGGTGAGATGATAACTGTAGCTGGTGTAGCAATTAGTGGTGGCCACATTTACGTGGGACAACGTATGAAGCCCTCCGGTCAGGAATCAGGCGGCTATTATGACGATGGAAGTGAGGCATCATTAATTGATGACACATGTAAGATAAAACCCACTTCTTATCTTTACGAGGACAGTTCATTAGGATACTGGCCCAGTTTTTCCTCTCTTTCCCCAGAAGCACGCGGTGCGTATGTTCGTTGGCTCGCCAGCGATAGATCTGATCCATCGTGTCCTATCGGCTATGTTTTTATCTACCTCTACGGCCTGGAAAGAAAAGCGCTCGTAGATTCCACTGACCCAAAATTCTCTGATGCTGAGTTCCGTAATCTATTCAATGAAGTCGCTCGGTTAAGATCGGTATTCATTGAGAACCGCTCATTCCGTGGATATTCGGCCCAATTACTCGAAGCCATGTCTATCCTGCGCCCTAACATGGGCTTAGCCACTGAGCTCGATAGCAATTCAGGTTCCAGCAACAGCATGCAATTTAAGCTGGCTCTGGCAAAAACTGTACATGAAGGAGTTCCTGTATCAGCTGAACTGGCGTTGAACTGGGTAATAAACCATACCGAGTATTCGCTGCGTACCCCGGCTCGCCGCTGTGCTAAAGAGTTTGCTGCGCTTTTCAAACGGCGTTACACCCTTAAATATGGTGAAGGGATGGTCGTTAAGGCGAATAAAACGCGCCTAAGGTTAGATTACACACCAGCAAGTCCTAGTTTGCGAGGTGTCCGACTTCCTGTTCCTGACCTGCCTGATCCAAGTGCATTGAAGGGGCCTGTCCAAAAAATTGTGGCTCTTGCTGACATATGTACAGATGAACTTGATGCTTACAGTCGCTACCTTGGCCGGAAAGGTACGTCAGTCAATGATACGGCTGCAATTATGTTGCTCCCTTCAGAGATCGTTAATGAAAGCGCAGAAAAAATATTAAGCTCATTCAAACGCTGGGCTGATGAGGCGATCCTCGAAAAAGAGGGGCGAGTATCAGTTGCTGACTTTTGGGCACATATGAATGCCAGCTGTCCAACTAAGATCAATAAAAAAGAGGCCGACTTGATGCAGGCCTTTGCTCTGAAGATGGGTTACGGTCTGGCACCTGACCCGTATTATCACCATGTGAAGGCGGATGTTGATGGGACACTTGTTCTATTCCCTGCCGCCGAAGGTGGACGCTTCTCACCTTCTCCTGAATTTATCTCAGCAGTAATGGCGCTCAGATTAGGGGCGATGGTCGCCTTGATTGACGATTCTCTTGATCAAGCTGAACAGAAAGTGCTTGAGAATGCTATCAACAACAATACTGGCTTCACCGATGATGAAAAGCGCTCTCTACATGCGTATTTAACGTGGCAGCTTCATACCCCAGCCAATATGACGGGAATGAAAAGCAGGATTGAATTGATGGGGGCTGCGGAAAAAGCTGCTGTGGGTAAAGTTATCGTTAGCGTTGCCTGCTCGGATGGAACAATAGCGCCTGCCGAAATCAAACAGCTTGAGAAGATTTATTCAAGTTTGGGTCTGGAGCCATCATCTGTCTCGAGCAATATCCATCAGCATTCCACAACTGAACATGATCTCGTCTCGTCTGTACCAACTGATCAGCCAACGGCAGGGTTCACACTGGATGCTAATGTACTTGCCCGACACGAATCTGCCACGGATGATGTTCGTAAATTACTGAACACAATATTTACAGAAGAAGAACCGGAAGAACCAGAAAGCGCTCCAGACGCATTAACGGAGGCGGGAGGCCTTGACTCCGCACATAGCCAGCTTTATCGCAGTTTGCTTGAGAAAGAACAGTGGTCCCGGAAAGAGGCGACAGAATTGTGCGGAAATTTGAATTTGATGCTCGGCGGTGCGCTTGAAGTGATCAATGACTGGTCCTATGCGGTGGTTGATGCTCCGGTGCTGGACGATGACGATGATGATATCTGGGTTGACCTGGAAATTGCCAAAGAATTAGAGGGATAGTGAATGCCTGTAACACGTATAAGAGTCAAAGAACGCGACGCTATTATTCAGTCACTTAAGTCAGGTGTAACGCCAAGGATAGGCATTCAGCATATTCAGGTCGGCCGCGTGAATGAGATCACCGCTCTCCATCAGGATATTGAGAGGATTGCTGACGGTGGTGCAAGCTTCAGACTTATCATCGGTGAGTATGGTTCTGGTAAAACGTTCTTTCTTAGTGTTGTGCGCTCTATTGCGCTAGAGAAGAAGCTGGTATCAGTTAGTGCAGACCTTTCTCCTGACAGACGTATTCATTCATCGGGAGGTCAGGCTCGTAATCTCTATTCTGAGCTTATGAAAAACATGTCCACCAGAAACAAGCCGGATGGTAATGCGTTACTTAGCGTTGTTGAAAGATTCGTTACGGAGGCAAGAAAGGAAGCGGACACGGACGGCTCCGAGGTTTCATCAGTTATTCATAAACGCCTGGCGGCTCTATCAGATATGGTGGGCGGATATGACTTTGCGAAGGTCATTGATGCTTTCTGGCGCGGGCACGAGCAGGAGAATGAAACGCTAAAATCCAATGCCATTCGCTGGTTGCGGGGAGAGTACACCACCAAAACTGATGCCCGTAACGATCTCGACGTTCGGACTATTATCTCAGACGCTTCATTCTATGATTCTTTGAAGCTGATGAGCCTTTTTGTCCGCCAGGCAGGCTATGCCGGTCTTTTGGTCAGCCTCGACGAAATGGTGAACCTCTTTAAGCTGAATAATACGCAAGCAAGAACAGCGAACTACGAACAGATTTTGCGGATCTTGAATGACTGCCTGCAAGGCTCAGCCGAGAACATTGGTTTTATCCTTGGGGGGACGCCAGAATTTCTTTTCGATCCGCGTAAAGGTCTTTACAGCTATGAGGCGCTCCAATCGCGTCTGGCGGAAAACCGGTTCGCGCAGAAAGCAGGAGTGATTGACTACTCGTCTCCCACTTTGCATCTTGCCAGCCTCACCCCTGAGGAACTGTATATTTTACTGAAAAATCTTCGGCATGTTTATGCTGGCGGAGATCCAGAGAATTATCTGGTACCAGATGAGGCACTGACTGGATTTCTGCATCACTGCAGTAAAACCATTGGAGACGCTTACTTCCGTACCCCTCGTAATACTATAAAAGGTTTCCTGGACATGCTGGCCGTGCTGGAACAAAACAGAACGATGAACTGGCAAACACTCATCGAGGGTGTGGCGATTGAAGAGGACAGGCCCAGCGATATGGATGACGCCATTATGGAGGAAAGCGATGACGACGACGGCCTGGCGAACTTCAAATTATGAGCAGTGCCTACGATAGTCTCGATCCCCGCGTCCGTAAGTGGGTATACAAACAGGGGTGGTCTACATTAAGGCCCTTGCAGGAGAGTTCCATCCCGGCAATTTTAGCCCGTGATCGAGACGTGCTAATCAGTGCAGGTACAGCAGCGGGTAAAACAGAGGCTTTCTTTCTTCCTGCCTGTTCGGCAGTTGCAGATCTCATTAATGGATTTGGCATTCTCTATATCAGCCCGTTGAAGGCATTGATTAACGATCAGCACCGTCGTCTTGAGAGCCTTGGAGATGCATTGGAAATGCCAGTGACTCCTTGGCACGGGGATGTACCACAAAGCAAAAAGAAGAAGGTAAGGACGAATCCAGCTGGCATCTTACTTATTACACCTGAGTCACTTGAGTCTTTACTCATAAACTCATTAAGCTGGCTCAAACAGGCGTTTTCTTCAGTTGCATACATCGTTATTGATGAGTTTCACGCTTTTATTGGCTCAGAGCGTGGCGTACAGCTGCTTTCTCTGCTCAATAGAATTGACCATATGCTAGGGCGCCAGGTAAATCCAATTCCCCGCGTTGCGTTGAGTGCCACGCTGGGGGAACTGGAGAAAGTGCCAGAACTGTTGCGCCCGGACAAACGACTGCCCTGCGTAACTGTTACAGATAGTAATAGCACGGCCACTCTTCAGGTACAGGTCAAAGGGTACCTGGAGCGAGTGATCCAAAAAGAGGAAGAACTTCGGAGTTCAGCTGAACATGACGTTTGCGCTGACATTTTTAGGCTGTGCCGTGGCGATTCTCATTTGGTTTTTGCAAACAGCCGAAAGCGCACTGAAAGCATTGCGGCAACGTTGAGCGACATGTGTGAAGAACATATTGTTCCGAATGAATTCTTTCCCCACCATGGTTCCCTTGCCAAGGAATTACGTGAGGCGCTTGAATCTCGTCTTCAGAAAGGAAATTTGCCCACAACAGCTGTTTGTACAATGACGCTCGAGTTGGGAATTGATATCGGTAAGGTTAAGTCGGTTATACAAGTTACGCCTCCGCATTCTGTTTCCAGTCTGCGTCAGCGTATGGGGCGTTCTGGGCGACGCGACTCCCCATCAGTTCTAAGAATGCTGATTACAGAAAATGAGCTTACTGTGACAAGCAGTATCGTTGACCACCTACGGCTGCAGTTGGTCCAGTCGATGGCAATGATCAGATTGATGATCTCTAAACAATGGTTTGAACCAGCTGATGCTCGACAGATGCATTACTCCACGCTGCTACACCAGATTCTTGCTATTACGGCACAATGGGGCGGAGTTCGTGCCGAGCAGCTCTGGTCACAACTATGCCAGACAGGGCCGTTCAGAAATGTAGATTTAAACGATTTCAAAAGTCTGCTTAAACATATGGGAACATGTGGCCTGCTCACTCAACTGATTAGCGGCGAACTAGTTGTTGGGGCAGAGGGGGAAAAACTGACTAACCATTACACTTTTTATGCCGTGTTCAATACACCAGAAGAATTCCGTATCGTCACTGGAAACAGAACCCTTGGAACAATACCTGTAGACTCTCCACTGCTACCAGACCAACACATCATCTTCGGTGGGCGGCGCTGGAAAGTGACAGAGATCGAGACAGAGAAAAAAATTATCTATGTAGAGGCGACCAAAGGCGGTCAGCCACCACAATTTAGTGGAGGAGGAATGTCTGTTCATGATGCTGTTCGCCAGGAAATGCTCGCTATCTATAGGGAAGGTGATTACCGCATAGCGATAGGTAGCAAGAGAGTAGATTATGCCGATGCTGCTGCCAAGAACTTATTTGCGGAAGGCTGTAGTAACTTTCAGCGTTATAACCTGCAAAATGAGTATTTTATTACGAGTGGGCAACACTGTTACGTAATTCCCTGGATGGGGGATAAAATTGTGAATACGATTACAGCCTTGCTCATACGTTGTAGTTTTAAAGCCAATTCATTCGCAGGTGTTATAGAAATTGATGATGCAAGTGTAGCAACAGTTCAAAAGGCGCTTAAAAAAATGCTGTTGTCAGGCTTACCATCTGCATTTGATCTTGCGACAGATGTTCCAGAAAAGTACTTGGATAAATATGACGAGTATTTACCAGAGTCCCTTCTTGCGAAAGGATTTGGGGAAAAAGCGTATGACATTGAAGGCACTTGTATTTGGTTGAAACAGCACCTTCAGTAAACTGTCTAAGTAATAAGGGAGAGATGCTTCATTATGAAATAAACTATCCTTGCAGGTTTTTCGTGATTATTTATTATGTTTAATTCCTATTGATACAAAACTGATTTAAATGGTTGGAGGAATATAACTTATGGTATAGAATTAGTGAATAATTGAACTTTTACTTGAACCGAAAAAGAATCTAAAAAACCTAACTGCTGAAAAAAATAGCCGAATTTAATTTCAAAAAATTAATTTTAGATTCTTTGAATGAAACCGCAAAGGTTTATAATTACTAAATAAACATTCCTGCATTATTGTTTACATATGAGTAGTGAATTATATGGTGTTTGAAACTACCAATTAGTTTTATCATGATAGTTTCAAACCCCTCTTAAGTATTCACTACAATTATTAATGGGTCATGATGCATGTAATGTCCGCTCTTGGCACTAAGCGGGCTAAAGCGGACATATTTGACGAGATAAGGGCATAGATGAATTCTCCATACCCTTGAAGGATTACTTCCCTGTTGATTTGCTTGGTTTCAGTCCTGGGGTATTGCCGGGTGTATCCTTATTATCACGTCTGCGTTGATCGGGTTTTCCTGTTGATTTTGCAATTGGTTTTGGACCAGGTTTAAGTCCCATAATCGTGCTCCTTGGCCTTGTCAGAGGTTATTCCTCAGTATGGATATGAGGGGAGCTGTAAGAATTATCAAGCTCGGATGGGCGTTGGATAATGATTACTAGAATATTATGTGAGCAAGGTCAGTTTTTGACATGTAGCGACCGGTTCGATACTGAAGTAGGTTGAAGATTGTTCGCGGTGCGCCCTCAACAATGAGGGCCACCTCAGAGATTATCAGACTAATTGCGCCAATTGCCGATGCAGGACCTGTAGACTAGTTCCCGCCCCTGCCCATGCAGCAGCCGAGCCGACCACATACAGGTTTTGCTTGGCGCGTGAGACGGCTACATTGATTATGTTTGGCGGGCTTGCCGCCCACTGACGCGCCCTTTGCTGGCTAGCTTTCGGCGCACCCAGCAGTAGGATGACCGTGTCCGCTTCTCGGCCCTGGAACGTGTGGATCGTGCCTACACGATCACGGCACCAATCATCCAACTTTACGCCGAACGCCCGCAGCAGGTCAGTTTCACTGTCGAGACGCCGACGCATGTTCTGCTCTACGATCTTAAATGGTGTGATGATAAATACGTCCGGATTTGTAATGCCCGATGCTGCCAGCTCTTTGAGCATTCGTACAACCGCTTCGCCCTCGTCGGGGCACCACTTCGTCTCAGCATCACCATTGATATCTACCCAATGAGATCTCCCCAAAGCTGAGCCGATAGATCCAGGTCTTTTAGGCCCGACAGCATGTACCATCTGCCCTGCATAGGCGATGGAGTTAGAAACATCGAACATTGGGTTCTGGCAACGCCTGTGAACGAGGAGTGGCAGCCCGACTTCTCGATCACCTACATCCATGACGAAGGTGGATTTGAAGCGCGATGCCTGATCAGCAAGGGTCTGCGTAGATGCTGCGGGGGCAGACCATTCGAATTGGTCAATGTCGAAGAACTTGCAGACTTCAGCGTTCAGCTTTTCAGGAAGTGAAACCACAGGTGGGATTTGCAACGGGTCGCCTACCACGATGGAGCGCTTTGCTCGCATGATAGCTCCAACAGCTGCCTGAGGAACGGCCTGGCCCGCTTCATCGACCAGAAGCCAACCAATACTCTCTGGTGGCAGATCCCCGAACATGGTCCGTACTGAGGCAAACGTTGTTGACACAGTCGGCACCACCATGAAAAGGCTCGACCAAAGATCGGGGAGAAGCTCACGGTGAGCGGGGGACTTGAAGGCACCAGCCACCATGCCCGACATCAATAGCCCGAGATTGTGTTGCAAGCGACTGGCTGAAGCATCGATGAACGTTTTATGCACAGTCAGGGCAGCGGCAAAAAGGTCCTCCCGCAGGCGATGAACCTCATCGGGAAGCCATGGCGCAGTCAGGTGGATAGCCTCGTGCTCGCGCTCGAAAAATCTCTCATCAACGACCCTGTCTCCCATGCGGTTTCGTGCCTGTTCCTCGATCGCCTTCAATTTCGAGACAGCCTGACATTTGCTGGAAATCTCCTGGTCGAGTTGCTGTAACTGGGACTCAGTATTGCTCCACTCAGCCCTTGCAAGCTCCAGGGCACCGTCCGCCCCCTGCGCCCGTAAGACTGATTGCTGCAAGGTTGCCGAGAGCTTCTGCAGTGTCGATCTCCACGATTTCCAGGCCGCAGTCCCAAACAAGCGGGAGAAGAACCCCGGACGGCCAGCAAGATGGCTATCGAGCAAGGTCTTGTCCTGCTCTAGCTGCGATTTTGCCTTCTCATGTTCCCGATGGCAGGATTCAGCAATCTGGTGTGCCTGTTTGACGGCTTCATTCAGGCTCGGGCGACGGTGTTTCAGCCTTTGAAGTTCGTTAGTAGCTCCCTTGAGCGCCTGGATATCACGGCGCATCCCTTCGATGCTGGCGATTTCGGCGTCTACCGTCTCCTTGAGTTTAAGGAATGCGGTTCGCGCTTTCTGCCAGGCCGCAGCAGCGTCCGCTTCGTTGGTGCTGGGCCGCTCATTGACGACCACGCTGGGCATCACGCGATCAATGATTGCGCCAGTTCGTTCGTCCTTGATCTCACGCATAACGTTTATTCCGCGAGCTGCTTTCAGGTAGGTAAGGAAACCGCCGTCCTCATTCCACCAGAAACCTTGCTGGAACGCGCCTCGGTTGCTGCTCTTGCCAAGTGCTGCGGCGATCAGTCCCCAGGTTTCGATAGGATCGGAGAGTGTGTCGCCCTCGGCTTCGAAATAGCCGGCGCGTTTGGGGTTCGCGAGCAGGTCGCTGATGGATCGGAAGTAGGCGATCTGTTCATAGCGACCATTGGCTTCCTTGAGGGGAAGTTCTTTGCTGACGTTTTCGACCGCTTTGTTATTGGAGGACGCTACGACGATCTCATGGCCCTTCAAGGATGCATGTAACCTGTAGAAGTGCAGGAAGGCATTGGAGCCGAATGCCAGCTTCTCGCTTGTTGTGGAAAAGGCATCCTGAGGCTTGTCGAAGCCGGACATCGCTGTAGCCCGATCGAGAATGCAACCAACGACGATATCCCGGAGAAGAGTGGTCTTTCCGGTTCCCGGCGGCCCATTGACGCCGATGATACCTGGAGCATCATTCAGCTCAGCACGCGCCGCATTCACGGCAGCCTGTTGAAGCAGCACCAATGGATGGCCGCCTTTCGAAGGCCAACGAGCCTGCGGCATTAGCGACGGTGCGACGAACGGCTCAACTGCGGAAATGGGCGACAGCACGTCGATTTTCTGGTCAGGCCTGCCAATTCCCATGTAGCGGCGCAAACCGGTTCCGGCTTTGCCCGTCTCGAGCAATTTGGTTGCTTCACCGAGATCTTCAAGATAAAAGGAATTCAGTAACGAAGGTTCAGGCGGCGCCTTAGCTTTGAAATGATGAAACACCTTAATCGCGAATGTGGGTGGCTCACCCAAATGTTCGGGTACACCGAACTGAGACACAAGCCATTTATAAGCGTTAAGAACGACATCCAAATCGATCGGTATGGGGTCTCCATCCTCGTTGTGGCGGCGAACCATTCGATCCAGATGCTCGATAATGCGCGGCTCAACATTTGGCCAATTCCCTAAGCTCCCAAGCTTCAGATCGAGAGCCGGCTTGAGTGCCCAGGCAAAACTGGAAACGGCGACGCCTTTGTCCTCAAGCACATAACCTTCCTTGTCGATCAGGATCGAGCCGATGGCCGCTTTCTTGCCATCCGGGCGTGAACGTTCCTCATCCTCGCCAAAAACTTTGACCAGTTCGTCCGTCGCTTTATCGAGAGCGATGGCGCCAAGGACAATCTCGAAATAAAGCTTATAGTTGGGCTTGCTGCGGGCATTTGGCCCCCATGGAATGCCTCGCTCCAATAGAGCAACCCTGGAGCGGTCGCCGGTTGCCATATCTTCTGGGCGCTTATAGCCTTGAGGCGATAGCGCCTCGAGGGCTGTCCATGCTGCCAGTATTGCTCGCGCATCATTCGCCTTATGTGACGGAGAAAAAGACGGGAGCGGACCTAGATTGATTTGGTCTTTGTCGAATTGCTCTCGCTTGGCAGAGTCTGGGATGGCCTTCGGTTGCAGTTGCTCTACAGCTGCAGGCGCATTGTGGGGCACAGCTTGAGAAGATTGTATGGCCGCCGAATCAGGATGACATGCTAATGGGCTGGGAGCCGACATGGCGACCACGCTTCGACCGCTAAGTACAGTTAGAGATTGCTCGATTTTAGCCGTCAGCATCCGCGCCCTGGCAGTGTTGCGAAAGGTCAGCTCGCTCAACAGCTGTTCAAGTTCACTAACATTGTTGCGGGACTGTTCGAAGATTGCTTCCAGATCGAAGATTGATTTTTGCGCATACTGCCGTGTCTTCATTTATTTCTGCGGCTCCACATCCCTTCAGTTAAGAGATATTATGCTAATTCGCTTGATTTCTAAAACTATTAACTTGCGCTCCTGACGCAGATCCAGATCTCGGTGGGATGCTTAACTGGCTGCTTACGTGCGAAGACGCACTCTGTGCAAATCAATATAATGCAGGTTCGTTGGTATATGACTCGATGGTTGAGGGCTAGCCAAAGGCTATTACCCGTGAGCTTGACGTACATTAATAAGTTTTCGACATCTAGATAGATTTTTATTCTCGTGTCTATGAGCACATTGACTTCGTCCCTGCACATTAATGATATGCGACATATTGCCCAGGCCCTCCATACTCTTTGACCTCTTGTTAGCAAGTAGATTTCCTTATTTCCATTAGCTAAACTGTGCGGCTGGATTCCTCCCGGCGACCACGCGCAGAGCGAACCATGATCCGCAGAAACAAACCATTTAATACTCTTTCCCGCCGTCGGCGTCGTGCCCGGACACAACACGTCAAGAATCTGATCCACCGAGAGCGTCACCGCTGCGGAGGACTGCATTATGATGATTGCGATTCTGAAAATGCAGAGGCCATTGCTGCGGGTTGGGTGTGGACCTGGAGCGATGTTTTATTCTTGGGTAATTCGCCAGATGTGTACTGGAATGCGGAGATCATTACCATTGAAGTAGCGCGTGCGGATGTTGTGGAAAATCTAGTGTTTGAAGAAGCTCATGCCATGTTGAGCCAAAACCAGCAGGAAGATGAAGCCCGCATGGATACAACACCAAACTACAATGCGAAAGGGAAGGTGGTTAGCCATACGGTGGTAGAACGTACCCGCGTTTCTTATCCTCAATTCGGTGGGTTAACCTATTTCGATTACATTGATAAACGCTTGGCCGAGGTCATACGCGATAATCCGTCTGTAGTTACTCCTGGCTACCGCATTCAATTTGGCTATTGTAGCGGCATTGGTTTGCAAATCATTGTGGATGAGTCGGTGCTCACTCGCGAGATAATCGACAGTGCGATCCGCTCATTTTTGGCTGGGGATATGCCTCTGGTCCCCAAGTAAACAAGATAATGAAGCAAACTCTTTATAGAGTAACCCAGCAATAAACGCTGTGATGCACCCGATGAAATGTATAGCGGGCGAATGAACGTGTGAACATGAATTCGTCCCGGTAGTAGGGAGGTAGGGCGAAACGCCTCAAGTGTGTTCTTGATCATTGATGCGCAGAGTGTGAAAAACACGAAGCCAGTAGCCTTGAAGGACTATGACGTAGGCAAGAAGAAAGGGAGCTCTGTTGGCGCTAACGCGCTGCAACTTGAGGTATTTTGAAATAAAAAATCCACGCATGCGCGTGGATTTTAAAGCTGCTATTTTGTCCTGAGAGGCGCTGGCCCCTCATCACACAACCGCGAGTTAGACGTTGAACAGGAAGTTCATCACATCGCCATCTTTAACGATGTACTCTTTCCCTTCTGAACGCATCTTGCCCGCTTCTTTCGCGCCTTGTTCGCCTTTATAGGCGATAAAGTCTTCAAACGCGATGGTCTGCGCACGGATAAAGCCTTTCTCGAAGTCGGTATGGATCTTGCCCGCCGCCTGCGGCGCGGTAGCGCCGACCGGGATGGTCCAGGCGCGCACTTCTTTCACGCCAGCGGTGAAGTAGGTCTGCAGGTTTAGCAGGGCGTAACCGGCGCGGATCACGCGGTTCAGGCCCGGCTCTTCCAGACCCAGTTCGGCCATAAACTCGGCGCGATCTTCATCGTCCAGCTCGGCGATATCTGACTCAACGGCGGCGCAAACCGGCACCACGACGGAGCCTTCCGCTTCGGCGATGGCGCGTACCTGGTCGAGATAGGGGTTGTTCTCGAAACCGTCTTCGTTGACGTTGGCGATATACATGGTCGGCTTCAGCGTCAGGAAGCTCAGGTAGCGGATCGCCGCTTTCTCATCGGCGTCCAGCTTCAGCGCGCGCAGCATACCGGCGTTTTCCAGATGCGGCAGGCACTTCTCCAACGCGGCCAGCTCGACCTTTGCGTCTTTATCGCCGCCTTTGGCTTTCTTCTGCACGCGCTGAATGGCGCGCTCGCAGGTTTCCAGATCGGAGAGCGCCAGCTCGGTATTGATCACGTCGATATCTTCCGCCGGATCCACTTTGCCCGCGACGTGAATGATGTTTTCGTTCTCGAAGCAGCGCACCACGTGGCCGATCGCTTCGGTTTCGCGGATGTTGGTCAGGAACTGGTTGC
>Ga0268254_10000807_pt1 | contig 14424 bp, 9 predicted proteins | sample AgamicOrSfrz_FD_200251 | JGI IMG/M metagenome (GOLD analysis project Ga0268254, IMG submission 200251) | Agave microbial communities from Guanajuato, Mexico - Or.Sf.rz (v2) (version 3) | ecosystem: Host-associated > Plants > Phyllosphere > Phylloplane/Leaf | place: Guanajuato, Mexico | collected...
CTGGTCTAAGTAAGAATGCAGCCCTTAGGGAATAAAGTCCTAGCTTTGACCTTTTTATCCTAACTTCAGCCCTTGTTTTAGTTTTAGAGTTTTAGACCAAACCATTGATGGAGCTTTTAAGCAAATATCAAGTTATTGGCTTGATCGAGGATCTTTGCAGTAAGAGTGGTATGCCTTATTATTTATTTATTTATTTATTTATCTCCGTGGTGTGGTACGGGATAGCTAGAGGTTTAGTCTCGAAGCGAATGCTTCTTTATGCCCATTCCCATTATTGGGTCTAAGACAGATGATAGAGAGGAGCATGTTCACGGCCAGGAATCTGCGAAAAGGAGCAGAGAAGGTCAGACTAAGACTGATTATCTTCTTCTCCCACTCGTCCCTATCCCCCGGAATCGACTTCGTTACCTTAAGAGGTAAATAATCTTTCTTATTTTCCTAAGATTCTTTATTACAGCTTGCCATATTCATTTTATTAGGAAGTTACACATCTCGATCTATCTTTAGCATCCCGGCATTTCTGCCTATGAGCTCAAAAGTATAACATCCATCGCCGATCAGATGGTAGGAATCAGAATTACCGGAGGAAGCTTTAGTAGTTTATCTCTTTGAAGGGACTTTTTTCAGGCTAAATTCTCAGTTGCTCCGCGGTTAGTCTTCTTTCTTGAGCTAATTAAGATTGCTTTCAGGTCTATGTCATGTCCATATTGGCTAAGCGGGAATGCCTTTTTCCTCAGTCTAAGCCGAGAGTGACGGTCTATTCTATTCTAAGTGGTGAGTCTTTTCTTTTGCTTTCGTTCTCTACCGCATCAATTCATTCTCTTTGTTTGCTTATTGAACCCCGTATTGCTCTTTCTATTCATGCCTGGTCTATCCTAATCGTGTTTTCAAGCGTTATGCTCTCCTCGGTGAATACAATTTCTGATTCACCTGGTCTGAGGAATAGATCGAATATATAATTCAATTAGCAGATCAGATGTGGCATTAGTTCTATAATCCTTTAATAAAAAATAAAAAATAAAAAAGAAAGGTGCGAATGCGGGAAGGTGCCTAGCCTTTCATATGAATCTGACTCTATCAATTCCTTTTGAATTATTTGAATTAGGGGCCTAGCGAGCTACAACCGTTCACGTCGAAAACAGTCTATTGACTTCCCGAGATGCTTCTGATTCGAATTGATTCTATCTTGACTGCCCAGATAAAGCAAAGCTAGCCTTAGAACATAGAATGAACCTCTGACGAGCGGGATGGTTCTTCGATCCTCTTAGCCGCTTACGCTTAGATCAATACCCTACTGCCCCCGATGTGCAATCCCCCGTTTATATAAATGCCTACTCTATTTTTTCAAAAGGATTTCTAATTGAAGACCCTTCCTTAGACAAGCTTACCTATGAAATCTTTATTTTCCAGTTTATTGTTAGGTCTTGGAGGGCCAGTTAATTGCTAGGTTTTATCATGAATGTGTTATTCATTAGGTTTTAATGAGCCAGTGGGGGCAAGGAAAAGCTATGGGTAAGGTAGGAAGGAGGGCCTGTGGTGATTAATTATGTTAGATGCGCGGCGTATATCGAGATCGCGCTTCCTCGTTACGATAAGGGGATCTAATTTGAATTTGAATTATTGGGTCTTGAAGCTAGTCGCAGTTACTATACTATCTTAATCTTACTCTACCATGAAGGGGTATGCTGAGAACATCCTTTCTATATTTCACATGGACAAGGCCCCCACTGCAATTCCTGCCAAGTCACAAATTCTTCTTCAGGGGGTTACTATCGAAGATCGCAGTCTTGTTGGGAAGCCCTACAGTATCATAAAATCTGACCAGGCCAGACATTTCCACTGCTGTAAGCATTGCATTCTTAGTCAATACATGCACTGTCCGCGAACTGCTCATAAGTGGGAAGATGACCAAGTGTTTCACGGGATGCTATAGGTGAGGTCTAGTTCTTAGCCTACTGTCTCCCCTTAAAAAATAATAAAAAAGAAAAAAGATCTTTTGACAATGCTTTCTCGCGCCTGCATCCACTCCTTTCACTGCCTTACTACTCTCTTCTATCTACCGGATCCCCTATAGTTTTGACATGAAAAAGGAAGGCTATGAGAGTACTTGGATTCTCAGTGATCAGACCGATCCTACATAGGCCAGTGGAGAACTTCTCTAGTCTTGGCTTGGTAAGAGAAAGAAGAGAGAGAAGAAACTTCAAGTAAAACGAAAAACTACGCGGGAAAGATGTTCAAGAGACGTCATCGAAAGATTGGCAGGATTATCCACCAACATTTTAGCAACCTAATAGCCCAAAATGCTCCAGGTATGGTCCTTCTTTGCTTCCCTACATATCGCCCAGTTTGACCATCATAAGACTCAGGCCATCCTTCTTTGGATAGACGTTGCTCCACCAGCTCGATTGCTTGTTTTGCGATCTGTGGCCTTGCAGTCTTAATAGACGCTGCCACAAGTAACCATAGCAGAACTGCACAGGCCAATTCATCACATGTCAAGCATAATTCCATTAAAATCACCAACAAAGAAACTACAACACAGGGTAAGAATAATAACATGTTTTGTTCAGAGATGTGAGTGCCAACTGAATAATGTTTTATACAAAAAAAAATATGCTAGGCTAAAAGCCTTGCCATATTGATTGCATATATCCTATTGATATAAGTTAGAGGAATCTCCAAACCTTCAGGTTCATTCCTGTTGTTTTCCAACAGAATAGAATCTCTAGAGACATTGTTGTGAAGCTTAACAGTTTGACTATTTATGTTGGTTTTTTTTATTTTTGGAAAAGCCCATTAAGTTCAGTACCTAGGGGCTAAATAAAAAAAAAAAGAAAAGGTTGAACTGAATCTTCTAAGCCAGGTTAGATAAACAGATTCTAAATAATAATTAATGTAATGCACAGGAAAAACTTCACTATATCTTTATCTTTGTTGGAAGATAAAACAGGTGCCAGTCAAAAAACTGTCATGATATTGTATGCTAGGGGTGACACTCACCTGGCCAAGACCCGACATTTTTTTACTCGTTTCTTAGGATCAAATAAATCCAGTGCCTGTCTTCAACGGCATCTCTCCAATCAAGTCCTCCCATCGTTACTCAATCAGATCCATGATCGCTGTTGCCTGTTCACGTGTCACTAAGCAACTAAAAATGGCGATGCAGTTTCCAACTAAGAACCATCGAAAGTTCATGCGAGCTGGGATGACATTTCCCATCAGATAACCAACCTCATCTTAAGAAATCAAACACCCAATTAGGGATAGACTCTGGGATGACATTGACATTTTTGACAGCAGTGTGGGAGTCTTTCTCAGTCTTTTAGTGGTATATGATATTCAGTTGTGTGAAATCCAGCCAATAGTAGTTCCGGATGTAGTAGCTAAGAGCTGTGATCAGCTTATCAATTTCTCAATCCGTTCAATCAATTCCTTGCCGTCGCTTTCTGAGTTTAGCATCTGCTTTGCACACCTCAGTGCGAAAAAGAACAGTGCCTGGATTTCAATCGGATACCTATATAAAGCTTGTTTAGCTAGGACCAAGAATGTCTCAAGGTTTTAGACCTAACTGCTGTTGAAGGAATGGAATTACTGGAGAGTCGTCTGCAGTTCACACTTGGGCAAAGACGACTGACTTTGGAAGCGGAACACGAACCGATTACCACCTATTCCTATTTTCCTCTCTCGATTGCAAGAAGAAGAATACCCATCATGTGAAGTGCCAAAACATGGATATGCCCACCTACACCTTTCTTTTCCACCTTTTGCCCTTCTTCATGGCCTGTCTTTCTTTCTTCCAAATGCTGTCGCATTTGCCAGCTTATTCGGGTAAGCTAGATCTCCTTACTTTATATATAGAGTAATATGCATCGAATGCGACGCTCCTAGGAGGTGTTCGGGAGGAAGTGATCCCACTTTAGTAAGGGAAGGAAGGCATCATCATAGATCGGAGAAAGTGGATCCAGAGCTACCTTAATGCCCAAATGGTCTCTCCTTTTTCTGAATCCCCAGTGCTTCGTTTGTCAATCCCTTTCTTAGCCCAAAACAGGGTAGAGTGCGGCAAATTAGCCCTTGTTTCCTTGGAGCGGGGTACATTCCCTTATGGACGATCGATTGTATTCTCTTAGCGCGCTGTATAGGTAGAATAGTAGGGCATTGTGCATTATATCAATCAACCATCCATAGAGCTTACTCTCTCTTCCAATTATCTCAACATGGAGCATACTTGGTAATGCGCGTATCCTTTGATACTCCTGCATGGATAGCTTGCCCGATAGATAACTCATCCCTTCGTTTATGCTTCTTTAGTTGGCTATTAGTCCTTCTCCCTTTAAGGCATTCCTTTCCAATCCTAAGAGGAGAGACATTGATGAAAGGACATCTCATAGCCAGCAAAAGGAATTCCTTTGGCTTTGGTTCGCTTGACCGTGTGACTATGGTTCCTGTGGTCTTGTTCAAATTTCAAATAGAAATTTTTTGGGTGCTATCACATAGCCCTAAGCAGGGCAAGGAAGGTATCTAATCGACAACAAAGAGATATGCCAATTAGCGGCACACTGACTATAAACTGATTTTCTATTTTAGATAGTCAGTAGTCTTTATCTTAGTTCTTTAGGGAGTAAATGACTCGGTCAGGAACTGTTTTCGATTGATTTTCAATCTTATGAGATGGGAGGAGTAGCGGAACTGCTAGCTTGCCGTCTGTTTCCTTTGTCGGTGCTGATTTTTGCAACCTGTAATTGGTGTTATTACCTTTCCTTTTTTTGTTTTTGAGTGGTTCTTAGCAACTTCTTCTTAACCATCTATACAGTGCATGAGCTTACGTCGCACCTGCCACAGTAGCTTCTTCCTTCACACCACAAGCAAGGAAGTTATCCTCAAGCTCTGGGCTAGGTTCTCTTCAATCACCTGTGGAAGTAACTTACTTCTACTTCTTCCAACTTATACTTATAGTCAGGTTATCTAGTCAAGTTGCTTATCTGAACTCTCAAAAGGAAAGGATTACTCTATCATTCTGTCTTCTTTCTCACCGGAACTGCGGGATCTCGTTGAAGGTTTGACTTCCTTTCCAGCACCAATGGACACATGAGCATCTTTTCCTTAGCTCCCAACAATTGCTTTGCTTTCCTAGCAGCAGTGGAAACAAGAACATCCAGGAAAGACCGGTACGAAAGAGCTCAACCTCTTTATTTAATTAGGAAATGGCTGGTGACTAACGAACTAGTGGGCATCCTCATTATAAGTTTCACTCCTGATCCTAGACCGAAAAGAAGTTATTGCTTACACTTCTTTTTGGTAGTACTCGATTGCCTTTCCTTCTTCTTCCTTAAACTTTCATAAGGAAATTGCCTGCCTTCAAGCTAATCGAACTACCTCCTTACTTAAAACTTAAAAAGAAAAGGCCGAAATAAGCTAGCAAAGGAATAGGTGTTCCGGAGTACTTGTGTGCCAGCTTAGTTTAGACCATCATAGTTTACAAAAGCGAATCCACGTAAAAAGCGATTGGCCAGCGAGGCAAATCCTTTCCTGGGTCCTGGGCAAGCTATCCTTTCTAGGCAACCTACCTTTACAATCTCGCTCGCTCCTGTAGCTGGGAAGGACTGGGGCTCCAGTGCGGTTTATTAGGATTGAGAAGAGGTCCCTTACTTCACTCCAATACAAAGAAGGCGAAATAACTCTATATTAATATTAGATAGTCCCCAGGCCCAATAGACTGAGATTAGTCCCTGCCCAACGAGAAAGAAAGCTTTTAAGAGGGCTATTGCTTCCGTTAAAGCAAATTACATTACAGCATAACCAAATAACTGTTTAGCTAGTGATGGCTTTTCTTGTACTCCATCGATCAATGAGCTAAAGACATGGCCAACGCCTACTGCAGCTCCTGCGCCAATGAATTTAGCACTCGTACTTCGCTACCTTTCAGAGACTAAGAAAAGAAGATTGACTGATTGTGTCTGCTAGAAATGCTTTACCTAACAATGAAAAAAAGAAAGTGGGGAATGAATTCAAGTAGATATAGAAATCCTAGGCTCCCACATTTTTGATCCTTCAGGTAGATCTTAAAGAGATGAACGCGAACGGAAAATTTATAGAGACCAAGACCTTCTGTATTGGAATATTCTATAAGACTCAGGAAGGAAGAAACATTTTGCGGTATCGTATAGTTTAGAAAGGAGCGATCTGTTCATCCAACTATAAATATCGTAAAGAAAGCAACTTTTACGCATTGGAATAAATGAGTTTCACTTGAACGACTTCAAGTAATGAGTTGATAAACGAATCAAAAGAGTAGTAGGTTTGAGATACAACTAGATACGTATTGCGGTTATTGACGCTGAATCTCCGCTTCTGCTTCTGCACGGATATCCTCTGGGTCGTCCCTCATCCGTATTGGCAAGTCCGGGCCTTGCCCTAAATCCTTTCGATCGTGCCTGGTAGGATATGATATTCCTCATTAGTGTAGTTTGTAGAGAATCCTTGCCTTTATGCCTTTGATCCCGGGCGGTTTATAAATCACTCTTCTTTCCTTAGTTAAGGAGTGACTCACATGATTCAAAGGTGAATCACATAAGCGTCAAAGAATCTTCCTAATGCTCCCATGTCCGAATCCGTACTACTTTACTACTTTCTCTGACGCTGCTGCAGTAGCAAGCAAATGCACTTCAGTATCGAAGGCTCTCATTTACCAGTTAGCTCAATAGATGCGAAGACCCACATTCCCGCTTCTTCGCCCCCCTCATCCTAAGCTAAGACAAGGGGCCTCGCCCTCTTGACTTGATAGATCAAGAAGACTACAACCTATTATCAAACCTGAACGAAACTAAAGACGTTTCCAATACTGGAAGCAGCTCCGGCTCCCATTGATTTTGCACCTTCTAACATAAGGAGTTGAGAATTCTCCTCACGCTTTTTTGTACTTTTATATTAGAGGCCCCCTTGGGGGTAACTCCTCCTTAAAAAATTTGGTTAGTAGTTTCGGATTCCTCGGCAGATACTCCAACCACATATTCAAATCCTCTTCAGTCTCCGGCTCCAAAGCATCCTTTATTACCCTTGCTGCATGCTCGGAGTAGCGGAGTATCTCATCCTCTTCAGTTTGACACTGTTGCCAGCGGGGTCTCCCACGTTCATAGAAATGACGCATCTGGGATCGAACCAGTCGGTGTAACTCATCCCTTTTTTGGGCTGCCAACCCCGGGGGACCCCTTTCCCCCGGCTGCTCCGCTGGCGCGGGATCTTCAGCAGAAGCAGGAGCCGGCCCATTCGCGGATGATGCGGAATCAGGCATTGGCTCGAGGAGGACGCGCTCCTCGAAGCTCTCCCAATCCTGGGACGTGTCCCCGGCAGCCAAAATAGTGGCATCGGAATGATGGGGCGGGTTGGGTGGCATGGAGTTCCCATACATCCCCCCCGAAGAAGACGGTGCGAATTGAGAAATGGCACGACTAAGGTCGTCCATAAATAGATACCCGAGCGAAAGGAGGCAGTTTTGTATTAGAAAAATAAAAAGAATTTTTAGAAAAAGAATAAAAAAATGAACATATTTATTAGGTAGATACGAATGGATGAAAAAGGATTTTATCCCCTCTTCCATCCAAGTTAGACGCATATAAAGCGTCGCAGCATATCCAATTTTTTCCATGACTATCTATCCCTTCGTCTTCATTCACTTCAAGGCTGGTTCTGAACGCTGCGTAACATCGAAGTAAACGAAAAAGAAGTTTAAGAGGCATCTTCCATTCATATCGATTTGGGTTTTTCTGCACCATATTTTGATCTGCCTCTTCTTCGATCCGGAATTCCCAGCAAATCCTTGACTCCTCGAATACAATGGGATTTCACACCTGGCGAATCTTTCACTCTACCTCCTCTTATTAAGACCATAGAATGTTCCTGCAAATTATGACCTTCGCCCGGAATGTGAGCAAATATATCATGTCGATTGCTCAACCGTACTTTGGCTATCTTACGTAGAGCTGAATTAGGTTTTTTCGGTGTTCTCGTTGAAACACGCGGGCGTACTCCTTGCTTCTGGGGACATTGATCCGAAGCTCGAGTACGGTCCGTGCGCCGTTTTTCTTCTCTACCATGACGAATCAATTGATTTATTGTAGGCATCGCTCTTTCCTTTGTCCTTCCCCCCTTTTTTTGCCCTATCGCGTCTTCTTACTCCCGATCCAAAGCACCCCTTTTCCATTCATAGAGAAATCCTATCGTTAAAATCAATAAAAAGGCCATCATGGACCAAGATCCAAACGGATCAATCTTGTTGAGAGGTACTGCCCAAGGAAAGAAAAAGGTTACTTCCGGATCAAGGATAATAAATAAAATTGAAACAAGATAAAATCGAATATCGAAACGACTTCTGGCATCACCGAAAGGATCGAAACCACATTCGTAGGCCGACAATTTTTCTGGATAAGTCGAACTATTAGAAGAAAATGGAAAAGGAACACCGAGTGGGATCAAAGAAACTAGCAGACTGATCACTAAATAGATGCAAATAGGCGCAAATTCTAACATAATGAACATTTTTACAATAAGATTCCCTCCAGACAGAAGTTTTTCCTGATAGGAGTAGTGAAGAATGTTAGTGAGTTGTGTGGTTGTTGACCAAGAGACAGCATGGGACGTTTGGGGCCTTTTCTCTCTATATTATATATACGAAATTTTTGAGAAGAAAGAAAAATATGCTCCTTTCATGGAAATGGACTGATTTAGCGTCTGAAAAGCTATCTTTAGCTATGATTTTTCGTAAGAAACAGCATTTTGTTCTGCTGTAGCGGACTCGGAACTGTATTCATTTCTTAGTTATAGTCTCCATACTGAGAGACAGGTTGACGGTTCAGCTCCTTTCCTTTGGAGCGTTGCTATCCCATTTTTCTTTTCTTTGTTTAGGTAGCTTTTTGTTGTTAAGCTACCCTACCAAATTGCTCTCGTTCGCTCCTCCGTTAAGAGTAGCTCTGTTCGCTTTTTTTCTTTCATATTTTGTCTTTTTCGCTTGCACTATCTTACTTACGCAATTACTGATTGATGTTATATATAAGGTAGATCCCGTACTGCGGGATTGATTCATTGAGTGCAATACTTAAAATGATAATGCAATAAAAACGGAGAGAATGCCAACACTTTTCTGTGTTGCTCTTTTTTCCCCAAGGGATCGAGGGGTGGCTCCTGTTCTCGAAAGAGCTCCCACTTTTTTTATTGCATTTTCGCATTTCACATGGGCTACTGATTTTAGAATGAGCGCTACTTTTCCTGTCAATCCAGCTTTCCCTGACGCATTTTAGGAGGTACTCTATATCTACCGCGCTGTCAGTATCTGGCTTTTTGAGCATTGGATAGAGTGCATAATTCAAGGCGGGAAATCCAATCATTGTTAAAAGTGCAAGGACTCGCCTTTTCCATATGAATAGACGATAGCTTCTTTTAGTCCAAAAGCGACCTGACGGTTTATGATATTCGCCAATTGTTTCTGGGCTCTGGAAAGTCGAGTGAGAGGTAAAAAAAACTGCATATTTTCATCCTGGGGAATCTCTGAGCACGTGGGCTTTTTCTCGAGAACATCAAAAAAAAGAGAGACCAAGGACGTTAGTTGTATAGTTGGATTTTTCTGGACCATAACAGCCTTGGAGCGGTACATTGGTTTATGGATACGCCTAGGCGCACCGGGCCATAATCCGCCCGTTGCCGGGCTCTGATGGACTCCTTCCTGTTGAGGAGCCACCAATGATGCGTGCTCTTTGTCACTACAGACCTCTTCCAAATTGCCAGTAAAAAGGGAATAAGGCTTTCTCCAGATCAACTTAGACACAAATCAAAGCGTCTTTCCCCCCTTGTAATTCCCGCCGTTCGAGCATCCATCTTCCAAATTTCTTTCCCAGATCTGTGAAAACCGATTAAAATACTCTACTGGCATCCCCGAAAACCTCAACCAAGCAAAGGTCTTTGCAATCCGATCATTCGCCTCCATGAAGTCCGCCATTTATGTACTGTGAGATAATGGCCGGCGATCATCCAGGGGCCGCCCGAAATTACTTTGTTTGACATAATTTTCTTTTTCATTCAGAAAAAATAGGACTAAATAATAGCCACACTCAAAAGAAATAATGCATAAACCCCCTTACCCAGATCAGTTTCATCTTATCCTGTAAATAAAGCGATAGATTTGCCAAGTAATTTGACGATACCCAAGGAGCACGTATTCTGCGCAGTTGCACCCTCTCTGGTCGTCATACTCCAATACTTGCACTTTATGAAAAAAGTTGTTCTTCTTGTCTTAAAATCTCATTGTACTGCCCCATGAGATCCTTTTCCAAACATAGCTTCAAGGGGTTCGAGGTAAGCTTGACTTTGGCATCCGAAAAGAAAAATCTCGAAAGAATCTCTTTATTGTTTTGGAAATAGTTTAATCCCTTCTTTCTGTAAATGCTTTAATTTCCGACATAATTTCTCCATTCCCTTGCCTCAGGAAAAGAAAAAAGTAATCGACAACTAGGATTGACAAAGGCACGATCAATCTGTTCCCGGATTCTGGCTAAGCCTTGTCGATTGTTCGTCCAAGTATAACTTTCAAATCCAAGGTCAATCCAATCACAATCATCCTTTGCGGCCTCATTGAATTCCTGGAACCTTCTTTGGGAGACAGCGGCACCATCAGAGCTCCCATGTCGTCAGAAATCCAATCTGTGGTAGCTTGCAACCGAAGAGGAGTATCCCCTCTCTCGTAGCACCAAGAAGTGTAAACGCCGGGTGATTTGGTTGGCTGTCATGATATGTCCCAGGTTATAGACATTGAACCTCTTGCCCCCCAATCCCAACTGTTTGGAGTTACATATGAAGAAAGGATTCCCTGCTGTTTGGTAAGGAGAAAGCCCGATCTATGTTGGCTCGAATGATGAAGAAGAAAGGAAGGTAATAGTACTGGTTTACGTTTATTTCCTCTTTCATACGCAATATCTTTATTTAAGTCGAAGAACTCTTAAACTTAAAGCTTTCACTTTCAAGTTTTAGCTTGGCTTTAGACTGCCTAAAAGGCCGGACTGAGTTCTTGAGCAACGGCTGAGTCCTTAAAAACTTTAGCAACGGTTAGTTTTTTTTTGTACTTTTTTTTTTATAAACGAGTCTTACTATACGATTTTAGCCTATTTATTGATTAAAAGCTTACTTCTTTACCTAAAATAAGCAAGTTTTTAATCAGACTTGAAGACTTTAATTAAAAATCCTTAGAACTAAGACTAAATGTTTGGCAACTGACACTCGAACTCGCTTGCAGCAACGGCGGTGCCACGAGAAAGTCTTAGAGCGGAATATATTAATGAATATATTGATATTATATATATAATTAGAATATTGCCATTCGTGATCGAATACAACCTACCTAGTTGCACGCCTACATAACAACGCCAGGTCCCAGACATTTAAGGTACATAGTCACTTGAGCTTTGCTTTAGGAAGATGGTAGGTATTATACTCTATATGTAGTTCTCAGAAAAAAAGAGTCCATCTGAATGGCGCTAAATCAATAAGACTGAGAAATTCGTGCCCTTGGCGCACAAGCACTTAGTAAGCTAGTTCAAAGGCCTCTTTAGTTATAAGTTTACGCAGCAACTTTTGTTGAGGTTTTCCTTGGTCAAACTCCCTATATCCTAATATCCAAGAGTACTAAATCCTAAACTAGTTTTCAAGTAATTCTAGTAAAAACTAGGAGAATACCGGATATGTAAAGTGATAGTTTACTATTTGTATCATTAGGTTGAGCTGCTTCATTATTCTGAAGTTCCAACAGCTCTGATGCTGCTGATTGTTGTACTTGTGCATTAGTATTCCCATCCATGAGTCCTGCTGAGGAAAATCCTATATTGTTTTTATCCACAGTATCAGTAAATAGATAGATTAGTATCTCACGTAATTCATTAGAATGATTAACTCATAGACGCAACGCATCCCAGGTAATAAGGAGGACTAAAGACCTATGCATATTTAATTTACCCTAGCAACAATTTCTGGGCAAAATTTGAATTTAGGTAAGATCATAATTAATCATTGGTTCTCCATTAGGCAATGGAGGCAAATGATTTCGTATTATGCAATACAGCAGGAGGATTCAAAAGCTTCTCATTTCTCTCATATCGTTGTTGATATTTCTTATGTTTTCATATAAAAAAAGTCTTTTTGCTATATCAAACGGATCACGAAGATGCGGCTTTCTTAAAAGAACATAGGCAGTACTGGATTGACGGCCAGAAAACTTCAGGAGCATTGGGTTAGGCAGTCTGGAAGCGCTACTCCTTTGATAGAAAAGTACGTATATTCTATTCATTGGAACTCGCCTTATTGAACTAAGAAAGAATTACAGAGCTAGGCACGAAGCATAGTATTTATTATTACTATGTCTTCTATTATAAATCATACTTTATAATCTCTTTAATAACTTAAAGAAAGTGTTTAACATAATAATCCACTTTATCAAGTAGTATGGTGCGCTAAGTTTGATTTTCTATTTTAGATAAAGAAAACTCATATATCGCCCATTCTGCATCGTTGATATATTTCATCGTCTTATTAACAGGTTCGCCTAAACTGCATGGACTATTTCCATTCGGATGTGTAGTACATACTTTATACTTTTTCAATAAAGGTTTCCTTGGCCACCTTTAAAAGGAATCCAAGATCATTAGATGTGATTGCGGCAGGCTTTAAAAAGGCTCTGGGGCCACCATCCTCCACCGTAGCAGCAGCGGTCCTAAGAAATGGCTTCTTAGAACGATCCTTATTGGATCTGGGACTTTAATAAATTTGATAAATAGGAAATTCCTTTATCCTTATAAAAAATAGCCCTCTCATTATTCGGGAATAGAGTTGCCAGTAACCTTTGCTAATAGCTAGCCTAAGACAATAGGAATATAGGCTATATCACAGGTCTGGTGAAGGTGAGCTCCCAACCTCCAAGGTTGGAAGGGAGAGATTCATCAAAGATGAAATTTGCAGATTCCGACTCTTGTCATACGCTTTCATGCTCGGGGACAACGAGTACTTCTTTACGTCACCCTTAAATAAAGCGTAGAAAGGTTAAGCCCTCTTCCTATTTGAAATAGAGTGACTATCTGCGCCAGTCATATTTATGGGATATTTTCTTCTTTTTGGTGGCTAGCAGAGCAGGGTAGGTAAAGTATAGCCATTCGTTATATCCTTCCTTCTAATCTTTTGATCCGGATTAGGAAGTCCTATTTCTTAAGCTAGGCTAGGTAGGAAGTAGTTGTTTACTCGTGTTATTGGGAAAGTTCTATTCAACAGGACAGTGAGGTAGCTTGCCAAGCGAGTTACATACTTTGCTTTGTATGAGTATATAATTCTATATTTATTTATCAAGTAGTTTCGTTGTAGTAGCTTTTTTGATTAGATCCTTCTTTATTGTAGACAACCTCTGACTCTTTACAGATTCTTAACAGAAAGGCAAATGAGAAAGTGTTGGAAGTTAGCGGTAGGGCATTCAGTGAAGCAGTCTTTCCTGCTCTTCAAGCGAGGGAGCGGTTCTTTCGTCAGATTACCTCCTACTCATCCCCTTAGACTTGATAAGCAAGTGAGTAGGAGAGTGTTAGAACGTTATCTACGATCGTACAGCTCTAAAGCTTTGCAGGCGGGTCAGCTTGTAGTTGGCGTGTAAATAGTCCATAATAGTCCATAGGAGAAAGGATAGAAAAGAGAAGGTCAGCAAGTGATAGTAGCTTCACAAGGTAAGGTTAGCTTTAGCCGTTTTTAGCCTTTACGCGAAGATAGCCCTGCCTGTTTTCACTCCTCTCGTTGTCACTCGAGCTGCTTCGCTCCTCTCCCGGCTAAGGTCGAGTGGCTTTTCGCTCCTCTCCTTTCAGTCGAGTGATTTCATACCTCTCCCGGTGTTAAGCTTCGCAGCCTCTCCTTTCAGTCAACAGCGTGATTTCATACCTCTCCCGGTGTTAAGCTTCGCAGCCTCTCCTTTCAGTCGAGAATACCAATATTTCTAATATTTTGATTAATACGTCGTAATCGATCGAACACTGCTTGAAAACGGATGTAAACAAATAGCGCTACCTTCATATCTTCCTTCGTCGTTCAATGATTTGAGGAATTCCTCATCTCTTCGCCCCTCTTATGTTGGTCGAGTCAAATCGTACCTCTTACCTCATATTTATGAAATTAAATGTCGAGTCACATTTTAAATCCCTCTCGCGTAGGGAATTCTTTCCTTCTGAGCTTCATCTAGTCAACAGAGAAGGGGAATAAGAGAATCAATGTATACTTCCCGCCGGTGTACGGATGAATAGGTAGGAGCTTCTTTACTTTAGGGCTTTAGGCCGGGGATGATAGAACCTCGACTGGTCAGCAACGAAGAGAGACGGGGTCGTCGAACAAGTGTCCCTGCTCCTCTGGTGAATTGAGAGAGTC
>Ga0268254_10000811_pt1 | contig 14329 bp, 12 predicted proteins | sample AgamicOrSfrz_FD_200251 | JGI IMG/M metagenome (GOLD analysis project Ga0268254, IMG submission 200251) | Agave microbial communities from Guanajuato, Mexico - Or.Sf.rz (v2) (version 3) | ecosystem: Host-associated > Plants > Phyllosphere > Phylloplane/Leaf | place: Guanajuato, Mexico...
AGGGATCCGGGCTGCGCCAGAAGGCGATAAAGAAGAAGGCCACCGTATCGCTGGCGTTACCAAAAATGGTCGAGGCCGTCGGCGCAAGCCACCAGCGGCGGCTCTGGCGCAGGCGGTTAAAGACGTGCACATCGAGGATCTGCCCCAGCGCATACGCCATAAAGCTGGCGGCGGCGATACGCGCGACGAACAGGTTAAAGTGGGCGAGCGCGCCGAAACCTTGCCAGCTGCCCATATAAAACAGCGACGAGATAACGTAAGAGGCGAGCAGGGCGGGCACCATCACGGCAAAAATAATCCTTCGTGCCAGAGGCGCGCCGAAAATGCGCACGGTGAGATCCGTTGCCAGGAAGATAAACGGGAAACTGAATGCACCCCAGGTGGTGTGGAAGCCGAAAATGGCGACCGGGAGCTGCACCAGGTAGTTACTGGAGATAATCACCAGCAGGTGGAAAAGCGATAGCCAGACCAGCGCCTTCATGCGCTGTGCGTCGGAAAAGTGCGTCATATTGTGACCTTTTTGGTAAATGGGGTGAGGGAACCCAGTTCAATTTATGCTCTGCCAGGCAGAAGCCGCCGCATGATACTGCAATCATCGCGCGATGCAATGGCTAATTTTAACGCAATCGTTAACCTCCCTTGCGCCCTGAAAATGGCAGCGTAAACTAGGGCGGTTTTTTCACTTGTGAGATGAAGATGAGCGATCCGTTTTCTACCGCCGACCACACTCTTGATGCCCTTGGCCTGCGCTGCCCGGAGCCGGTAATGATGGTGCGCAAAACCGTGCGTAACATGCAGGTTGGCGAAACTGTACTGATTATCGCCGACGATCCGGCCACCACCCGCGATATTCCCGGCTTCTGCCGTTTTATGGAACATGAGCTGGTTGCCGACCAGACCGAAACGCTGCCCTACCGCTATTTAGTGCGTAAAAGCCACTAATCTTTGCGGCGTAACAGGCGCAGCGCGTTGGCTGTCACCAGCACCGTTGCGCCGGTATCCGCCAGCACCGCCAGCCATAATCCGGTGATCCCCAAAAGCGTGGTGACCAGGAAGATCCCCTTCAGCCCCAGCGCAATGGCGATGTTCTGACGAATATTACGGTGCGTGGCGCGCGCCAGTCGGATCATCTGCCCAAGGCCGGAGAGCCGGTTATGAGTTAATGCCGCATCGGCGCTCTCCAGCGCGACATCGGTACCGCTGCCCATCGCAATGCCGAGGGTTGCCGCTTTCATCGCCGGAGCATCGTTGATGCCGTCGCCGACCATCGCCAGCGGAGCCGCTTCATTCAGCGCGCGCACGGCGCTGACTTTATCTTCCGGCAACAGCCCGGCGCGAAACTCCAGCCCCAACTCACCTGCAATCGCTGCCGCTGCCCGCGGGTTATCGCCGGTGAGGATCACCCCCGTGATGCCAAGGGCATGCAGTTCCGCCACCGCGGCTTTTGCATCGTCGCGCAGGGTGTCCTGTAGCGCCAGCGTACCGATAATGGTGTTATCGCGCAGAACCACTACTACCGTTTGCCCGCGTGCTTCCTGCTGCTCAATCTGCTTGCGCTCTGCGTCGCTCAGCAGGCCGGCAGGCACCTTTTCCGGCGCGCAGATGTGAATGTTATGCGCGCCGATGCGCGCTTCAATGCCTTTCCCGGCCAGCGCCCGTTGCCCGTCGGCCTGCGGAATAGCGATGCCACGGCGCTGCGCCTCCTGCACAATCGCCAGCGCCAGCGGGTGCGTCGAACCCTGCTCAACCCCGGCGCTGAGCGCCAGCAGCTCCTGCTCTTCTGTGCCTGTAAAGGCCTGAATGGCGACCAGCTGCGGTTTGCCGAGGGTCAGAGTGCCGGTCTTATCAAACGCTACCTGACGCAGGGTGCCGAGCTGCTCCAGCGCCGCGCCGCCTTTGATCAGCGCCCCGCGACGTGCGGCGGCTGCCAGCCCGGAGGTGATGGCCGCAGGCGTGGAGATCACCAGCGCGCAGGGACAGCCAATCAGCAGCAGCGCCAGCCCTTTGTAGACCCACTCCAGCCACAGAGCGGAAAAGAGCAGGGGAGGCGCCACTGCCACCAGCAGCGCCACGGCCATAATTGTCGGCGTATAAATACGGCTGAAGCGATCGATAAAGCGCTCAATGGGCGCGCGGCGCTCTTCTGCCTCTTCAATCAGTTTCAGGATGCGGTCGATAGCGCTTTCGCCCGCTTTTGACACGACTTCGAGGGTGATCAGCCGATCGACGCTGGTGGCACCTGCGGGCACGCTTTCGCCCGCACTGCGCTCGACGGGGAGTGATTCGCCGGTTAACGCGCTCTCATCAAAACTGGCGAACGGCGAGATTAGGCGGCCATCCGCCGGTAAACGCCCGCCCGCCGGGACTTCAATAGTATCGCCGGGTTGCAACTGGCTGGCGGGAATAGTTTCACGCACGCCGTTACGCATGCGAATGGCGCTGTCAGGTTTTAACGCCATCAGTGCGCTTACGCCTTTTCGCGCGCGGCTGGCGGCCCAGCCTTCAAGCCGTTCGCCGATTAAAAACAGCAGCAGCACCATCGCCGCTTCGGCGGTCGCGCCGATAACCAGTGCGCCAATCGCCGCCACGCTCATCAACGTTTCAATGGCGAACCAACTGCCGCTTCTTATCAGGCGTACGGCCTGGCGGGCAATCGGCCATAAGCCGACCAGCGTGGTAAGCACAAAGGCCGCCTGGCCGAAGGGGTGATTGAACTGCTCCAGCCCCCAGCTCAGAGCCATCATCACGATGAGCAGGAGCAACGGCAGGTTTTCGCGCAGAGGTGAAGATGCAGGCGCGGGAGCACTGTTTTCGCTGCGAAGCTGGTAGCCCGCGTTTTGAACGGCTTTTTCTACACGCTCACGCACATCACTCTGTGCAATGACAATCAGCTTTTCAGTGGCGAAGGCGACCTGCACCTGGGTGATGCCCTCGACCTGGCGCACCGCGTTTTCCACTTTACGGGCGCAGGCGGCGCAATCCATACCGCTCACCTGCCAGCTAAAGCGATCGCCTGCGGCGGTTATTTCCGGCGCGGAGCGGGTTTCACAGCTTGTATCGCCGCAGCAGGGAGCATTGCTTTCAGCAACGGGGCGCAGTTTGAGCGCGGCAAAGTGCGGTGTTTTCTTGAGTTCGGGAGCAGCCATCGCATCCTCCGGTGAATGATAATTTTCTCATTAACCGGAGGATACACTCTGGAGTCGACTCCAGAGTCAAGCGCTTTAGATATAGAGCGAACGGACGATCAGGAAGTGGCCGGCAAAATAGCAGGCGGAGGAGATGGCGTTATCCGCGCTAAAGCGTTTACGGTAGTGGCTGCCGAGCCAGACAATATTGCCGATAAGCAGCAGCGATGCGCCGATAAACGCCGACAGCGCCTGGCTGGTTGGGCGGAAGAACCACAGCTCACCGGCCAGCCATACCATCACCAGCGTCATGGCGACAAAGGTGGAGACAGCCATGCGCAGCTCTTCAAGACGCGTCCAGATCACCGCCAGCAGCAGGGCGCCAATCACCAGCAGCACCAGCGGCAGCGGCCAGAAGAAGGTCAGCGTCATTTGGCTGGCGAAGTAGATGGTATAGAGCAGATGGGCCAGGAAGAAAGCGCCGATGGCGTAAAGTAACTTTTGGCGCGGCAGCAGCGTCAGGGCATCACCCACCAGCGAGGCGCACAGACCCGCCAGCACCAGATAGCTGATAGCGTCGAACATTGGCGCTTGCCAGGCGAGCAGAAGTAACAGCAGAAGGGTTACGGGTTTGAACACCCAGCGTTGCCACACCGGGCCACGATAGGAAGCGTCGACGTACAACCAGCCGGAAAAGCAGACAGCAATAAATGACCACAGCATAATTAAGTCCCTGTAACTGTTATTGTTGCGTAAAACTCTCCCCTCAAGTGTAGTGGCGTAAAAAGGGGGATGACAATGCGAACTTCCCCCAATGCCGTGCAATTCCGCTTAATCTGACAGAGTTATCTCTTTGCTTTCAGCTTCTTCTGCCAGACCAGCAGTTCAAAGACGCCGAAAAGAAAAATGCGCAGTTGTTCCAGTTTGGTCATCTGCGGCCCCTCTTTCGGCAGCGCGGTCTTCATCATCGTCGCCTGCAAGGCATGCATAAAGAAGGTAAAAACTAGCGCGACGTTGACGAAAATATTCAACGGGCGCGGAAAGGGGTGGATCAGGTTGAAAATCAGAAAGGCCCAGATGCAGAGCATCATCAGACGGCCCAGATTAATCAGCAACGGCATGCTTCTCTCCTTGTGCTTCGCGGTGATACAAACGGTAAGCCACCTGGCCCGCGACTTTTTCCCGGTGTAAATGCCAGTGCGCAGGCACTGACGGTAAGCCATTTTCCACTTCGCTCTCGATATAAATGAGCGCGTCATCCGCCAGCCAGCCGTTGTTCTCCAGCAAATGCACGGTGTCGTCCAGCATCCCTTTGCGGAACGGTGGATCGATAAACACTATGGTGTGCGGTGTGCCCGCTGCGGCTAAAAAGTTCAGCGTGTTGCTGTTAACGACTTTCGCGTTAGTGGCTTTAAGCGTAGCGAGGTTTTGCTGGAGCTGCTGGGCGACGCTGCGCTCCATCTCGACCAGCGTCGCGCTGGCGGCGTAGCGGGAGAGCGCTTCCAGCCCGAGCGCACCGCTGCCGGCGAAGCAGTCGAGACAGCGGGCGTCAACCATTGACGGTGCCAGCCAGTTAAAAAGGGTTTCGCGCACGCGATCGGTGGTCGGGCGCAGGCCTGGGCTGTCGGGAACCGGTAATTTACGGCCCCGCCACTGCCCGCCAATAATACGAATTTGTCCGCTGGCGGCACGGTTGGGTTTCTTCATGGTCTTCGCTTTGCTCATCATTTCGGCCTGCTATTCTAGCGGGCGGATGAATTGCGTTAAACCCTAATCCTCAGGCCGTGATGAGAGATAAGGAAAGTGTTAGACTATCCGACTAATTCACCAATGATTTCAGTCCTGGTCGAGCAGACAGGCTGCGCTATAGAATCAACAGCGAGGAGTGTAGTCGCCAATGGCAAATGAAAAGAAACGTGGCTTTTTTTCCTGGCTGGGCTTTGGGCAGAAAGAGCGTGCCGATGAGGCGCAAGCAGAAGAGCAGAAAACAGCGGAACAACCGGTAGAAGAGACACCGGTTGCCGAGCCTGCTGCCGACAGTGAAAAGTTCGCTGAAGAGGTTGTCGAAGTTAGCGAGCAGCTGGCGCATGAAGAGGCACCGCAGCCGGTCGCTGAAGAGCGCGTTGTAGCAGAACCGGTTGCCGAAGAAAAGATTATAGAAGAAGAGCCTGTCGAAGAGATTATTGAAGCAGCACCCGTTGCCGCCGTTGAGCATGAAGCGTTGCCGCTGCCGGAAGAGCTTAGCGAACAGAGCATTGACGCTGAAGAGTGGCAGGCCGAAGCCGAGCCGCTGGTTACGGCGGACGTCGAAGTCGACGAGCCAGAAGTTGAAGAAATAGAAGACGAGACGCTGCCGAGCGACGAAGAGCTGGACGCGCTGGCGGCTGAAGCGGCGGAAGAAGCCGTGATGGTCGTGCCGGTCGACGAACCGGTTCAGGAGCAGGAGAAGCCAACCAAAGAGGGTTTCTTCGCGCGATTGAAGCGCAGCCTGCTGAAAACAAAAGAGAATCTCGGTTCCGGATTTATCAGTCTGTTCCGCGGTAAAAAAATCGATGATGATCTCTTCGAAGAGCTGGAAGAGCAGCTGTTGATTGCCGATGTTGGCGTTGAAACTACGCGGAAAATCATCACCAACCTGACGGAAGGGGCCAGCCGCAAGCAGCTGCGCGACGCGGAAGCGCTGTATGGCCTGCTGAAAGAGGAGATGAGCGAGATCCTCGCGAAGGTGGACGAGCCGCTGAATGTCGAAGGCAAAACGCCGTTCGTCATTCTGATGGTCGGCGTTAACGGCGTTGGCAAGACCACCACCATCGGCAAGCTGGCGCGCCAGTTTGAGCAGCAGGGTAAATCGGTGATGCTGGCGGCGGGCGATACCTTCCGAGCAGCGGCCGTTGAGCAACTGCAGGTGTGGGGCCAGCGCAACGATATTCCGGTGATTGCCCAGCATACCGGCGCAGATTCCGCTTCGGTTATCTTTGATGCTATTCAGGCTGCGAAGGCGCGTAATGTTGATGTGCTGATTGCGGATACCGCCGGTCGTCTGCAGAATAAATCGCACCTGATGGAAGAGCTGAAAAAGATTGTGCGCGTGATGAAGAAGCTCGATGAAAATGCGCCGCACGAAGTGATGCTCACGATTGATGCCAGCACCGGGCAGAATGCGGTAAGCCAGGCCAAACTGTTCCACGAAGCGGTCGGTTTAACCGGCATCACGCTGACCAAGCTTGACGGCACCGCGAAAGGTGGGGTGATCTTCTCGGTTGCGGATCAGTTCGGTATCCCAATTCGCTATATCGGTGTTGGCGAACGTATTGAAGATTTGCGTCCGTTTAATGCGGGCGATTTTATTGAGGCGCTTTTTGCCCGAGAGGATTAACAATGATTCGCTTTGAACATGTCAGCAAAGCCTATCTCGGTGGGAGACAAGCGCTGCAGGGGGTAACTTTTCACCTGCAGCAGGGCGAGATGGCGTTTCTGACAGGGCACTCCGGCGCGGGGAAAAGTACCCTGCTGAAGCTGATCTGTGGGATTGAACGGCCAAGCGCCGGGAAAATCTTCTTCAGCGGCCACGATATTTCCCGGCTGAAAAGCCGTGAAGTGCCGTTTTTGCGCCGCCAGATCGGCATGATTTTCCAGGATCACCATCTGCTGATGGATCGCACGGTGTTTGATAATGTCGCGATCCCGCTGATTATCGCCGGTGCCAGCGGGGATGATATTCGCCGTCGCGTGTCGGCGGCGCTGGATAAAGTCGGGCTGCTCGACAAAGCGAAAAGCTTCCCGATCCAGCTCTCCGGCGGTGAACAGCAGCGTGTGGGCATCGCCCGCGCGGTGGTGAATAAACCTGCCGTCTTGCTGGCGGATGAACCGACCGGGAACCTGGATGAAGCCCTGTCTGAAGGGATTTTACGTCTGTTTGAAGAGTTTAACCGCGTTGGGGTGACGGTACTGATGGCGACGCACGACATGGGGCTGATTTCCCGGCGTTCGTACCGCATGCTGAGCCTGAGCGACGGCCATTTGCATGGAGGCCTGGCGGGTGAATAAGCGCGACGCAATCAATCATATTCGGCAATTCGGCAGCAAGCTCGACCGTTTTCGCAAATCCTCCTCAGCGGCGGGAGAAGGGAGCCGCAGCGCGCCGAGGCGCAGCAAACCGGCCTCCCGGCCGCCTTCGCGTAAAACCAATGTTTTCAACGAGCAGATGCGCTACGCCTGGCACGGTGCGCTGCAGGATCTGAAGAGTAAACCGCTGGCAACGTTCCTGACGGTGATGGTGATTGCCATCTCGCTGACGCTGCCGAGCGTCTGCTATATGGTCTACAAAAACGTCAGCCATGCGGCGTCGCAGTACTACCCTTCGCCGCAGATCACCGTCTACTTCGATAAATCGCTGGATGATAACGCCGCGCAGCAGGTCGTCGGGCAGCTTCAGTCCGAACCGGGCGTCGAGAAGGTGAACTATCTCTCCCGCGAAGATGCGCTCGGCGAGTTTCGTAACTGGTCCGGTTTTGGCGGCGCGTTAGATATGCTGGAAGAGAACCCGCTGCCGGCAGTGGCGGTAGTGGTGCCGAAAATCGATTTCCAGAGCACCGAGGCGTTGAACACGCTGCGCGATCGCATTACGCGCGTGCAGGGCATCGACGAAGTGCGCATGGACGATAGCTGGTTTGCGCGTTTGTCGGCGCTGACCGGGCTGGTCGGGCGCGTTTCGGCGATGATTGGCGTGTTGATGATCGCCGCCGTCTTCCTGGTAATCGGGAACAGCGTGCGTCTCAGTATCTTTGCCCGTCGCGACACCATTAATGTGCAAAAGTTGATTGGCGCAACCGATGGATTTATTCTGCGTCCGTTCCTTTATGGCGGTGCACTGCTTGGCTTCTCCGGCGCGTTTTTATCGCTCATTTTGTCTGAAATTTTGGTAATGCGACTCTCGTCGGCGGTGACGGATGTGGCGAAGGTGTTCGGCACGCAGTTTGAGTTAAGTGGCTTATCTTTCGATGAATGTTTGCTGCTATTGCTGGTCTGTTCGATGATTGGCTGGATTGCCGCCTGGCTGGCGACAGTGCAACATTTACGTCACTTTACTCCGGACTAATGATTCTCTGGTATACTCCTCCCCTGCAATGACGAATACCGTTGCAGGGAGAGCGTATCCAACTGTCTTGCTGTTCCCCGCTTCGGCTGTTCATCCGGATGTCACAATTTGTGCGTAATTTATTCACACGCCTACAAGGAACTTGTGGATAAAATCACTGTCTGATAAAAAAGTGAATGCTATTCTCGTTGCTCAAAAATGCTGGCATGTTTGTTGCCTGATGGGGACAGACCGCCGCCAGTTGATAGTGAATTGAGAGGATTTGAATGACCAAAGAAATGCAAACTTTAGCTTTAGCCCCTGTTGGCAACCTGGAATCTTACGTCCGGGCCGCTAACGCATGGCCGATGTTGACGGCCGATGAAGAGCGGGCGCTGGCTGAAAAGCTGCATTACCAGGGCGATCTGGAAGCAGCGAAAAAGCTGATCCTGTCTCACCTGCGCTTTGTTGTTCATATTGCTCGTAATTACTCGGGCTATGGTCTGCCGCAGGCGGATCTGATCCAGGAAGGAAATATCGGCCTGATGAAAGCGGTACGCCGCTTCAACCCTGAAGTCGGTGTGCGTCTGGTCTCTTTCGCCGTGCACTGGATCAAAGCTGAGATCCACGAGTATGTGCTGCGCAACTGGCGTATCGTGAAAGTCGCGACCACTAAAGCACAGCGTAAGCTGTTCTTTAACCTGCGTAAGGCTAAACAGCGTCTCGGCTGGTTTAACCAGGACGAAGTCGAAATGGTCGCCCGCGAACTGGGTGTGACCAGCAAAGACGTGCGTGAAATGGAGTCGCGTATGGCGGCCCAGGACATGACGTTTGATATGTCTTCCGATGACGATGCGCAGGACGGCCAGCCGATGGCACCGGTGCTCTACTTACAGGACAAAACATCTAACTTTGCTGATGGCATTGAAGATGATAACTGGGAAGAGCAGGCAGCCAACAAGCTGACCGATGCGATGCAGGGTCTCGACGAACGTAGTCAGCAGATCATCCGCGCCCGCTGGCTGGACGAAGATAACAAGTCCACGCTGCAGGAGCTGGCTGACCGATACGGCGTTTCCGCCGAACGCGTACGCCAGCTTGAAAAGAACGCGATGAAAAAACTGCGCGCCGCTATCGAAGCGTAAGCGCCAGCCGCAAACAGACCGGGTCAGCGAAAGCTCACCCGGTTTTTTATTATCTGAATTTCCTCTCACTCCCGGCGCTGGTTAAAACGTCGACTTAACGAAGGCGCTATATACTTACTCTGTGGGTTGGCACAGAGAGGGGAAAAAGGTGAAGAATAGTGAATTACATCAGCGGCGTGTAGACGCGACGCCGCGCGGGGTTGGCGTGATGTGCGGCTTCTACGCCGAGAAAGCAGAAAACGCCACGCTGTGGGATGTGGAAGGCAACGAGGTGATTGATTTTGCCGCCGGGATCGCGGTGTTAAACACCGGTCATCGACATCCGAAAGTAATGGCGGCAGTCGAAAAACAGCTCCAGGCCTTTACGCACACCGCGTATCAAATTGTTCCTTACGAAAGCTATATCTCGCTTGCCGAGCGCATCAACGCGCGCGTCCCCATTGATGGCCCGGCGAAAACCGCCTTCTTCTCTACTGGTGCCGAATCGGTTGAAAACGCGGTGAAAATCGCCCGCGCCTATACCAAACGCCCCGGAATTATCGCCTTTGGCGGCGGCTTCCACGGACGCACCTTTATGACCATGGCGCTGACGGGAAAAGTTGCGCCTTATAAAATCGGCTTCGGGCCGTTTCCCGGTTCGGTTTATCACGCCCACTATCCAAATGAACTGCACGGCGTCAGCACTGAACGGGCGCTGCAAAGCCTGGCGCATATCTTCAAAGCCGATATCGCCCCCGATCAGGTCGCCGCAATACTGTTAGAGCCGGTGCAGGGTGAAGGGGGCTTTAATATTGCTCCGCCAGAGTTTATGCAGGCGCTGCGTACGCTGTGCGACAGCCACGGCATTCTGCTGATCATCGACGAGGTGCAGAGCGGTTTTGCCCGCACCGGCAAACTCTTCGCCAGCGAGCATTACGCTATCAAACCCGATCTCATCACTATGGCGAAAAGCCTGGCGGGCGGTTTACCGCTCTCGGCGGTTGCCGGGCGTGCCGAAGTGATGGATGCTCCTGCGGCTGGCGGCCTGGGCGGAACTTATGCCGGTAATCCGCTGGCGGTGGCGGCAGCGCACGCGGTGCTGGATGTGATTGACGAGGAGAATCTGTGCGAACGCGCGAACCAGCTGGGCAAAGATCTGATCGAAGTGCTGACCCATGCGAAAGCGCACTGCCCCTATATTGCCGATATCCGCGCGCAGGGCTCGATGGTGGCAGTGGAGTTTTCTGACCCGCAAACCGGCGCGCCATCGCCGGAATTTACCAAACAGGTACAGGATAACGCCTTTCAGGCCGGTCTGTTGCTGCTGAGCTGCGGCGTCTATGGCAACGTTATCCGCTTCCTCTATCCGCTGACCATTCCTGATGAGCAGTTCCGAAAAGCGCTGGATATTATCCAGCGGTCGCTGACGCATTAATTATTCAGCCGCCTTATGGGCGGCTTTGTCACGTTCTCGCATCGCTCTGCCGCATAACCTGCAAAATTGCTATTCCTTATTCCATAAAATGGGGTATGTTTTAGCAGAGTATGCTGCTTACAGGGCACTATTCTGCACAATAACAAATATCATATTCTTTGCTTAGGGTAATAAGCGAAGCAATATTCCAGATAACAACATCACAACAATTGCAAAAACCATAACAATGGGGAAACTCAGGATGAAAATGAAGGGCAAAGCGTTACTGGCAGGATGTATTGCGTTAGCAATGAGCAACGTGGCATTCGCCAAAGATATCAAAGTTGCCGTTGTCGGTGCGATGTCCGGTCCGGTTGCGCAGTATGGCGATCAGGAATTTACCGGTGCTGAGCAGGCTGTTGCCGATATCAACGCAAAAGGTGGCGTCAAAGGCGACAAACTGGTGGTAGTGAAATATGACGATGCCTGCGACCCGAAACAAGCGGTAGCGGTAGCCAACAAAGTGGTTAACGACGGCATCAAATATGTTATCGGCCACCTCTGCTCCTCTTCAACTCAGCCCGCGTCCGACATTTATGAAGACGAAGGCATCCTGATGATCACGCCTGCGGCCACTGCCCCTGAGCTGACCGCGCGCGGTTACAAACTGACGCTGCGTACTACCGGCCTCGACTCTGACCAGGGTCCGACCGCGGCGAAATACATTCTCGATAAAGTGAAGCCGAAGCGCATCGCCATCATTCATGATAAGCAGCAGTATGGCGAAGGTCTGGCGCGCGCCGTGCAGGATGGCCTGAAAAAAGGCAATGCAAACGTGGTCTTCTTCGACGGCATCACCGCCGGTGAAAAAGATTTCTCCACGCTGGTGGCGCGTCTGAAGAAAGAGAATATCGACTTTGTTTACTACGGCGGTTACCACCCGGAGATGGGCCAGATCCTGCGCCAGGCGCGTGCGGCCGGTCTGAAAACCCAGTTTATGGGACCGGAAGGCGTGGCGAACGTGTCACTCTCTAACATCGCCGGTGAGTCTGCCGAAGGGATGTTAGTCACCAAGCCGAAGAACTACGATCAGGTACCGGCGAACAAACCGATTGTGGATGCCATCAAAGGCAAGAAACAGGATCCGAGCGGTGCGTTTGTCTGGACCACCTACGCCGCGTTGCAATCGCTGGCTGCGGGCCTGAACCAGTCTGACGATCCGGCTGAAATCGCCACCTACCTGAAAGGTCACTCCGTTGAAACCGTGATGGGGCCGCTGACGTGGGATGAGAAGGGCGATCTGAAGGGCTTTGAGTTCGGCGTCTTTACCTGGCATGCGAACGGTACCGCGACCGACGCGAAGTGATGAATATTTGATAGTCGCCTTTCGCGCCGCAGGTGCGTTGGCTGCATTCATCCCGGTCGCTTACGCCTGTAAGCTTCCGGGGATTAACGACTTCCTGCGATGCGAAACTCCGCTCAGGTATGGCTCACGCTGCCCGCTATTTTTAGTGCTTTTCCCAGCCATCTTGCTGCGCGGTGAAGCCGAGCGCTTGTGCAAAAGCGGCCATCACGGCGCGATCTTCAACGCCGATATCTGCGATCCACCAGCTGGTCATCGCCGGGTTATCGCGCATCACCTCTTCCACCAGGTATTGCCCGACGCCGCGACGGCGAGTGACATCCCGCACACGCAGCGAATCCAGCACGCCTTCGGTGCCGCGCAACGTTACCCGCACGGCGGCCAGCAGGCGGTCATTAAACCGCGCGGCGTAAATACGGTGCGTATCGTCAATATCCAGAGAGGCGGGGGCGTATTCCGGCCAGATTTTCGCTAAATCAATATGATCCTGCTCGCTGAAACTGGTCAGCCGGATAATGGTTAATTTCATCTACCGTTTGTCCAAAACGTGAAACAGGGAGTGAGTGTAAACAATTTCACCCGCCGGGGCTGGAGACTTTTTTATATTTAATACAACAGGTGAATAGTTTTAGCGCAGCGACTGGCATAGCCGGAAACGTCAGAGATCGAAAAAGACACAGGATTTTAACCTGAATGATGGCGCTTTCTCCCGCGTATACTGCCGTTATTTTATGCTGAAAGCCTCACTTTTAGATGTTTATCTCGCGCTTAATACAGAATATTATCTCTGCTTAATCGCCTGAAAAATAGAGTATTTAGTATGGTTTACGCCAGAAAACCACGCTAACCCATTAAAGGCGCTGATAAAAATAGCATTGTGCATTAAAAGTACAGAATGCTTTTTAACCACATAAAAACAAAATTTTCACACAACATCACGAACGGGGTAGCAGACATGAAAAGGCACGCGAAAACATTTGTCGCGGGAATGATTGAAAGCCGGTCATGGCAACGCGGTCTTGTTTAAAGGTATTACCGTCAGGGAAGTAGTTTTTTCTGCGCTTAACGCTCATCTAAAAAAAGAAAATATCGTCTTTGTCTACTACGGTGGTTATTAACCGGATAGTGGAGAGATGCTGCGCCGGGCGCGCTGAAACAAGCCGCTGACCTGATTAACGCGTTAAAAGCCAACGGGGCTAAAACCGAAACAGGGCCGCCGAACTGGGATGAAAAAGGCGATCTGAAGGGATTTGAGTTGAGTGTCTTCTAACGACACGCCGATGGTTCGTCCTGTGTGGCGAAGTCACAGTCATCCCTCTCTTTGGACGAAAATCTTGAGAGATTTAAGAAGGTTAAGTTATGTCTGAGCAGTTTCTCTATTTCTTGCAGCAGATGTTCAACGGCGTCACGCTGGGCAGCACTTACGCCCTGATCGCCATTGGCTACACCATGGTGTACGGCATTATCGGCATGATTAACTTCGCCCATGGCGAGGTCTACATGATCGGCAGCTACGTCTCCTTTATGATTATCGCCGCGCTGATGATGATGGGCATCGACTCAAGCTGGCTGCTGGTCGGGGCCGGTTTCGTCGGCGCGATTATTATCGCCAGTGCCTACGGCTGGAGTATCGAGCGCGTTGCTTACCGCCCGGTGCGCAGCTCCAAGCGTCTGATTGCGCTTATCTCCGCCATCGGCATGTCCATCTTCCTGCAAAACTACGTCAGCCTGACGGAAGGCTCGCGCGACGTGGCCTTGCCAAGCCTGTTCAACGGCCAGTGGACTATCGGCAGCAGTGAAAACTTTGCCGCCTCCATCACCACGATGCAGCTGGTTATCTGGATCGTCACCTTTGTCGCCATGCTCGCATTAACGCTCTTTATCCGCTATTCCCGCATGGGACGCGCCTGCCGCGCTTGTGCTGAAGACCTGAAAATGGCGAGCCTGCTCGGCATTAACACCGATCGGGTTATCGCGCTGACCTTTGTGATTGGCGCGGCGATGGCGGCGGTGGCTGGCGTGCTGCTCGGCCAGTTCTATGGCGTGATCAACCCGTATATCGGCTTTATGGCGGGTATGAAGGCATTTACCGCTGCGGTGCTGGGCGGTATCGGCAGCATTCCTGGCGCGATGATTGGGGGGCTGATCCTCGGTGTGGCGGAAGCGCTCTCTTCAGCCTACCTGAGCACAGAGTATAAAGATGTGGTCTCCTTCGCGCTGCTGATT
>Ga0268254_10000812_pt1 | contig 14293 bp, 14 predicted proteins | sample AgamicOrSfrz_FD_200251 | JGI IMG/M metagenome (GOLD analysis project Ga0268254, IMG submission 200251) | Agave microbial communities from Guanajuato, Mexico - Or.Sf.rz (v2) (version 3) | ecosystem: Host-associated > Plants > Phyllosphere > Phylloplane/Leaf | place: Guanajuato, Mexico...
CCGCTTTTCGCATCGCAGCGTGAATATCCCGCCGCTCAACGAAACGCAGCTCGTGCCGCTCGAACTCGATCCGCCCGAGCATACCGCGTACCGCAACCTGATCACGCCAGCTTTCTTGCCGCAAGCTATTGCGTCGCTGGAAAGCGACGTTCGAAGCCTCGCCATCGAGCTGATAGAGAAGCTTGTTCCGCGAGGCGAATGCGAGTTCGTGTCCGAGTTCTCGAAGATTCTGCCAATCGTGATTTTCCTGCGTCTCGCAGATCTTCCGTTGAGCGATCGCGAGCAGTTGCTCGAATGGGCGGAGTGGGCCGTGCGCGGCAACTTCGAACAGCGCAACGAATCGCAGCAGCGGCTCGGCGCGTATATCTCCACCTGGGTGGCCAAGCGTAAGGCGGAGGCGGGCGGCGATCTCGTCAGCCTGATCGTCAACGCGCAGATCGACGGCAAGCCGATCAGCCCCGAACGCATGTTTGGAATGTTTATCGTCGTGCTGTTCGGCGGCCTGGATACCGTGGCTTCGTTGATGGGTTTCATCGCACGCTTTCTCGCCGAGAATCCGGCTCACCGGCGTCAACTCATCGAAAATCCGGAGCTGATGGTTTCGTCCGTCGACGAATTGATCCGGCGCTTTGGCGTCGCGAACACGGCGCGCCTCATCACGCAGGACATGGAGTACAAGGGCGTCCAGTTCAGGAAGGGTGACCAGATCCAGCTGCCCAACTCACTGTTCGGCCTCGACGACCGGAAGTTCAGCAATCCGCTTGCCGTCGACCTCACACGCAAACCGGTGCTTCACGCGGCATTTGGCAACGGGCCGCATCGTTGTCCGGGATCGTTTCTCGCGCGCACGGAGATCAAGGTGTTTCTGCAGGAGTGGCTTAAGCGCATTCCCGATTTTCGTATTCGCGAGGACGACAAGCCGCGGTGCGGCTCGGGCTCGGTCAACGGCATGCTTTATCTGCCGCTCGCCTGGGACGTAGCGCGCTGAACTAAACCAACCTCAACGACTCATCGACCATCATGAAAAAGTGGCAATGTATTTTTTGCGGGTTTTACTACGACGAAGCAGCGGGACTGCCGGCCGAGGGCATCGCGCCTGGCACGCGTTGGGAAGACATCCCCGATGACTGGGCATGCCCCGAGTGCGGCGCGACCAAGGCGGACTTCACGATGATCGAAGTAGAGGCCTGATCGTTCAACCACGCGCACGGCGCCATGCCGTGCGCTTCATCGCCTGGTGTCAGGCGCGCTCGAATATGGCGGCAATACCCTGGCCGCCGCCGATGCACATGGTCTCGAGCGCATAACGCCCCTTGCGGCGCGTCAGTTCGTGCAACAGCGTCGTCATGATCCGCACGCCCGTTGCGCCGATCGGATGGCCGAGCGAGATGCCGGAACCGTTCACGTTGAGCCGGTCGGTATCGTTCCAGTTCCAGCCTTTGAGGACTGCCAGAACCTGGCATGCGAACGCTTCGTTCACCTCGACGAGATCCATCTGATCGAGAGTGAGTCCCGTGCGCGCCAGGAGCTTCTGGACCGCTGGCACCGGACCGATGCCCATGCGCGATGGCTCGCAGCCGGCCGCCGCCCAGCCGGTAAACCAGGCCATGGGTTCGAGTCCGAGCGCCTCGAGACGATCTTCCGCCACCACGAGGCAAGCCGCTGCGGCATCGTTCTGCTGGCTGGAGTTGCCTGGCGTTACCGTGCCGCCCTGCATCAACGGGCGCAGCTTGCCGAGGCTTTGCATGCTGGCGTCGGCGCGGAACCCTTCGTCTTTGGAAAACAGCAGTGGCTCGCCCTTTTTCTGCGGAACAGTGACCGCAACGACCTCTTCGGCCATATGACCGGACTCCCACGCCGCTGCCGCGCGCTGATGGCTGCGCAGCGCGAATTCATCGGCGGCCTCGCGGCTGATGCCGTAGTCGGCGGCGAGGTTTTCCGCCGTTTCGATCATGCCGGAGATATAGCCGAAACGCGACTCAGGCTGCGAGCGTTCGCGGCCGCGCGCGAGCCGGTCGTGAAACTGGACGGAGCCCGATCGCGCGCCCCAGCGCATGTCCGTGCTGTAGTACTCGATGTTGCTCATACTTTCGACGCCACCGGCCAGCACCACGTCGGCGGCGCCTGTCTGCACCATCATCGCGGCGGTGGCGAGCGCTTGCAGTCCGCCGCCGCATCGCCGGTCCAATTGCATGCCCGGCACTTCCACGGGCAAGCCCGCCTGCAGCGCGATCCAGCGGCCCACACAAGGCGTTTCGCTGTTCGCATACGACTGTGCGAAGACGACGTCGTCGATGCGAGCGGGGTCAAGACCCGCACGCCGGATCGTTTCGTTCGCGACCAGTGCGCCGAGGTCTTCGACGGATACGCCGCGCAGGCTACCGCCAAAGGTGCCCACGGGCGTTCGTACGGGGGAGACAATTGCTGCGCGTTTCATGGGGCATTTCCTTGCAGGGTTTCGAGGTTCTGATTTAGGGGCGGTTGCGATCACGCAACGAGCGTCGTGCTCGTGGAGCGGCCGGAAGGTGGGGCGCTCGCCGTCCGATCGAGCGCGTCGCGATGATCAGGATGGGCGATTGCGAGCATGCGCGCGCGCCGTTGCCGCAGCGTCAGGCCGCGCAGATCGGCCACGCCATATTCAGTCACCACGATGCCGGCGTCGCTGCGTGGCGTACTGACCGGTCCGCCCAACGACGCGACGATGCGGCTCGCGCCCTTGCCCGCCGTTGAGGGCAACGCGATGACAGGTACGCCGCCGTGAGAACGTCGCGCGCCGCGCAGGAAGTCCAGTGCGCCGCCGACCGCGCCCACATAAACTCCCCCGGCGATTTCGGCGTTGATCTGACCGCTCAGATCCACTTCCACCGCCGAGTTGATGGCGACGAAACGGTCGATGCTCGCAAGCACGTTCGGGTCGTGCGTATAGCGGGTCGAGCGAAACTGCACGGCGTCATTGCGATGCGCGAACTCGTGAATGCGACGGCCGCCCATCATCACACCGGCAATGGTTGTGCCTCGGTCGATGGACTTGTGCGTATTGTTGATCACGCCGCTTTCCATGAGATCGGCAACTTTGTCCCCGATCGTTCCGGAATGAATGCCGAGGTTTCGGCGATCGGCGAGGCAGGCGAGAATCGCTTCGGGAATAGCGCCGAGGCCGAGCTGAATAGTCGCGCCGTCTTCGACCAGACCGGCCGTGAACTCGGCAATCGCCTGATCCGTTGCGCTGGCTGAGTTGGGCGAACTGTCGGGCAGTGGGCGCGAGGTGGACAGTATGAAGTCGATGTCGTCATCGCGAAGGTATCGCTCACCGTAAGTCCAGGGTGCCTGTTCGTTGACTTCCGCAATGATGACGCGCGCACGTTCGAGCGCCGGAATCAGATACTCATGCGCAACGGACAGGCTATAGCGGCCTTGCGAATCGGGTGGCGCCAATTGCAGCAGTAGAACGTCGATGGGGAATTGACCCGACTCGAACATTTCCGGGAACTGCGAGTAGTGGCACGGAAGAATATCGAGCACACCAGCCTTGGCCAATGCGCGATTTGAACCAGAGCCACAGTAAGAAACGAAATCGACGCAGTCCGCGTGCTCGGGCAGGCACGTGTCGTGAGTGCTAGCGCCGAGAAATATTCTGAATTTACCAATGCTGTGCCGCTGCTCCAGCAGCATTCGGGTAAGCGGAACGGGTTCCGCGTTCGACTGGCCCCATGCGACGGTATCGCCGGGGCGAATGATTGACGCGAAATCGACGGCGTCCGGCTCAAGCAGTATGGGCATGAGGTTATTTGCGTCAGTGGGTCGATTGAGCAACCGCATCAGACGGTTCGTACTGCCCGCGCACGGCGCCTGATGCGATGAGTTCCGCGATCTCTTCATCGCTGTAGCCTATGCCGCGCAGCACGAGGTCTGTATGCTCCCCGAGGTGTGGTACGGCGGGCGGCGGAGACGCGGGTTCCATGCGGAAGTGAATCGGGCTTGCGACGTGGCTGCGCCCGGATGGATCGCGCTGGATCATCGCGCGTTCAAGGGTGTGCGGATGATCGAGCGCCTCGGCTGCCGAGAGCACCGGCGCCATGCTGATGTGCCTGCCTTCAAACCATCGGAGCCATTCATCGAGCGTGCGGGTAAGGAAGGTTTGTGTCAGGAATGTGCGCACGCGGATCTGGCCATCACCGGCGGGTCCGATGGCGTCGCAGATCAGATCGGGACGGCCGAGCGGCGTCAGCAGATTGGTCGCGAAACTGCGTTCGCGGCCGCCGAGGCAGAGCCATTTTGCGTCGGCGGTCTCGTAGCTGCTGAGCAGTGCGAGTCCGCTGTCGTCATCAGCTGCCTCCTGTGACGGATCGTCAGCCGGGTTGAGCAGGCGACCACTCAGGTATGGCTGCACCGTGAGCGCCGCATCGAAGAGCGAGATGTCGATGTAATCGCCGCGGCCCGTTTCCCGCGCGCGCAGCAGCGCCATCAAAACAGCCGACAACGCGGTCAATGAGCCGGCCAGCGCTGTGAGCGACGGCCCTGTGGTGATGGGCCTCCCCCGGCTGTCGCGCGGCAGCGTTCCCGCAAGCGATTGAATCACCGGGTCGTGTGCGGGCAGTTGCGAGAGCGGGCCAGTCTGGCCGAACGCGGTCATCGCGCAATAGACGAGTCGCGGGTTCGTGCGGCTCACCGTGTCGTAGTCGATGCCGAGGCGCGCGGCAACGCCCGGCCGCGATGATTCGACGACGACGTCGGCTTCGCTGATGAGCTTCAGTGCAACCGAGCGTCCTTCCGGATGCTTCAGGTCAAGCGCGATGCTGCGCTTGCCGCGGTTGATCGCAGCGAAGAACGCGCCGTCGGTGCCTGGTGCGCCGCGTGTGGGGTCGCCAGTGACGGGTTCGATCTTGATGACTTGCGCCCCGTGATCGGCCAGATTGGCGGCGAGGAACGGACCGGGCATGAACTGCGACAGGTCCACGACGCGAAGACCGGTCAGCTTCATCCGAGATGGGCGCCGAAGCCGAGCTGACGTTGTGCGATCGCAGCAGCTTCCTTCACGATGCCTCCAATCAATTCCGCACAGGTCGGTAAATCGTGAATGAGGCCGGTCACGATGCCGGCGGGAAAGGCGCCGCCTTCGACTTCTCCCGTGACGAACGCATCCATCCAGCGCTTTGCGCCGGTCAGCGCATAGAGGTCTGAGTGCGTTACGTGCCCGCTGCGCTCCAGTTCGAGCGCGGCGACGCTCACGCTATTCTTGATCACACGGCTTGAATCGCCGATCGAGCGGCCAACCAGCACCGTATCGCGCTCGGTCGCTTCCAGCAGACGTTGCTTGATCGCCGGATGGACCTGCGATTCCTGCGTGAGCATGAAACGCGTACCCATGTTGATACCTTCCGCGCCAAGCGCGAGAGCCGCCATCAGGCCACGCCCGTCGGCGAAACCGCCGGATGCAAGAATGGGCACCTTCAGTTTGTCGGCGGCGGCGGGAATCAGGATCAGGCCGGGAATATCGTCTTCGCCAGGGTGGCCCGCGCATTCGAACCCGTCGATGCTGACGGCGTCCGCGCCGAGCGATTCGGCCTTCACAGCGTGGCGGACCGTCACGCATTTGTGGACGACCTTGACGCCGCGTGCCTTGAACTCGGCGATGTATTTCGCCGGGTTGCTGCCTGCTGTTTCCACGACCTGCACACCTTGGGACACGATTGTGCGCACGTACGCGTCGTAGTCGAGGCCGACATTGGCGCCGAGGACGGTCAGGTTGACGCCGAAAGGTTTGTCCGTGAGCGAACGCACTTTGTCGATTTCCCGGGCGAGTGCATCGGCGCTTGCATGCGTGTGCGCAGAGATGAAACCGAGACCACCCGCGTTGCCGACGGCCGCAGCAAGTTCGGCTCGCGCCACCCAGCGCATGCCGCCTTGAATGATGGGGTATTGAATGCCGAGTAATTCAGTGATGCGATTGACGTAGGGTTTCATCACGTGCCTGCAATTTGGGTAGAAGAGTGTGGGTGCCAGAAGGCGCTAGATGCGCATGATCTGGCGTGCTCGCTTTGCCACGGTTCAACAATCGCGAAACTGCGGTTTGCGCTTTTCGGCGAAGGCTGCCATGCCTTCCTTGCGATCTTCAGTGGCAAAGGTCGAATACGCCATGCGACGCTCGAACAGGATGCCTTCGGTCAGGCTCGATTCGTAGGCGCGGTTGACGCACTCTTTCGCCATTGCTACGACAGGTTGCGAAAATTGTGCGATTTCGCCAGCTGTCTTCAGCGCTTCCTGGAGGAGCGTGTCGACGGGCACGATGCGGCTCACGAGACCGCATCGTTCGGCTTCGGCTGCGTCCATCTTGCGGCCGGTGAGGATCATCTCCATTGCCTTCGATTTGCCGAGCACGCGCGTGAGACGCTGCGTGCCGCCGGCGCCCGGAATGGTCGCGAGCGTGATTTCGGGCAGCGCGAAACGGGCGTTGTCTGCCGCGAGAATGAAGTCGCACATCATCGCCAGTTCGCAGCCTCCGCCCAACGCGAGGCCTGCAACAGCGGCAATGACCGGCTTACGGCAGCGCGAGGTACGTTCCCAGTTCGATGTGATGAACTGTTTCTTGTAGACATCCATATATGTCCATTCGCTCATCATCTTGATGTCGGCACCCGCCGCGAACGCCTTTTCGCTGCCAGTCAGCACGATCGCACCAATCGCGGGGTCGGCTTCGAAGCCGTCGAGTGCGGCCGTCAGCTCGTCCATCAGCTGGTTGTTCAGCGCGTTATAGGCTTGGGGACGGTTCAGCTTGATCAAGCCGGTCTTGCCGTGAGTTTCGACGATGATCGTCTCGTAGGCCATGGTCTTTCCTTGTGGAAATCAGGGTGAACACTTAAGCCCGCATCAGGGGCTGCTCGCCCATCGTTGATTGGCTGGGACGCGCAGTCCGGACTGCGCCGGATCTATCGCGCGTTGCCAATTTTGTGAACGACGTTTATGATTCTGAATGTGAGGCCCGGCTTTGTCAATTGAGCCTATAGTCAGATTTGCTAACGGAAAACACAGCGAGGAGACAGTGCATGACGACTCGTCACGAGGACGGACAGATTCGCGTTGAACAGCGCGGGAACCTGCTTTTGATAGGGATCGACCGGCCCGAAAAGCGCAACGGCTTTACCCCGAAGATGTTCCGTGAGCTGGCCGAGGCTTACTCGCGGCTCGAGAACAGCAGCGATCTGTTCTGTGGTCTGGTCTACGCCGAGGGCGACCACTTCACGGCCGGACTCGACATGCCGAAGATCGCCCCGCTGCGCCGCGAAGGAAAGCCGTTGCTCCCGGAGGGAGAGGTCGATCCGTTCAATCTGCGCGCGCCGTTGCGCACCAAACCGGTTGTTATCGCTCTCAAGGGGATCTGCTTTACGGTCGCCGTTGAACTGATGCTCGCATCGGAAGTGGCAGTGGCCGCCGATAACTGCCGTTTCTCCCAGCTTGAAGTGAAGCGGGGGATCATGGCAGGTTGTGGTGCGACGTTCCGTATGGTCCAGCGTGCGGGCTGGGGCAATGCAATGAAGGTGCTGCTTACCGGCGACGAATTCACCGCAGAGGAGGCGCGCCACATGAACTTCGTGCAGGACGTGGTGCCGGCGGGCCAGGAGTTCGACCGGGCGCTTGCAATCGCCGAGCGAATCGCGGCGCAGGCTCCGCTCGCGGTGCAGGCGACGATGCAAAATGCGCGCGTTTCGCTGGGGCAGGGCTGGCAGGATGCTTACGCGACGATTCAGCCGACCCAGCAGTTTCTCTACAACACGGAAGACGCAAAGGAAGGCGTTCAGTCGTTCATCGAAAAACGTACGGCAAAGTTCGTCGGACGCTGATGCACGGCTTGCGGCGCGGCAGTTACGAATTCAAGGGGACAGTTTGATATGACAAAAGGCGCGTTGGCGGGAGTTCGCGTACTCGACCTGAGCCGTATTCTCGCGGGGCCTTGGGGGGCGCAGATGCTGGCGGATCTCGGTGCAGAGGTCATCAAGGTCGAGCGTCCGGGCAAGGGAGACGATTCGCGGCAATTCGGCCCTCCGTTCCTCATCGATCGGGACGGCAAGGAGACGCGCGAGTCGACGTTCTTTATCAGCGCGAACCGCGGCAAGAAGTCGATCACGTGCGATATTTCGACGCCCGACGGACAGGCACTGATTCGCTCGTTGGCCGAGCATTGCGACGTGTTGCTGGAGAACTATAAGGTCGGCGACCTCAAACGCTACGGGCTCGACTACGAGAGCCTCAAGCTGGTCAATCCGCGCCTGATCTACTGCTCGATCACTGGGTTCGGTCAGACTGGACCGTACAGCCCGCGTCCCGGGTACGACTCGATTTTTCAGGCGATGGGCGGCCTGATGAGCATTACCGGAAACGGCGACGACGTGCCGGGAGGCGGTCCGATGAAAACCGGTCCCAGTCTCGCCGACATCCTCTGTGGCCAATACGCGGCCTCTGCGATCATCGCGGCGCTCTATCATCGCGACGCAGCGCAAGGCGGTAGTGGGGAAGGGCAGTACATCGATCTGGCGTTGCTGGACGCGATGATTGCCGCCACATCGCACTATGCAAGCCAGTACCTGGTGTCGGGCCAAATTCCGATTCGGCGTGGTACGGAGGGCAACGGCGGCATGCCGTCCCGCATGTTCCGCTGTGCCGATCGCGACATCATGATTGTTGCGGGGAACAACGAACAATACGCTCGCATGTGCAAGGTCCTCGGTCATCCCGAACTCACCAACGATCCTCGATTCAGCGAGATTGCGCTGCGCGTGAAGAATCGCCGTGCGCTTGGCGAAGTATTCGAGCCGTTGATTGCCCAATGGCAGAGCGATGAACTGCTCGCGGCTCTTGACGCGGCCGGTGTGCCGGCTGGACCGATCAACAATCTGGAGCAGGTGTTTGCGGATCCGCATGTGCAGGCACGCGCAATGTGTGTCGAAGTCACACATCCGCTTACGGACAAAGCGGTCCGAATGGTCGCCAATCCGGTAAAGATGTCGGGCACGCCCATCGAATCATACGGAGCGCCGCCGATGCTCGGTCAGCATACGGACGCAGTGCTGCGTGACGTGTTGAACATGTCGTCGTCGGATATTGACATCCTGCGGGAAAAGAAAGTTTTGTAGAAGAGGAACGTCCTGCGAAGCGAGGCCCCTCGGAGCTCGCTTCCACATTGTCCGTCGGTACACATAAGGATTACTAATAATAACGGAATGCGAAACATTGGTTGGACCGATCGTTGACACGCTTATGCAATCAGGGGCCTATTAATGCACATTGGAATACCCGCAGAGACTAGGGCAAACGAAACCCGTGTGGCCGCAACGCCCGAGACCGTCAAGAAGTACGTCGCGCAGGGGCACACGGTGACGATCCAGGCGGGCGCCGGCACTGGCGCCAGCTTTCCTGACGATGCGTACACCGCCGCAGGCGCTCAGATTACCGATGCAGCAACTGCCTTCGGCGCGGACCTCGTGCTCAAGGTCCAGTCGCCCACGGCGAACGAGTTGCCGTTCATGAAGCGCGGCGCGGTGCTCGTCGGTATGCTCGATCCCTTCAACGCGGAGAACGCAAAAAAACTAGCCGAGGCGGGTGTGACAGCCTTCGCGCTCGAAGCCGCGCCGCGTACCACGCGCGCGCAGAGTCTCGACGTGCTCTCGTCGCAGGCGAACATCGCCGGGTACAAGGCGGTGCTCGTTGCCGCGAATCTTTATCCGCGCTTCATGCCGATGCTCATGACCGCTGCGGGCACCGTGAAGGCGGCGCGCGTGCTGATTCTCGGTGCGGGCGTGGCGGGCTTGCAGGCGATCGCGACCGCGAAGCGCCTGGGTGCCGTGATCGAGGCGTCGGACGTGCGGCCTGCGGTAAAGGAGCAGATCGAATCGCTCGGTGCGAAATTCCTCGACGTGCCCTTTGAGACCGCCGAGGAGCGTGAAGCAGCGGAGGGCGTAGGTGGCTATGCGCGTTCCATGCCGCCTTCGTGGCTTGCACGTCAGTCAGCGCTGGTTCACGAACGGGCGAGACAGGCCGACATCGTCATTTCCACCGCGCTGATTCCGGGGCGCGATGCGCCCACGCTTCTGCCTTCGGAAACCGTGCAGGCGATGAAGCCCGGCTCGGTCGTGATCGACCTCGCGGCGGGGCGCGGTCCCGTCGCCGATCAGAACATTGGCCGGCGCGGCGGCAACTGCCCGCTCACCGAGGTCGATAAGGTGGTCACGCATCACGGCGTGCGGATTTGCGGTTTCACGAACCTCGCTTCGATGGTCGCCGCCGACGCATCCGCGCTCTACGCGCGCAACCTCCTCGACTTCCTGAAGCTGATCGTCACGAAGGAAGGCGCGCTCAACATCGATCTCGCGGACGACATCGTCGCGGCCACGCTACTGGCCCGCGATGGCCAGGTGACGCGCCGGGTATGACGAGAAGGAGAACAACAATGGAAATCATCAACCATACAGTCATCAACCTGATCATCTTCGTGCTGGCCGTGTACGTGGGCTATCACGTCGTCTGGAACGTCACGCCTGCGCTGCACACGCCGCTGATGGCCGTGACCAACGCGATCTCGGCGATCGTGATCGTCGGCGCGATGCTCGCAACGGGCTTGACTGTGGGTAACACGGGCAAGTTCTTCGGCACGTTTGCCGTGCTGCTCGCGGCCGTCAACGTGTTCGGCGGCTTCCTCGTCACGCGGCTCATGCTGGAGATGTTCCGCAAGAAGGAGCCGAAAAGGCTTTCCGGTGCCGGCAAGGAGGGCGCGTAAATGAGCGCCAACATAGTTACGCTGTTTTATCTGGTGGCGTCGGTGTGCTTCATTCAGGCGCTCAAGGGCCTGTCGAATCCGAGAAGTGCGCGTGCGGGCAACGTGTTCGGAATGGTTGGGATGGCAATTGCCATCTTCACCACGCTCGCGCTGATCGCGAAGGAGTCCGCGCAGTTTGGCTCTAGTCTCGGGCTCGGCTTCGTGCTGCTATTCGGGGCGCTCGTCGTGGGCGGCGGCTTGGGCGCTTACGTTGCGGCTCGCGTCGAGATGACGAAGATGCCGGAACTGGTCGCGGCGATGCACTCGCTGATCGGTCTCGCGGCAGTCTGCATCGCGTATGCGGTGGTGTCGGAGCCGGCCGCGTTCGGGCTGGTCGCCGAGGACGCGCCGTATCCGGGCTTCCTTCCGTATGGCAATCGCATTGAGCTTTTCATCGGCACATTCGTCGGCGCGATTACCTTCAGTGGCTCGGTGATCGCGTTAGGCAAGCTGTCCGGCAAGTACAAGTTCCGGCTCTTCCAGGGTGCGCCGGTCGTGTACCGCGGCCAGCATTTCATCAATCTGTTGCTTGCGCTCGCGATGCTCGGATTCGGCGTGATCTTCTTTGTCACGCAGTCGTGGCTGCCGTTCATCATCATGACGCTGATCGCGTTTGCGCTTGGCGTGCTCATCATCATCCCGATCGGCGGCGCCGATATGCCCGTTGTCGTGTCGATGCTGAACTCATACTCGGGCTGGGCGGCGGCGGGTATTGGCTTCTCGCTGAACAACGCGATGCTGATCATCGCAGGGTCGCTGGTCGGCTCATCTGGCGCGATTCTGTCGTACATCATGTGTCACGCCATGAATCGCTCGTTTTTCAACGTGCTGTTGGGTGGGTTCGGAGGCGAAGCGGGCGTGGCGGCAGCGAGCGGCGCGGCAGAGCAGCGTCCGGTGAAGTCTGGTTCGGCGGACGACGCGGCGTTCATGCTCGGCAATGCGGAGAGTGTCGTAATCGTGCCCGGTTACGGTCTGGCCGTGGCACGCGCACAGCATGCGTTGAAGGAACTCACCGACAAGCTCGTCGAAAAAGGCGTGGATGTGCGCTATGCGATTCACCCGGTGGCGGGTCGCATGCCTGGTCATATGAACGTGCTGCTCGCGGAAGCCGAGGTGCCTTACGACCTCGTGTTCGAGATGGAGGACATCAACAATGAATTCGGCCAGACCGACGTGGTGCTGGTGCTTGGCGCGAACGACGTGGTGAATCCGGCGGCGAAGAACGATCCGAAGTCGTCGATCGCGGGCATGCCGATCATCGAGGCGTACAAGGCGCATACGATCATCGTGAACAAACGCTCAATGGCCGCCGGTTATGCGGGCCTCGATAACGACCTCTTCTACATGGACAAGACGATGATGGTGTTCGGCGATGCCAAGAAGGTGATCGAAGAAATGGTAAAGAACTGCAGCTAAGGGGCGAATCATGACGACCGAGAAAAGCAACAGCCGTATCGTAGGTCCGGACGAGGCAGAGATCGCATGCAGCGATTCAGACCCGAATGCACAGACGATTTCGCGTCACCTTCAAGGATTGTACGCACGCGAGCGCAGCGAAAACTCACCCCGTTGGGCGTGGGCGAACTGCCGTAGCGGGTTCGACTGGATGGACGTGCACTTGCCGTTCTTCACAGAAGGGCTTTAACAACGCCCTAAAGGGATTGCGATCACGATCGCGATCCCTTCGGTCAGATCGTATTGCCTGTACGCGAGCCAAGGCCTCGCGTACATGGTTGACTTCACCTCGCACTGGAGTCGGGTTCATAAGCCGCTCGGCGCGGACCCACATCTCGACGCTTCTTCGTAAATGCGTTAAAGCCTCGCGCTCGCGCAGTTGACGTTTGCGTCGAAGCATGCGCATGCATTCCCGGATGAGACTCCTAAAAAAAACCTTGGCTCGGTCTCCCGCAGCCAAGGCCAAACTCCACCCTCTCTCGCGAAGCGTGTTGGAGGAGAAATTCCGGATTGCCGTTGGATCTTCGTGCCACGTCCCTGCGCAAAACTCACGCTCCAGACGAGATTCACTGGATGCAACAGACGGTGCAATCAAGGTCTTTTGTGGGTCGTCGAAAATGCAACTGACCGTTTCATATATCGCACCATGTTCAAAAAGGCGCACTAAAGCATTGACTGGCCGCCGTCCACGCTGATAGTCTGCCCGGTTATGAAATTTGCGTCGTCACTGCACAGAAATGCAACTGTTCGTCCAATATCTTGTTGCGGATCGCCGAAGCGGCCAAGTGCAATTTCAGAGAGGTAGCGAGTGCGCTCCTGGGGATTGGCGTCCAGGTAGGCTTCAGCAGCGGGTGTGAGTGCTGCGGGGCAAATGACGTTGACCGTAATGCCATAGGCGCCCCATTCGCGCGCGGCAACGCGCGAGAGCCCACGAATGCCTTCCTTGGCTGCGGCGTACGCGCCGAATCCTTTGAGACCTTCGATGCCGGTGCGCGAGCCGAAGTTGACGATGGCTCCGCGGCCCTGCGACTTCATCTGCGGCAAGACGGCTTGCATGAAATACAGCGTGCCATATAGGCCCGATTCGAGCGTGTTGCTCCAGTCATCATCGGTAACGGAATCGAGCGGCACACCGGGGCTGCTGCTTTGCGCATTATTGATGAGAGCGTCCACATGTCCGAAGCGCTCGACAGTAAGCTCGACCGTACGCACAGCGTCTGCGCGATTGCGCGTATTACCTGGCACGACGAGCACTTGCGAACCGAGGCCGCTGAGTTCTTCTGCAGCCCGTTTCAGCTTGTCCTCTGTACGACCAGTTAGAACCAGACTCGCGCCTTCGGTGGCGAGCGCGCGGGCGATGCCTAGTCCGACGCCTTGCCCGCCTCCGGTCACGATGACGACTTTCTCTGCCAGTTTTTTCGTGTGCATGAGTGATCCAGAAGTGAAAGTTGATGCTGCGGTTCGACGCGCGAATGTGCTGCAGGAACGGTCTGGAAAGCGTTGCTCCGGTGTTGCGAATTTATGAACGTCGTTCAACTATATCGTATATAGGATGAGGGAATGCCTGGCGTATTCCCGGATTTGGGTGGCGGAAATTTGTGCCGAATTGTGATCGTTGTAAAACTATGTGAATAGTTCCCGTATAATCGATAAAGTCAATTCATGGGGAAAATCATGTTGAAAGAGACATCAGCGCCGGCGGACCGGGATGTGAGCGGGCCGCGCTCGCTGACCCGACTCCTCGGAATTTTCGATGTGCTGGCAAAGTCGCCAGATGGGATGTCGCTGGCTGAACTGAACGTCGCCCTCGAGTCGCCGAAGAGCAGTCTGCTGAATCTGCTGAGACCTCTCGTTGCGGAGGGTTTCTTGATGCACGACGTGGGCCGCTATCGCCTTGGGCCGTCGATCTTCCGATTGTCGGCGGGCGTGATGGCAGCGTGGAACTTTGCAAAGATGCTGCGCCCGTTCCTGGTGGATCTTTCGAAGAGCACCAATGAAACGGTGTATATCGGGGTCCTTGATGCAGAGCAC
>Ga0268254_10000830_pt1 | contig 14102 bp, 11 predicted proteins | sample AgamicOrSfrz_FD_200251 | JGI IMG/M metagenome (GOLD analysis project Ga0268254, IMG submission 200251) | Agave microbial communities from Guanajuato, Mexico - Or.Sf.rz (v2) (version 3) | ecosystem: Host-associated > Plants > Phyllosphere > Phylloplane/Leaf | place: Guanajuato, Mexico...
ATGGTCGGTAAAACCTGCGGCAGAATAATGTCGAACAGAATACGTACGCGCGACGCGCCGAGGTTTTGCGCCGCCAGAATATGGCTGCGATCTACCGCCGCCATCGCCCCGCAAATTAGCAGGGTTGAGAAAGCCATCTGTTTCCAGACGAAGGTAATAATGATCCCGCTCCAGCCGAGCAGCGAGGTGGTCTCTGTCGGCGTCAGCAGACCGGCGGCCACCAGCGCATTGTTCATCAGACCGTTTTTCGCCAGAAAGGTACGCATCATCTGCGCCGTAACGATAAAGGGAATAAAGAGCGGCAGGCGGTAGAGAAAAGCGAGCGCCCGGACAATACCCTGCCAGGGTGAGAGCACGATGATGGCGGAAATCGTTATCGACAGCAGTGCGAGGATCGCCAGCGACACCAGCACAATGATCACCGTAAACAGGATGTCGCTAGAGTAGAGCGAGAACATCTTCGCAAAGTGCGCCAGCGTTAACGCATGGGTCTCGTCGGTAAAAGCCGAGATCAGCGAATAGCCGAGCGGCCAGAGAAACAAAACCGCGATGGTCAGCGTTGCCGGGCCAACCAGCAAAAGGGATTTCATCGTATGTCGCATGGTAAACCTGAATAGTCACAAAAACGCCCGGATCGGCGATCCGGGCATGGGGTTAATCAGTTCGATACCTGACGCTCGTAGCCCTCTTTGATATCGGTAAAGTACTGATTAATGGGGAAGCTTTTACCGTAGCGGCTCAGCGTTTCCGGTGAGATCTCGGCGAACAGTTTCTGCCAGGTTGCCGCGTCCAGCTTCTCTTTGACATATTTCGCGTCGATGCCCGGATACCAGTTGAACTGCTTCACAATCCCCTGCGCCTGCACCTCCGGGCTGGTCGCCAGCGCGATAAACTCCTGCGCCAGTTTGGCTTGTGCCGCATGTGCCGGCACCACGTAATACATCGGCTGGCCCGGCATGCCCGGCGCGATTAACGTCAGCTTGATGGAGGGCGGCAGTTTGCCCTGATCGCGCCAGCTGTAGAACATATCAACCCATACTGGCCCCATTGAGATCTCGCCCCGGCTCAGCATATCGAGTGTGCCGGCGTTGCCCGGTGTGAAGGTGACGTTCTGATTGAACGCTTTCAGTTTGGCGAAGGCCTGATCCCAGCTCTTTTCAACGCTTTTATCGTAGGGCTGCGCCGATAAGCGCGCAGCATCGGTGCCGTAGGCGTAGATCCAGCCGACCACGAAACTGACGCCGGACATGCCGTTTTTAATGCCGTTGTAGCCGAAGGCCTTTGGGTTTTTCGCCGACCATTGCACCAGCTCGTCATAGGATTTCGGCGGTGTGCTCACCAGATCGCTGTTATAGGCAATCGCCGTCTGGCTAAGGAACATCGGCATCACATAGCCATCAACATTGACGCCGAGCGCATTTTTCGCGTTATCGGCGCTGACCAGCGAACCGGTGTTAATAGCTGGGCGATACTTCTCCAGCAGCCCTTTCTCCACCAGTTGACCGCCGACCGCCTGATGCACAACGGCAACGTCGATATCCCAGCTTTTCGCCCCACTCTCCTGCTGCGCACTCAGTTTTTCGAAGATTTTGTTCGACCCGGCATCGCCAGGGCCGGTGCCGACAACCTGCACTTTTACCCCGGGATGCGCGGCTTCAAACTTCGGCCCAAGCCACGTTTTTACGTAATCCACCATATTCTGATCGCCTGCCGTTGCCACATTGAGCACCGTTTCAGCTTGTGCGCCCTGCGCGACAGCGCCCAGACTGAGCGCGGCGATAACCGCCAGTTTCGTTGTTACGGACATGTTTTTCCCCTAAAAGAAGCCCTGTTGGTTGGCATTAAAAAGTGGTCTCAAAGCGATGCAGCGCCGGTGCCGGGATATGGAGTTTTACTGGCGTTTGCACAGGCCAGCTCTGCTCTGCGTCGGCAAGCAGGATCTGCCCGTTGCAGCGCACGCTGTGGCGATAGCGATGACCCAGAAACGCGCTCTCCTCCACGATGCCCTCCAGCACCAGGCCCTGTGGCAATTCGTATTGCGCGTTTGCGGGCAGCAACTGCACATCTGCGCTGCGAAAATAGAGGCGTTTATCGCTGCTCTCTTGTTCAATCAGGCAGTTATCCGCCCCCATAAAATCCGCGACAAAAGGCGTGGCCGGGTGGTTGTAGATCGCCTCCGGCGTGCCAATCTGCTCAATGCGCCCTTGATTGAGCACCGCAATGCGATCGGCCATTACCAGCGCCTCTTGCTGGTCATGCGTCACAATAAGCGAGGTAAAACCGAGGCGCTTTTGCAGCGCTTTAATTTCATGGCGCACATTGAGGCGCACTTTGGCATCAAGGTTTGACAACGGCTCGTCGAGCACCAGCACATCCGGTTCGATAGCCAGCGCACGCGCAAGGGCAACACGCTGGCGTTGGCCGCCGGAAAGCGCCGTCACTTTACTCTCGGAATAGGGTTCAAGGTTGACGATGCGTAATAATTCCCGCACCCGCTGCTGGATATCTTCTTTTTTCCAGCGCCGCACTTTGAGGCCATAACCAATATTTTGCGCGACGGTGAAGTGGGGCCAAAGCGCATAACTCTGGAACACCATGGTGATATTTCGCTGCTCGGGCGTGAGGTGCGTAATATCCCGATCGTTAATTGCCACCGTGCCCGATTGCGCCGGGATAAAACCGCATAATGCATTGAGTAGCGTCGTTTTTCCGCAGCCGGAGGGGCCAAGCAGCGCAATCATTTCACCCTTTTCGACGGATAAATGAATATCGTGCAGCACCACTTTCTCGCCATAGGAAATTTTTAGTTTATCAATATGCAAATAACTCACGGGCGATCCCTTGTTGCGCATCTTATTTAACAATGAACACGTGTTCATTTATTTGTAAAAAAAATGCAACTTTGTAGCGACATGATGTGAGCCTACTTTGTCCGCTATTTGTGACAATTTGATTAAGTGATAACGCTTTTTAGCGAGGCGACATGAAAATAGATGTGCTGGGCTGCGGGAGCGCCTTTTCGCGGCAGCAAAACACTTCCGCTATTCGGGTTATTGACCGGGAAAAACGCCAATGGTTGATTGACTGCGGCCCCACTATCCCGCGCGCGCTCTGGCAGCGAAATCTGGAGATTAACGAGATTGACGCCCTCTACTTTACCCATGTGCACCCGGATCACTGCACCGGCCTGACGGCACTGCTCAATTACTGGAAAAGCTTTCGGCGGCGTAAGCCACTGATTATCTGGTCGCAGCGCGAACAGCGCCAGGTGCTGATGCAGCTGGCAAGCCTGGCAAACTGGCCGCAGACAGAACTTGGTTTTCCGATTGAGTGGCGCGACAGCGAAGCTGCTTTTCACTGGCAGGGTTGGCACATCCGCACCGCTTTTACCCACCATGAAATTCCTAATCTCGCGCTGCGTATTGAGGCTGATGGGTGCGCGCTTTTTTACAGCGGCGATGGTCGGCCGACGGCAGAGAGTATCGCCCTGATGCACAATGCTGACCTCGCCTTCCAGGAGTGCGCCTCGTTGACGGCATTAGGCAGCGACGCCTCCCACGGCGACTTTCCCGATTGCCTTTCGCTCTATCAGCAATTACGCCTTTCAGCGCTCGGCTTATATCACTGCAACGATGCCGTCCTTGCGGCACTGGCACAGGCGTGCGCACCCTATCCGGGGCTGTTTCTCAGTGAGGATGGCAAGCAGTTTGATCTCCTCGCGCAGCAGGCGGCTCATTATGGCTAAACAGACGGTCACCGCCGAGGATGTGGCGAAACGGGCTGGCGTTTCCCGCGCGGTGGTCTCGCGGGCGCTCAGCAGCAATGGCAGTATCTCGCCCGCCACGAAAGAGCGGGTATTGCGTGCCGCACAGGAGCTGGGCTATCAGGTCAATTTCCTTGCCCAGGGCTTAAACCGCCAGCGCAGCCATTTGATTGGCGTGATTGTGGCGCGTATAGCCGATCCGTTTCGCAGCCGCCTGCTGGAGGAGCTGCTGCATGAAATTCAGCGGCGCGGCTACCAGGCGCTGGTCACCGAGATTTCCGGGGAGCAGGATCTGGTTGCCACGCTGCGCCGTTTTACCCAGTTTCGCGTCTCGGGGGTGATTGTCACCTCCGGCCAGCCGCCGCAGGCGATTGTGAATGAGTGCGTAAACCTGCAAATCCCGGTGGTGGGCATTAATCGCGATCCCGATATTCCGCTGGTCGATTTTGTCTGCTCCGATAACCGCGCCGGGGCGCAGCTGGCAGCAGAACAGCTGCTTAGCGCGGGGTGTCGTCGCTTCGGCTGGCTGAATACTCACGGCTCAACCTGGGCGGGACGCCGCCGGGGTGAAGCCTTCTCCCAGGCTTTAGAGGATGGCGGCGTTGATACGGCGCAGCATCTGCAGATCATCATGGCGCATGAAGAGGGTTATGCGGGCGGTTGGCAGGCAGCGCTGGCGCACGACGCTGAACTGCCCGACGGCATTTTTTGCGCCAACGCTCAGCTGGCCTGCGGCTTTCTCGACGGCATGCGCCAGCGCGGCAAACAGGCACCACACGATTTTCACCTGATCGGTTTTGATAACACGCCGCAAAGCGGGCAGTACAGCTACCAGTTAACCACACTGCATCAGAACACCACGGAGATCGCCCATCGCGCGCTGACGCGCCTGCTGGAGCGGGCGAAAAATCCGTTGCAGCCTTCCCACGTCGAGTGGGTTAAGGTGGAACTTATTCATCGACATACATCGCCACGCATTGGCTAAGAGCTATCTATGACAGAAGAGTTTACCCGCGCGCTCTGCGCGCTGATTCGCCGCCTGGGCCTTGAGGCCAAACAGCTTCGTGATAAGGGGCTGACCGTTGAGCAGAAAGGCCGCCAGGATTTTGTCTCGCAGGCGGATGTTTATGTCGAGACGCAGCTGCGCGAGTGGCTGAAGGCGCAGCGCCCGCAGGATGGCCTGCTTGGCGAAGAGCGCGGCCTGGAGCCGGGCAGCGAAGGCACCTGGGTTATTGACCCGATTGATGGCACGACCAACTTTATTCTTGGTATGGATTACTGGTGCATCTCCGTCGCCTGGGTACGCAATGACCGCATCGAGCTTGGCATTATCTACGCGCCGGATCGCGAAGAGTTTTTCTTTGCCCGCGCGGGCCACGGCGCGTTCCTTAACGATCGCCGCTTAACCCTGACGGAACCCTCGCCGGACGCCGTTGTGCTCGGCGTCGGGCGTTCAAGCCGCCGCGCGCCGCGAGAATATACTGATGCGCTGGAAAAACTGCTCGATCAGGGCGTGGAACACCGCCGGTTTGGCGCAGGTGCGCTAATGCTGGCCCACGTCGCCGCAGGGCTGGTGCACGGTTATTACGAAGCGCACCTGCACAGCTGGGATGCGCTGGCCGGGCTAGTGCTGATCAGCGAAGCGGGCGGTCGGCACAATGACTTTCTTGCTAATGATGGCTTAACCAACGGCAATACGGCCTGGGCCGCCACGCCTGCGGTGTGGCAGCAGCTACAACCGCTGCTGCTGCCGGCAGGGAAGTAACCCCTTAGCGGGCGGGCCACTGGTTGAGATCGATTCCGCGCTGCGGCGCGGTTTTGGCAAACTCCCGCAGCACCGCTTTCACATCCGGATCGAAGTAGTCGACGTTCTCATGCTCAACCACCACCACGCTGCGCTCCGGGATCTTCGCCAGTAACGCCTGTAAACGGGGGTTATGCAAAAAGGTCAGATTCTGCTGGATGCGCAGCACATAGTGATCGCCGCGACGTGCAAGCTGCAACGCATTGCGATGGCAGTGGTAGAGGCTAAGCGCCATCTGCACCGCCAGCCCCAGCGCAATCCCCATCAACATGCCGAAAACGATAATCCCGGCGACGGTGGTAAGAAACGGCACATACTGCTGATACCCGGCGCGAAACTGCTCGATAAAGAGGCGCGGCGTCGCCAGCTTATAGCCGGTGTAGAGCAGCACGGCGGCGAGGCTCGCCAGCGGGATCACCGACAACAGCTCTCCGAACCAGAGACCACACACCAGCAGCAGTACGCCGTGCAGCAGCACCGAGAATTTGCTTTGCGCGCCGTTGCTGACGTTGACCGAGCTGCGCACAATCACTGCGGTGATTGGCATTGCGCCCACCAGGCCTGAGAGCAGATTGCCCGCGCCCTGCGCCACCAGCTCTTTATCCGGCGATGGCGGCGGGTTCTGCGGACGTAGCTTCTTCAATGCCTCCTGGCTAAGCAGGGTTTCGAGGCTGGCAACCAGTGCCAGCGTGATCGCCACGGTGTAGACCGCCGGGTTTTGCCAGGCACTCCAGTCCGGCCCTTCGAGTTCGGCCATCAGATCGCTAAGGGAGCCAAACTCCGGCAGGGTGATGCGCGGTAACGCGGGAAGCAGATGCGGCGCAAGGTAGCGCAAGGCAATCACCATCACGCTGCCGAGCAGCACCGCCACCAGTGGACCGGGGATCCAGCTCAGGCTTTTTACCCGCTTCATTGCCGCTGAGTCCCATCCCCACAGCAGGAGCAGACCGCCTGCCGCGACAACAAACGAGGTCAGCGAAAAGGTAAAGTCGCCGCTGAAGAGCTGGCCTAAACCGCTCTCTTCCACCTCGCCAAGCGCGACCGGGATCTGCTGCATGATCAGCAGCAAACCGATTGCCGCCAGCATCCCTTTAATCACGCTACCGGGGACCAGGCCGATAAACCGCCCGGCGCGCAGCAGGCCCATCGCCAGTTGCAGCACGCCTGCCAGCACCAGCGCGAAGAGAAATGCAGAGAAGGAGCCGAGCGACTCTACCGAGGCGACGACAATGGTTACCAGCCCGGCGGCCGGACCGCTGACGGCAAAACGCGACGGACTTAGCGCGGTGACCAGTAGCCCACCGATGATCCCGGTCAGCAGGCCAACAAAGGGCGGTAGCCCGCTGGCGTGGGCAATGCCCAGACAGAGCGGCAGCGCCACCAGAAAAACGACGACGCCTGCCAGGGTATCCTGGCGTAATGTGGCAACGGGAAGAGAACGGGCCAGCAACGGTTTTAACCTTTTCACAGTGCGACTCCCTTATGGACGGTGAACAAAATCTGGCTGGTTTGATGCGGGAACTTTTACTAGTAGCACTGTCCGGGGAAATATAATCCTAAGGAAAATCTTATTGTGGATTTAAATTAGTAAAAAAAGTCTGAATGTAAAATTATGAAAAATAAATTCACCCGAAATATACAGATATCAAGAAAATATTGAGCTTATTGATAACTTGATAAACAGTAGGGTTTAATTCCTGTATTAAACCAGATGATAGTTAAGTTATATCACTGCGTTGTTTGGATATAAGTAATAATTACTCTATTAGAAACACTCCCATTAGCAGGAAGTTACGTCAGTTCACGTTTTGCATGGCGACCAAAAGCATTATCTTTCAGCAACTCTTTTAGTGCTTCAATAGCCGCAGGCTGCTGTTTATTCTGACAAATCAATGAGAAGGCAGCGTGTTTAAACAGAGTGTAGTTATCGCTCTGAACAAGACTTAGCGCAAAGGCAATCTCTTTCTCTTTCACACTTAATAAAGCCAGCGAATTAATAGAGCTCACAATCAGGCTATCATCCTCAACGGCACCATTACGAATGATCTGAATCAGCGACTCTTTAATAAATGCATCGTCATAATTGCCGTGATATAAGCCGAGGATCTTTACCGCTTCAATGCGGATATCGTCGTCATTATCGATATCCGTGGCGATCTCAAGCATCGCTTTGGCTGAATTCAGATCCAATGCCTGAGTAAACCCACGCAGAAAATCGAGTTTTTCGTGGTCAGCCATTATAGTGAACGCTGAAAGATTACATTGCCCGTGGTCCATGTTTTATCCCGACTTACCCGCGAAGCATTGAGCTTATCAACATCTGCCGATATTACTCATCTTGCGCCGGGTTGTGCCTCCGTCCATGGAAGCACGCTTCCAGGCAACTCTATTTCACGACCTTATCCCAGGCCATCTGCCAGGCGCTGCCGGCACCCGGCGCATAGGCGCTGGCAAGCCCGGCACACCAGCCGGTGTAGGGATAGGGTTTGCACTTATACAGATGATTGTCGCTACCGAGCACAATATCTCCGGCTTTATAAGCATGACCGGCGACATATTTCGGGTAGCTCTGGTGATCCGGAGTATCGTCGCTGTGATCGGTTGTCATGACGTTTAATACCGCCGACAGGAGTGATTTATTCCCCGCCTTATCAATGGCATTCACGCTGTAGGCGTAGTTACTGTTCGCCGTCAGATCATCATCGGTATAGGTGTTACCGCTGGCATCAGCCACTTTCTGCTGATTGCGGAACACTTCATAATGGTCCACGCCCGAGCCGCTATCGGTGGAGGCTTTCCAGGTCAGATGGACGCTGGTGGCGGTCGCCTCGGCGTTCAGCGCGGTGGGTATGCTCGGCGCAGTGGTATCTTTTTCCGGCGTCTCAATCACGCTGCCGTCGTGGATCAGCTGAGTGTAGGCTTTGCGGAACTGCCCGTTATAAGGCTCGTGGTTAACGTTTTCGCCCTCATCCCAGTTGATGGACCAGGTCATTAACCCTCTGAGCGGCAGCCCCTCTTTTTCCATATCAGCGAAGACGCGGTAAACATCTTGCGGCGTTTTAACAAACCCGGTCGCGGCGGCAGCGCCATTGCTCGGCAGGCCGATGACTAATTTGCTGGAGGGAATTTTCACCGCAGAGAGGCCGTGCTTATCGGTAATGATCTCTTTGCTGAAGTGGTAGAGAAACTCATATTTTTTGCTGTCGTCATTCTGCGCGTAATTTACCCACCAGCCATCTTTCTTGGTGTCGTCCGGCTGGAAGCCAATACCAAACGCGCCCTGGTTATAGAACTGCGGTGCGATAAAGTCGTAATACCCTTCGAGGCTATTAATATATTTCTGGTACTGCGGATTCGCTTTAGTCAGATAGGGAATTTCTGGCGCCATACTGATAATAAAGTGTTTACCCTGCTGCTGATAATGATCGCGCACTTTTTTCAGCGCCGCCGGAATAACGGTTTCGTTATCGGCTTTTTTAATCGCGCTCTGTTCAAGATCGATATCCAGACCGTCAAAACCATAGAGATCAACCAGTCGGATAATTTCGTCGGCAAAATGCTGCGTATCGCCGTTGGCTTCGTGCAGCTCAATATGCGCATCCGCGCCGCCAAGGGATAACAACACCGCCTGGCCGCGTTCGTTCAGCGCCGCTACTTCAGCGCGGAAGCTCTGATCGGTGCCGTAGTAGGGCACAAAAGTCGGCATACTTTTGCCATCTGACGACTTCATAAAGGAGGCCATCACCACGTTATAGGCTTTAGGCGTATCTTTTAATGCCAGTTTCAGCGGGTAACCCTGCTCATAATCGCCGGAAAAACCCTGATCCCAGTTGTGCCAGTAGCCAACTAATAACTTTTTACCTTCGATGGAGGGCATAGTATCGGCGTAATCGGTGTTGGCGAAAGCATGGCCGCTAAAACCGACCATTCCCGCCAATGCCAGCGAGGCGAAGACATTATTCATCTTAAATATACTTTTCATGATAATCCCTTAAATATGACCCACACAGCTCGGATGACAAATATCGAGTGCAAAGTACAAACAATGGAAATCATATTAAAGGGTGTCAGGATAATTTCATTATTTAAGTGACAGGAAGATTCTGCTCTTTATATGGCGAATTTTATTAGCTTAAAGAACCTTCTGAATAAGCGAGGTAGTTATAGCGGCGAATAAACTTATACCCTGTTTAATATCACATTTTATTTATCAGAAGATTGCACGCAGAAAAGAACGGGTTTCCATCGCCAGATCGCGGTGTGAAAGACAGAGAAAAAGGATCAGCAGCAGAGTGATGATAACAATAAGCGTAACCCGGGTTTTCATCGTGGTTTGCCTCCTGCTTGTTGGAAATGTGTGGCAGCGTTAGTGCGTTAGCAGCATGCGCTATTTCAGTCGCTTGCACTAGCCGGACATTGTTAACGGTGTAATAAAACGAAACGGTAATTTCATTTCGTGATTACAAGTTTTTAATATAATCACGCCGCCACATGATGAGGGAGGCTTCTCTGCCTGACACGGTGGTTAACAGGAAAGCGCGTCACTGCAATATGAGATACACGCCCATCTATCGACTTCGGAGAGTGATTATGGACTACAAGCTTTACTCCGCCGTGGTGATGCTCGCCACGCTCAGCTTTTCCACTGCCGCCGCTGTCACGGCCGATGCTTCCCTCGGCAAACTGATTAACGAGCGGTTGTCATGGATGAAAGATGTCGCAGGTGCTAAAGCACAGCAGCACCAGGCAATAGAAGATTTGGCCCAGGAGCAGAAAGTGCTGGCGCGCGCCGTTATCGACGCCGAGTCTCTGGGGCTGGACGGTGAGAGCGTGAAGCCCTTTATTCAGGCACAAATGGATGCCGCGAAGGCGATTCAGTACCGCTACCGCGCTGACTGGCTGGCGACACCGGAGACAAGCTGGCAGCCGCGTCCGCTGAATGAGGTGCGAAAACAGATAAGCGAGCTGAGCGATCGTATCCTGCGCAAAGTGGCGGAACGCCTGAAAGCCAGCGGCAAGCTGACTGAGGCTGATAGAGAAGAGTTTATGCGCACGGTGCAGCAGCACAACTTAACCGAGCAGGATAAAGCGCATATGTGGCAGGCGATAAAATTGGTTTCGCTGAAAGCGTAAAACATAAAACAAAAGACCCCGCCGGAGCGGGGTCTTTTCGTTTCTGTTACGCCGCCCACAACGGGCGCTGAATCAGAACGGGATATCGTCGTCGAAATCCATCGGCGGTTCGTTGTTAGACTGTGCCGGGGCAGACTGCTGCTGCGGACGAGACTGCGCGCCACCGCTGAACTGGTTGTTGTTGCCCTGCGGCTGCTGAGGCTGACCCCAACCGCCCTGCTGCTGGCCGCCACCTGCCGGTGCACCGCCGCCGCCCTGGCGACCGCCCAGCATCTGCATGGTGCCGCCAACGTTCACCACCACTTCGGTCGTGTACTTTTCCTGGCCGGACTGATCGGTCCATTTGCGGGTGCGCAGCTGGCCTTCAATATAGACCTGAGAGCCTTTACGCAGATACTCACCGGCAACTTCCGCCAGTTTGCCGAACAGCACAACGCGGTGCCACTCGGTCTGCTCTTTCATCTCGCCGGTCGCCTTGTCACGCCACGATTCGGACGTAGCCAGCGTAATGTTGGCAACTGCGCCACCACTCGGCATATAGCGTACTTCCGGGTCCTGGCCCAGATTACCGACGAGAATAACCTTGTTTACGCCTCTGCTGGCCATGATCGTGTCTCCTGAAATCGTTTCGTAGTAGTGTAAACGCGCGAGTGTACCATTTCCACGTAGCATTTTGATAGCTGCGAAGCAGGTTCCAGACATCGTCCGCGAAGTGCGTATTTTACACACTTACGCGGAAGTTGCATTCCTATACTGTATATTCATTCAGGTTAATTTGTGTCATAATTAGCCGTTTGTGATCGCCGGTTGTCCTTCAAACACACCGGGCATTACGTGTTCCACCGGGTAAAAGGTGAATGGATTGGATAAGATAGAAGTTCGGGGCGCGCGCACCCATAATCTCAAAAACATCAACCTCGTCATCCCTCGCGACAAACTGATTGTTGTCACCGGGCTGTCGGGTTCGGGCAAATCCTCGCTGGCTTTCGATACGCTCTATGCAGAAGGGCAGCGTCGCTACGTCGAATCACTCTCTGCGTATGCCCGCCAGTTCCTGTCGTTGATGGAAAAACCGGACGTTGACCACATTGAAGGTCTCTCGCCTGCCATCTCTATTGAACAGAAGTCGACATCGCACAACCCGCGTTCCACCGTCGGCACCATAACCGAAATTCACGATTACCTGCGCCTGCTCTACGCCCGCGTTGGTGAGCCGCGCTGCCCGGATCACGGCGTGCCGCTGGCGGCGCAAACCGTCAGCCAGATGGTGGATAACGTGCTGTCGCAGCCGGAAGGCAAGCGCCTGATGCTGCTGGCGCCGGTGATCAAAGAGCGTAAAGGCGAGCACACCAAAACTCTCGAAAACCTGGCAGGCCAGGGCTATATCCGCGCCCGTATCGACGGCGAAGTGTGCGATCTCTCCGATCCGCCGAGCCTTGAGCTGCAAAAGAAACACACCATTGAAGTGGTGATTGACCGCTTCAAAGTGCGCGACGATCTCACGCAGCGCCTGGCGGAATCTTTCGAAACCGCGCTGGAGCTCTCTGGCGGTACGGCCATCGTTGCCGATATGGACGATCCTAAAGCCGAAGAGCTGCTCTTCTCGGCGAACTTCGCCTGCCCGATTTGCGGCTACAGCATGCGCGAACTGGAGCCGCGTCTCTTCTCGTTCAATAACCCGGCGGGCGCCTGCCCGACCTGCGACGGTCTTGGCGTTCAGCAATATTTTGACCCTGACCGCGTGATCCAGAACCCGGAGCTGTCGCTGGCTGGCGGCGCTATCCGCGGATGGGATCGCCGTAACTTCTACTATTTCCAGATGCTGAAGTCGCTCTCTGAGCACTATAAATTCGACGTCGAAGCGCCGTGGGAAAGCCTCAGCGCCAACGTGCAGAAAGTGATTCTGGCAGGTTCCGGCAAAGAGTCGATTGAGTTCAAATACATGAACGATCGCGGCGATACTTCCGTGCGCCGCCATCCGTTCGAAGGCGTGCTGCATAATATGGAGCGCCGCTACAAAGAGACCGAATCAAGCGCGGTGCGCGAAGAGCTGGCGAAATTCATCAGCAACCGCCCTTGCGCCACCTGCGAAGGGACGCGTCTGCGTCGCGAAGCGCGCCATGTTTACGTTGAAGATACGCCGCTGCCGACCATCTCCGATATGAGCATCGGTCATGCAATGGACTTCTTCACCAATCTCAAACTTTCCGGTCAGCGTGCAAAAATCGCTGAAAAAGTGCTCAAAGAGATTGGCGATCGTCTGAAATTTCTCGTTAACGTCGGCCTGAACTACCTGACGCTTTCCCGCTCGGCGGAGACCCTCTCCGGCGGTGAAGCGCAGCGTATTCGTCTGGCAAGCCAGATTGGCGCAGGCCTGGTCGGCGTAATGTACGTGCTGGATGAGCCTTCTATCGGCCTGCACCAGCGCGATAACGAACGTCTGCTCGGCACCCTTGTGCACCTGCGTAACCTCGGTAATACGGTGATTGTGGTTGAGCACGACGAAGATGCTATCCGCGCCGCGGATCACGTGATTGATATCGGCCCTGGCGCTGGCGTGCACGGCGGCCAGGTGGTCGCAGAAGGCCCGCTGGAAGCGATCATGGCGGTGCCGGAATCGCTGACCGGCCAGTTCATGAGCGGCAAACGCAAAATTGAAGTGCCGAAAGAGCGTGTGAAAGCCGATCCGCAGCGCGTGCTGAAACTGAGCGGCGCGCGCGGCAACAACCTGAAGGATGTGACGCTGACGCTGCCGGTCGGCCTGTTCACCTGCGTCACCGGCGTTTCCGGCTCCGGCAAGTCAACGCTGATTAACGATACGCTCTTCCCGCTCGCCCAGCGCCAGCTTAACGGCGCGACGATTGCCGAACCGGCTCCGTACCGCGATATTCAGGGGCTGGAGCACTTCGACAAAGTGATCGATATCGACCAGAGCCCGATTGGTCGTACGCCGCGCTCGAACCCGGCGACCTACACCGGCGTCTTTACGCCCGTGCGCGAGCTCTTCGCCGGCGTGCCGGAGTCCCGTTCACGCGGCTATACGCCGGGGCGCTTCAGCTTTAACGTGCGCGGCGGACGCTGTGAAGCGTGCCAGGGCGATGGCGTGATCAAAGTCGAAATGCACTTCCTGCCGGATATCTACGTGCCGTGCGACCAGTGCAAAGGCAAGCGCTATAACCGCGAAACGCTGGAGATTAAATACAAGGGCAAGACCATCCACGAAGTGCTGGATATGACCATTGAAGAAGCGCGTGAGTTCTTCGATGCGGTTCCGGCGCTGGCGCGTAAGCTGCAAACGCTGATGGATGTCGGCCTGACCTATATTCGTCTCGGCCAGTCGGCCACCACCCTTTCTGGTGGTGAAGCCCAGCGCGTGAAACTGGCGCGCGAGCTGTCAAAACG
>Ga0268254_10000833_pt1 | contig 14089 bp, 9 predicted proteins | sample AgamicOrSfrz_FD_200251 | JGI IMG/M metagenome (GOLD analysis project Ga0268254, IMG submission 200251) | Agave microbial communities from Guanajuato, Mexico - Or.Sf.rz (v2) (version 3) | ecosystem: Host-associated > Plants > Phyllosphere > Phylloplane/Leaf | place: Guanajuato, Mexico | collected...
CGCGGCTATTCGCATGGAGGGGCAGATCAGCGTCTTTACCTGGGCGGACGGCGCGCCCTGCTACCGCTGCCTGAGCCGCCTGTTTGGCGAGAATGCGCTGACCTGCGTGGAAGCAGGCGTGATGGCGCCGCTGGTCGGCGTTATCGGATCGATGCAGGCGATGGAGGCGATTAAGGTGTTGACCCATTACGGCACGCCCGCCGCGGGCAAGATCGTGATGTACGATGCGATGCAGTGCCAGTTCCGCGAGATGAAGCTTATGCGTAACCCGCAGTGTGAAGTGTGCGGCGATGGCGCATCGCCCACGGCTTAATTGCCGGATGGCGGCGTAAACGCCTTATCCGGCCTACGGATTTGCGGGCGTCTTTTTGCCGGATGGCGGCATAAATGCCTTATCCGGCCTACGGAATTGCGAACGTCTTTTTGCCGGATGACGGCATAAATGCCTTATCCGGCCTACGGCATTGCGGACGTCTTTTTGCCGGATGGCGGCGTAAATGCCTTACCCGGCGGTTTTGTAGGCCGGGTAAGCGCAGCGCCACCCGGCAATTTCCCTTTCGGGCACAAGGCGCAAACCGCGAACCCCATCACAACAACTTTCATTCGAAATCTATTTAATCTCCATATGAAATATGTGGAGATGGTCGATGATTTTCAATATTCAGCGCTACTCAACCCATGACGGCCCCGGCATCCGCACGGTGGTGTTTCTGAAAGGGTGCCCGCTGCGCTGCCGCTGGTGCCAGAACCCGGAAAGCCGCGCCCGCTCGCGCGACCTGCTGTTTGACCCTCGCCTCTGCCTTACCGGCTGCGATTTGTGCCAACGCGCCGCGCCTGCGGTAATTCAACGCGCGCAAAATCATCTTTTAATCCAGCGTGAAAAGATCACCGATGCAGCGCTGGATGCCCTCACCGGCTGCTGCCCGACCGAAGCGCTGAGTGTCTGTGGCGAAGAGAAATCGGTGGCAGAGATTATGGCGACGGTGCTGCGCGACAAACCCTTTTACGATCGCAGCGGCGGCGGCGTGACCCTCTCCGGCGGCGAGCCCTTTATGCACCCCGAACTCGCAGAAGCGCTGCTGCGCGAGAGCCATCAGCAGGGCATCCATACCGCCGTTGAGACCTGCCTGCACATGCCGTGGCGTTATCTCGAACCCTCTCTGCCGTGGGTGGATCTCTTTCTCGCCGATCTTAAACATGTCGATGAGGATGCGTTTCGTAACTGGACGAACGGTTCCGCCGCGCGGGTGCTTGATAATTTGCAGCGCCTCGCCCGCGCCGGGAAAAAGATGATTATTCGCGTGCCGCTGATCCCCGGCTTTAACGCCGATAAAACCTCCATTGAAGCGATTACCAACTTTGCCGCCGACCAGCTGCGCGTCGGCGAGATCCACTTTCTGCCCTATCACACGCTGGGCATGCAGAAGTTTGACCTGCTCGGCGAACCCTGTACCGCCCCTGAAAAACCGCTCGACGACCCTGAATTGCTGGCGTTCGCCGCGGCGTTTGCCCGCCAGAAAGGGCTGGCGACGACATTGCGAGGATAAGATTATGACTCTGATGCAACTCAACACGCTGCCTGAGCGCATCCGCGCGCATAAACAGGCGCTGATCTCGATTGTAAAACCGCCGATCTGCACCGAACGCGCGCTGCACTACACGCAGATTTATCAACAGCATATGGACAAACCGCTGCCGGTGCGCCGGGCGCTGGCGTTAGCCCATCACCTGGCGCAGCGCACTATCTGGATCAAACATGACGAGCTGATTATCGGCAACCAGGCAAGCGAAGTACGCGCCGCGCCGATCTTCCCCGAGTACACCGTTTCCTGGATCGAGAAAGAGATTGATGAGCTGGCAGATCGCCCCGGCGCGGGCTTTGCAGTTAGCGAAGCGAATAAGCACGTTCTGCATGAAGTCTGCCCGTGGTGGCGCGGCCAGACGGTGCAGGATCGCTGCTACGGCATGTTTACCGACGAGCAGAAAGCCTTGCTGGCGAGCGGCATTATCAAAGCCGAAGGCAATATGACCTCCGGTGATGCGCACCTGGCGGTGAACTTCCCGCTGCTGCTGGCAAAAGGGCTGGATGGCCTGCGTGAGCAGGTGCGCGAGCGCCGCACGCGTATTGATTTGACGCAGCTTGCGGATCTGCACGGTGAGCAGTTCCTGAAAGCGATTGATATCGTGCTTGAGGCCGTCAGCCTGCATATTGTGCGTTTTGCCGATCTTGCGCGCACCATGGCGGCTGAGGAGCCGCGCGAAAGCCGCCGCGACGAACTGCTGGCCATCGCCGAGAACTGCCAGCTTATCGCCCACCAGCCGCCGCGCACCTTCTGGCAGGCGCTGCAACTCTGCTACTTCATTCAGCTGCTGTTGCAGATTGAATCCAACGGCCATTCGGTATCGTTTGGCCGAATGGATCAGTACCTCTACCCCTTCTGGCGTCGCGATGTGGAGCTGCAACAGACGCTGCACCGCGAACAGGGCATTGAGCTGTTGCAGAGCTGCTGGCTGAAGCTGCTGGAGGTGAACAAAATCCGCTCCGGCAGCCACTCGAAAGCCTCGGCGGGCAGCCCGCTCTACCAGAATGTCACCATCGGCGGGCAGGCGTGGCACAACGGCCAGATCCGCGACGCAGTAAACCCGCTCTCCTACGCCATTCTCGAATCCTGCGGGCGGTTACGCTCCACTCAGCCCAACCTCAGCGTGCGCTATCACGCCGGAATGAGTGACGATTTTCTTGAAGCCTGTGTGCAGGTGATCCGCTGCGGGTTTGGCATGCCGGCGTTTAATAACGATGAGATTGTCATTCCGGCCTTTATCGCGCTGGGCGTGGAGCCTGCCGATGCGTACGACTACGCGGCAATTGGCTGTATCGAAACCGCCGTCGGCGGCAAGTGGGGCTACCGCTGCACCGGCATGAGCTTTATTAACTTCGCCCGCGTGATGCTGGCGGCGCTGGAGGGCGGGCGCGACGCCACCAGCGGCGAAGTTTTTCTGGCGCAAAACGAGGCGCTGTCGGCAGGCAACTTCCGCCATTTTGATGACGTGACAGAAGCATGGGATCGGCAGATCCGCTACTACACGCGCAAATCGATTGAGATTGAGTATGTTGTCGACACCATGCTTGAGGAGAACGTGCCGGATATTCTCTGCTCGGCGCTGGTCGACGACTGCATTGAGCGGGCGAAGAGTATTAAACAGGGCGGCGCGAAGTATGACTGGGTCTCCGGCCTGCAAGTAGGCATCGCTAACCTTGGCAACAGCCTCGCGGCAGTGAAAAAGTTAGTGTTTGAGCAGGGCCTTATCGGCCAGCAGCAGCTGGCAGAGGCGCTGGCGGCGGATTTCGACGGCCTGAGCCACGAACAACTGCGCCAGCGGCTTATCAACAGCGCACCGAAGTATGGCAATGATGATGAGAGCGTTGATGCCCTGCTGGTGCGCGCGTATCAGACCTATATCGACGAGCTGAAGCAGTATCATAACCCGCGTTACGGACGTGGGCCGATTGGCGGCAAATATTACGCCGGTACGTCGTCGATCTCCGCGAATGTGCCGTTTGGCGCGGCAACCATGGCCACGCCGGACGGGCGCAAAGCTCATACGCCGCTGGCGGAGGGGGCAAGCCCGGCGTCCGGCACCGACCATCTTGGGCCGACGGCGGTGATCAACTCAGTCGGCAAACTGCCGGTTGACGCGATCCTCGGCGGCGTGCTGCTTAACCAGAAGCTTAACCCTTCCACGCTCGACAATGACGGCGATCGGCAGAAGCTGATGGCGCTGCTGCGTACCTTTTTTGAGGTGCATAAAGGCTGGCATATTCAGTACAACATTGTCTCGCGCGAGACGCTGCTGGCCGCGAAGCAGCACCCGGACCAGTACCGCGATTTAGTAGTGCGCGTCGCCGGTTACTCGGCGTTTTTCACCGCTCTGTCGCCGGATGCGCAGGACGATATTATTGCCCGCACCGAACATACGTTGTGATGTTAAGGTTAGAAACCATTACGCGTTAACCAGGTATTTCGAATTGCAGGAAGGCGGCAAGGTGGCGCATCCCCGGGAGTTTACAAAAAGTAAATGACCGGGGTAAGCCACCGCAGCCAACACACCTGCGGCTCGAAAGACGACGGTTAACTTTCGAATGAAATAAAATTTGTGCTTCAGGTCTCATTCTCTCTAGAATGTTGCTCCTCGTTATGACATTCAGGAGCGCTATATATGACCGTCAAAGTTATCGTCACTGATATGGACGGAACTTTTCTTGATGACGCCAAAAAGTACGATCGCACGCGGTTTATGGCGCAATTCGAGCAACTCCAGCAGCGCAATATCGAATTCGTGGTCGCCAGCGGCAACCAGTACTACCAGCTCATCTCCTTCTTCCCGGAGCTTAAGGATCGCATCTCCTTCGTCGCCGAAAACGGCGCGCTGGTCTACGAACACGGCCAACAGCTGTTCCACGGTGAACTGACCCGCCACGAATCCCAGGTGGTGATGGGCGAGCTGTTAAAAGGCGGCGGTATGAACTTTGTCGCCTGCGGGCTTGAGAGCGCCTATATCAACGAAGCCGCGCCGCAAGAGTTTGTCGATCTGATGGCGGAACACTATCACCGCTTAAAGCCGGTGCGCGACTTCACGCAGATTGACGATACGCTGTTCAAATTCTCCCTGAATTTGCCGGACAGCGAGATCCCGGCGCTGGTTGACGAGCTGCACACCTCCCTCGACGGGATTATGAAACCGGTGACCAGCGGCTTCGGCTTTGTCGATCTGATTATCCCCGGCCTGCATAAAGCCAACGGTATTTCGCGCCTGCTCAAGCGCTGGAACCTCTCCCCGCAGGCATGTGTGACGCTGGGTGACAGCGGAAATGATGCCGAGATGCTGCGCATGACCGACTACTCTTTCGCCATGGGCAACGCCACCGACGCGATTAAAGCCATTGCGCGTCACCAGACCGATGACAACAACCACCACGGCGTGCTGAATGTGATTCAGGCGGTGCTGGATAACACTGCCCCGTTCGACCGCTGATCCCCCTGCCGACGCCCCGCCGTCGGCACTCTCCCTCTGCCTTTTCCCGCTTTGTGCAATCCATCAAGTTTTTAAACTTGCATTAACTTATTTTTAACTTAGATTGTCATTTGTAATCTTAATTACTTTCGAATGAAAGAAAGAGGTGCTTATGACGTTTACCCATGAAACCCTTCCTGCCGACCATAAAGCCGCCATCCGCCAGATGAAACAGGCGCTGCGTGAGCAAATTGGCGATGTACAACAGCTGTTCGATCAACTCAGCGCGCGTATTAGTGAGCGCGTGGAGGAGATTAAGGCGATAAAAGCCCGCGGCGAATCCGTCTGGCCGCAGCTAAACTATGCCGATCTCGCCAACGGACGCGTGACCGAGGCGCAGCGCGCGTTGATCAAACGTCGCGGCTGCGTGGTGATCAAAGGCCATTTCCCGCGCGAGCAGGCGCTGGGCTGGGATCGCGCGATGCTCGAATACCTGGCGGAAAACCATTTTGATGAGGTCTATAAAGGCCCGGGCGACAGCTTTTTCGGCACGCTGGACGCTTCGCGCCCGGAGATCTACCCGATCTACTGGTCACAGGCGCAGATGCAGGCGCGCCAGAGCGATGAGATGGCGGCCGCGCAATCTTTCCTCAACCGGCTGTGGCGGTTTGAGAGCGAAGGCCGCACGTGGTTTAACCCCGATATCAGCGTCATCTACCCGGATCGCATTCGCCGCCGCCCGCCGGGCACCACCTCGAAAGGGCTGGGCGCGCATACGGATTCCGGGGCGCTGGAGCGCTGGCTGCTGCCCGCCTATCAGCGCGTCTTTGCCAACGTCTTTAACGGCAAACTGGATCAGTACGATCCGTGGGATGCGGCGCACCGCACCGAGGTGGAGGAGTACACGGTTGAGAACACCACTAAATGTTCGGTGTTTCGCACCTTCCAGGGCTGGACGGCGCTGTCCGATATGATTGCCGGTCAGGGGTTGCTGCACGTGGTGCCGATCCCCGAGGCGATGGCCTATATTCTGCTGCGCCCGCTGCTGGATGACGTGCCGGACGATGAGCTGTGCGGCGTAGCACCCGGCCGCGTGCTTCCAGTCTCAGAGCAGTGGCATCCGCTGCTGATGGAAGCACTAAGCAGCATTCCGCCGCTGGAAGCGGGCGATTCCGTCTGGTGGCACTGCGATGTGATCCACTCAGTCGCCCCGGTGGAAAACCAGCAGGGCTGGGGCAATGTGATGTATATACCCGCCGCCCCGCTGTGTGAGAAGAACCTGGCTTATGCCCGCACGGTGAAGGTCGCACTGGAGCAAGGCAGCTCGCCCGGGGATTTTCCGCGCGAGGATTATGAGCGCGACTGGTCAGACCGCTTCACGCTCAGCGATCTGAATGCGCACGGTAAGCGCGCGCTGGGGATGGAGAGTTAAGCATCATACAGCCCGTCACCAGCCACGGCGGTGCGTCGCTGTCCTGGACGTATCCGCCGCACCGACTCGCGCACCGCAAGCGTGCCGTTTAACAGCAGCGAGCCGGTCGGTGCCTGTGGGCGGATCAGGCGCTGCTGCAATAGCTGCACCGCTTCCGCGCCCAGTTCATCGCGCGGAACATGCACCGCGGTGAGCGGCACATCCTGAATTGCCGCAAGGTTAAAGGCGTCAATACTCATCACCGACACATCCTGCGGCACGCGCAAACCCCGCTGCAGCAGCGCCTGCACCGTCCCCTGCGCCATAAAATCCCCGCTGACCAGAAACGCGGTCGGCGGCGTTTTGTTCGCCGGATAGTCCAGCCACTCCGCCACCCGCAGCGCCGCCTCTTTAGCGCTAAAACTGGGTACGGTGATGAGATCCCGTTTGCTGTTAAAGCGCAGGTTCTGCTGCTGCCACGCCGCTTTAATGCCTGCGAGGCGCAGATCCATGGTGTAACGGCGCAGGCACATCACATTCACCACATCGCGGTGGCCCATATCAAAGAGATAGCGGGCGGCAAACTCGCCAATGGTGCGGTGATCCGGCGCAATCGAAGGCAGGCGCATACGCCCATCGCGGCAGTTGATCAGCACGCAGGGTTTGCCGATATCCGCCGCCAGCTCGTGAATATGGGTATCGTCAATGCCGAGTAGGATCGCCGCCTGGGTTTCGGGGGCATTCATACGCGCCAGAAATTCATTGGCATCGCTGTCCAGCTCCTCCAGCGCGCAGTAGCGCAGCCGTACGTCGTGAGGCTCCAGCGCTTTATTGATGCTCTGAATGACCCGGTAGTAGAAGATATCGGAGCGCTCATCAAAGGCGCGCTGCGGCGCAAAGACAATCAGGTTATTGAGCAGCAGCCGTCCGGCGGCAATCCCCTCCATCACCCCCAGTTCACGGGCGCAGGCCAGCACCGCCGCGCGCGCTTTTTCGCTGGTGTTGGCTTTTCCCGCCAGCACCCGCGAAACGGTGCTGGTCGACAGATTTGTTCGCCGGGCAATTTCGCTGATTTTGAGCTTTTTATCCATTCTGTGATCTTGCTCCGTTTGTGAAATGGGAAAATTTTCATAGAGCGGAAAGCCTGTTATTTATGGCTTCGATTGCAGTCTGCCGCACTATTTGGCCGATTGATGAGAACCCTTGCACAAAATCGACTTTAGCCGCGCTTTTTTCTCCCCTACGGTAAATGTGTCATACAACTTCCATACTAGTTGTGTGTGTTCTTAAGACAAAAACCAAGAAAAAAATCATCACGCGCGCCTGGCGGTATAACAACTTTTCACCCGGCCGCGATAACGCAACGTCCCTACAAAACGATGAGCGGAGAACACCATGAGCCAGGGGATTAACAACGACGTGGCGGCCACCAGCAGTCGCCGGATCTTCAAAAAATTACGCTGGTGGATGCTGGTACTCTTTCTGTTTGGCGTGACGGTGAACTACATCACCCGTAACTCGCTGGGCATCCTGGCCCCCGAACTGAAAACCAGCCTCGGTATTACTACCGAACAATATTCATGGATTGTCGGCGCATTTCAGCTGGCGTATACCCTGTTCCAGCCGCTGTGTGGCTGGTTAATCGATGTGATTGGCCTGAAAGTGGGCTTTATGGTCTGCGCGATCATCTGGGCGCTGGCCTGTATGTTCCATGCTGGCGCAAGCAGCTGGATCCATCTGGCGATTTTGCGCTTTACCATGGGCGCGTCGGAAGCGGCGGCAACGCCCGCTAACGCCAAAACGATCGGCGAGTGGTTCCCGAAATCGGAGCGTCCGGTCGCCGCTGGCTGGGCGGGCGTCGGCTTCTCCATCGGCGCGATGCTGGCACCGCCGATTATCTACTTCGCCCACGCCTCGTTTGGCTGGCAGGGGGCGTTTATGTTTACCGGCGTGCTGGCGCTGCTGTGGGTGATTTTGTGGTGGGCGTTTTATCACAACCCGGACAAGCACCCGAACCTGAGTCGCGAAGAGCTGGCCTTTATTCAGCAGGATAATGAGCCGCCAGCGGTGAAACTGCCCTTCCTTACAGCGCTGAAAAACGTATCCAAAAACAAACGCTTCTACGGCATCGCCATTCCGGCGTTTATGGCGGAACCGGCGTGGGCGGTGCTGAGCTTCTGGGTGCCGCTCTATCTGGCGAAAGAGCACGGCATGGATCTGAAACAGATTGCGATGTTCGCCTGGCTCCCCTTTCTCGCCGCCGATCTCGGCAGCGTCGCCAGCGGCTATCTCACCAAACTCTATACCCGCTGGTTCGGCTGCTCGCGCGTCAACTCGGTGGTTGCCAGTTCCCTGACCGGCGCGTTCCTGATGATCTCGCTGGCCATTGTGGCGATCACCCGCGATCCCTATATCACCATTGTGCTGATCTCGATTGGCGGCTTCGGCCACCAGATCATCTCCTGCATGTTGAGCGCGCTGGTGGTCGAGTCATTCGACAAAGGTCAGATGGCGACCGTCAACGGCATGCGCGGCTCGGCGGCGTGGATCGCCAGCTTCCTCTTCTCACTGCTGATTGGCGTTACCGCCGACAAGATTGGCTTCAACCCGCTGTTTATTGCCATGGGTTTCTTTGACCTGATTGGCGCTATTTTCCTGGTGGCATTTATTGCTGAACGTCGCGCAAAACGCGCCTGATTGTGGAAGTCTGCTATGAAAACGCTGAAGAACTGGACGTTACAAAAACAGAGCGCTCATCACGTTGAGCTATTGGTTGATGGGCAACATACGCTCTGCCTCTATGTGCTGGAAGCGAACCTGTTTCGCGTGCTGATTAAGCGCAAGGGCGAGCTGGCGCTGGCGCGCACCTGGAGCATCGCGCCAGGTGAGGATGTGCCGTGGGAGGGGCGCAGCCGTGAGGATCTGAGCGGTTTTAGCCTGCCTGCGTGGAAGCTTGAACAGCAGCAGGAGAAGCTGACCGTTGAGAGCGAGCAACTGCGCGTGACGGTGCACCAGCCGTTATGGCTGGAGTGGCACTACCGTAATGAAGCGGGTGAGTGGCAGTGGCTGGCAGGCGATCGCCCTACCAGCGCCTATCAGATCAATGCTCACGGCGACGGCGTGGCGCACTATCTCAGCCGTAAAAAGGAGGAACGTTTTTACGGCCTCGGCGAGAAAGCGGGTAACCTGCAACGCACCGGCCAGCGCTATGAGATGCGCAACCTTGATGCGATGGGCTACAACGCGGCAAGCACCGACCCGCTCTATAAACATGTCCCTTTCACCCTCACCCGCCGCGATGATGTCAGCTACGGGCTGTTTTACGACAACCTCAGCAGCTGCTGGCTCGATCTCGGGAATGAGATCGATAACTACCACACCGCCTATCGCCGCTGGCAGGCAGAAGCGGGCGATATTGATTACTACATTTTTACCGGCGCACGCGCGCTGGATGTCACCAAAGCCTTTGTGCGCCTGACGGGAAAAACCCTCTTCGGGCCGAAGTGGAGCCTCGGCTACAGCGGCTCGACCATGCACTACACCGATGCGCCGGATGCGCAAAACCAGCTGATGAACTTTATCCGCCTGTGTGAAGAGCATGCGATCCCCTGCGACTCGTTCCAGCTCTCATCGGGTTACACCTCGATCAACGGCAAACGCTACGTCTTTAACTGGAACTACGACAAAGTGCCGCAGCCGAAGGTGATGAGCCAGGCGTTTCACGATGCCGGGCTGAAGCTGGCGGCCAATATCAAACCCTGTCTGTTGCAGGATCATCCGCGCTATCACGAAGTAGCGGAAAGAGGCCTGTTTATTCGCGATTCGGAGAACCCCGGGCCGGAGCGCTCCAGCTTCTGGGATGACGAGGGTTCGCATCTCGATTTCACCAACCCGCAGACCATTGCCTGGTGGCAGGAGGGCGTGACTACGCAACTGCTGGAGATGGGGATCGACTCCACCTGGAACGACAATAACGAGTTTGAAGTGTGGGATGGCGAAGCGCGCTGCGCGGGCTTCGGTCAGGAGATCGCCATCAAGCATATTCGCCCAGTGATGCCGCTCCTGATGATGCGCGCCTCAATGGAAGCGCAGCAGCGTTTCGCGCCGGACAAACGCCCCTATCTGATCTCCCGCTCCGGCTGCGCCGGGATGCAGCGCTATGTGCAGACCTGGAGCGGCGATAACCGCACCAACTGGCAGACGCTGCGCTACAACACCCGCATGGGGCTGGGGATGAGTTTGTCCGGGCTTTATAACGTCGGGCACGATGTCGGCGGCTTCTCCGGTGATAAACCGGATGCCGAGCTGTTTGTGCGCTGGGTGCAAAACGGCGTGATGCATCCGCGTTTCACCATCCACTCATGGAACGATGACCAGACGGTAAACGAGCCGTGGATGTACCCGGCGGTGACACCGGCGATCCGCAGTGCCATTGAGCTGCGCTACCGCCTGCTGCCCTACCTTTACACCCTGCTGTGGCAGGCGCATGCCGATGACGAGCCGATGCTGCGCCCGACTTTCCTCGATCATGAACACGATGCGCAGACCTTTGAGGAGTGCGACGACTTCCTGCTTGGCCGCGATCTGCTGGTCGCCAGCGTCGTTGAGCCGGGCCAGCGCGAGCGTTCTCTCTGGCTGCCCGCCAATGAGAGCGGTTGGTACGATTTTTATACCGGAGCGTGGTATGCGCCAGGCCAGTGGGTGACGCTGGATGCTCCGCTGGAAAAATTACCGCTGCTGGTGCGCGCCGGTGCCGGTTTACCGCTGAGCGATCGCATTCGTCATGTGGAGGCGAAAAGCGATACCTTCCGCGAACTGCAACTCTTCCCGCTGAAAGGCACCGGGCGTTCCAGCGGCCTGCTGTTTGAGGATGATGGCGAGTCGTGGGGTTATAAAGAGGGCAATGCGCTGTGGTTAAATTGGGAGATGGTGTGCGACAGCGAAACCATTAACCTTGAGGTTACCGCAAGCGGCGATTACCGCCCGGCGTGGCAGACGCTGGATGTTACTTTGCCCGCCGGGGAAAAGCGTCGGTTAATGATTAACGGCGAGCCGGCAACGGCGTGGTCATTCAGGTAAAAAAATGCCGGATGGCGGCTTCGCCTTATCCGGCCTACAAAAGCAGAGCGATACCGTAGGCCGGATAAGCGTTTACGCGACATCCGGCATCGGCTCCTTTGCCGGATGGCGGCTTCGCCTTATCCGGCCTACAAAAGCAGTAACGATCCCGTAGGCCGGATAAGCGTTTACGCGCCATCCGGCATCGGCTCCTTTGCCGGATGGCGGCTTCGCCTTATCCGGCCTACAAAAGCAGAGCGATACCGTAGGCCGGATAAGCGTTTACGCGCCATCCGGCAATGTGTTCCTTTATTTACCTAAGTATTTCGCGTTGCAGGAAGGCGGCAAACCTGAGTATCCCCGGGAGCTTACTGAAGTAAGTGACCGGGGTACGACGGTGCAGCCAACGCACCTGCGGCGTGAAAGACGACGGTAAATTTATTCGATGCCTTTGGTACGCAAATAATCTTCATAGTTACCGGTGAAATCGACCACGCGCTGCGGCGTAATCTCGATCACACGGGTTGCCAAGGAGCTTACGAACTCACGGTCGTGCGAGACGAAAATCAGCGTGCCCTGGTACATCTCCAGTGCCATGTTCAGCGATTCGATCGACTCCATATCCAGGTGGTTGGTCGGTTCGTCCATCACCAGAATATTCGGTTTTTCCATCATCAATTTGCCAAACAGCATACGGCCCTTCTCGCCCCCGGAGAGTACCTTCGCCGGTTTCTTGATATCGTCCTGGCTGAACAGCAGACGACCCAGGATGCTGCGCACCGCCTGCTCGTCATCGCCCTCTTGTTTCCACTGGCTCATCCAGTCGAACACCGTCAGATCGTTATCGAAATCCGCCGCGTGATCCTGCGCGTAGTAGCCGATGCGGGCGTTTTCCGACCACTTCACCGTGCCGCTCTCTGGCGTAAGCTCGCCGACCAGCGTTTTCAGCAGCGTGGTTTTACCGACGCCGTTAGTACCGAGGATGGCGACTTTCTCACCCACTTCCATCAGCATGTTGAAGTTTTTAAACAGCGGGCCGTTATCGAAGCCTTTCGTCACCTGCTCGACTTCCAGCGCGTTACGGAACAGTTTCTTATCCTGCTCGAAGCGGATGAACGGGTTCTGACGGCTGGAGGCTTTCACCTCGTCGAGCTTGATCTTATCGATCTGGCGGGCGCGGGAAGTTGCCTGGCGTGATTTAGAGGCGTTGGCGCTAAAGCGGCTGACGAAGGATTGCAGTTCGGCAATCTGTGCTTTTTTCTTGGCGTTATCCGACAGCAGACGCTCGCGCACCTGGGTGGCGGCAGTCATGTATTCGTCGTAGTTGCCCGGGTAGACGCGCAGCTCGCCGTAATCGAGATCCGCCATGTGGGTGCAGACCATGTTCAGGAAGTGACGGTCGTGCGAAATGATGATCATGGTGCTGTCACGCTCGTTCAGCACCTGCTCCAGCCAGCGAATGGTGTCGATGTCCAGGTTGTTGGTTGGTTCATCGAGCAGCAGAATATCGGGGTTAGCGAACAGGGCCTGGGCCAGCAGCACACGCAGCTTCCAGCCGGGGGCAACTTCGCTCATCGGGCCGTAATGCTGCTCTACGGGAATACCGACGCCGAGCAGCAGTTCGCCCGCGCGCGCTTCCGCCGAGTAGCCATCCATTTCGCCATACAGCACTTCGAGATCGGCCACTTTATAGCCATCTTCTTCGCTCATCTCGGCGAGGCCGTAAATGCGGTCGCGCTCCTGCTTTACTTCCCACAGCTCGGCGTGACCCATGATCACGGTGTCGAGCACGCTGAAGGCTTCGAAGGCGAACTGATCCTGGCGCAGCTTACCGATGCGCTCGTTCGGATCGAGAGAGACGTTACCCAGCGACGGCTCTAAGTCGCCGCCGAGGATCTTCATAAAGGTGGATTTACCGCTCCCGTTCGCGCCGATCAGGCCGTAACGGTTGCCGCCGCCAAATTTGACGGAAATGTTTTCGAACAGCGGCTTACTGCCGAACTGCATGGTGACGTTGCTGGTGACTAACACGGCGATATCCTGAAATATGTGACAAACGCCATAGTATGCCACAATTCCGAATTAGATTCTTGCCCCCTGTCCGGCCGCTACACTGCAAACAACGGGAAAAAAGTGTGATTTCGTCAACATCTGAATTCCCTGGACGGGGGAATGCACATATAATGCGCTTCCTGCATTCTCAACCCAACGGCCAGTGTGGCAATAATCTCGCACAACATGAATATGAAATTAAGAACTCTCTTCGCGGCGGCCTTTGCTGTCGTGGGATTTTGCAATAGCGCGTCTGCTGTGACTTATCCGCTGCCGACTGATGGCAGCCGTTTGATCGGTCAGAACCAGGTCGTAACCATTCCTGAAGGCAATAACCAGCCGCTGGAATACTTTGCGGCTGAATACCAGATGGGTCTCTCCAACATGCTGGAAGCTAACCCGGGCATTGACGCCTATCTGCCGAAAGGCGGCACGGTAATGAACGTTCCGCAGCAGCTGATCCTGCCGGATACCGTTCATGAAGGGATTGTGATTAACAGTGCGGAGATGCGCCTCTACTACTATCCGAAAGGCACCAACACGGTGATCGTGCTG
>Ga0268254_10000834_pt1 | contig 14076 bp, 10 predicted proteins | sample AgamicOrSfrz_FD_200251 | JGI IMG/M metagenome (GOLD analysis project Ga0268254, IMG submission 200251) | Agave microbial communities from Guanajuato, Mexico - Or.Sf.rz (v2) (version 3) | ecosystem: Host-associated > Plants > Phyllosphere > Phylloplane/Leaf | place: Guanajuato, Mexico...
ATTTTATACTTTATTTTGTTTCGTTTTTGATCTCCCTCTTCCCTTTCTCGCCACAAGGACCTATTCTGGACAGGTATGACTTCTTGTTTTTGAAGCTTCAGGTCGGCCCGAAACCTCAAAGCATCAGGTGCTTGTTATAAAGGCTATGAACCTTACAATGGCCTATAGCTTTGTTGGAATTGATTCTACGTGTATGGGATGCATCTAAATCCGCGTACGGAACCACAATCTCTGCTGCTAGCTTTGCACTCGGAGGATCTGAAAATGGCTCCTTTCATTATCATTATTTGGTGGAACCAAGCGATGTTCGGAAGCGAGAGGCTGACTAAGGTCAGGGATCTATTCCAGATATTCCTTAGAGCCTTCAAGGCAATCCGTAAAGTCAAAACCATCCCGAGGGGAACTAAGAAAATAAGGAGCTTTCTTGAGTCAAGTCAGTCCATCTTCACTATCTTCCGAAGAATGCCTCACTTTCGATCCGCACATTCTATAAAGCATCAAGCAAGGCATTCAATAGTAGCTAAGGATTCCTTCTCCTATTCTGATTCATTCCCTTTCTGCTTCTTTCCCATCCCATCAATCACTCGACAGAATCAACCATTGCTTTGGAATAGAGATCCCATGCCATTCCTTTCCGCCTCCCCATTCCCATCCTTCAATTCCTTCATTATCTCTTATGGCTGACTGGATACAATTGCTTCTTAAGTTTCACTCTTGAAAGGCATCCCAGAGCCTACCTTAGTAAGAGAGAAAGTCTACCTTAATGCTTACATGTCTCGATTGAAGCATGCTGTCTATCTATAAGGGAATTAGTTACCTTCTACTCACTCATGTTCGTAACACCCTCCCGTCAGCCCTTGCATATCTATTAATCATGCCCAGCTTTTTACAAAGCTCATAAAAATGTCTTCGACCCAAAGCTTTAGTAAATCACCTAACCACTCTCCAGACTTAAGATACACTGTAACAATGTACTATACATAAGGGTGGATTGATTATGTGTTTAATTCTTCTTTTGAGTGGGAGATCTTATTCTATCTATATTATTATATATAGTCTATAAAGAATAAGATTCGAATAAGATAAAAAAGTAAACTTCTTCTTATATTAGTAGTATAGTGGATTAAGAAAGCTCCACCAAAAGGTAATATAGCCGGTCACCGCTAGCCCAAGACAAGTGCGGTTTCTGACAAGTTCAAGATAAAAACTTCGAAAGTGAACGAAGTAAGATTTGATAGAATTAAACTCGGATATAGAAAGTGTCCAATGCTTATTAGGAGATCTGGGAGTCAAGAATATATAAGATAGATCGATCTTAGTCCACCCAAGAGAAGGCTAAGGAGACTGAGTCAAAGTAGTAGTACGTTCTTGGTTCAGTGTGCCAAGCCAAGCCGCTTTCAAGCATTCCAGCGAACCCCCATTCTCTTACCATTGACCCGGAAAACCAAACCATTGACCCGGGACCGGGATCGGTGCGCGGACGACCCGGAGAGAGAGCTCGGAATCAGTAGAGCAGCAGAAGACCAACCCGCCAAAGACTCTCACCTGCTGAACCAACATGTGATAGGGAGATCATAGAGGTGAGTTAACATGCTGGTTATAGCCTCGCGCTCTTTATTGAATGATTGGACTAGCTCGCAAAAGAGTTGAAAAGAAAGTGGATGAAACAAAAGGAAAATGGTTGGCAATTATATGTTTGTTGGTTGGCCTCGTAATCATGTGCTCCTTTCCCCATTTCCGTATTCTCCAACGATTATGAAAAAACCGCTAGCTATAGAGCCCAGTAGTAGCTATCTCTAGTCGTTGGCGAAAGGACGAAAAGATGAATCAAAGTGAATTGCTTGCTTTCAATCCGGGAAATAAAAGGGCTCCAACCCCCAGGGATTCAACCAGTAGCAGCTACCAGTCAAAAAGCAGTCGTTGGACTTTCTTCCCTCCCTCTATATGAATTATTACTAGTCGCAAGGGAGAGAGCCTTTCACCCAAGTCCAAGTACCTGCGATCAAGTTCTATAACTTGCTTCCAATGCGAGGCCTGCATATCTCCCAAGTCAATCCCTGAATCTCTTACAACCGGACTTTTTTAGTTTTTAAGGGAAAGTAGGACACGTTACATTCAAGCGAGTGATCCAGTGAGTTCATTATTATAATAGAGTCTTTTCCAACCATTGGTTGTTCTACTTCAGACATTAGGAGTTATAGTTTTCTATATCGAGGTGGAGTAGCTTTTGATGTCGTACCAGCCTCAAAAAATTCTATCCATTCAGCCAAAACAATTACAGTACTCAGATCTGAGCGCATAGATCTCCCTGACGGCTAGGCCTATCTAATAGCATATCTTATGATGAAATCTTTTCTGGTATATCAATTATTGCGCTAGGTTGATAGAGAAGCATAGATTGTTCACTATGAACAGCGATATCACTTGCTATCTTGTCGTTCCTCTAACTGCCTTCTTAAGGATAGGATTGTGAGAGGTAAGTTTCGATCTGGTGGAAGGAAAGTGAAAAAGAAAAAGGAAGATAACAAGAATAAGAACAGAGCCGAACATAGGAGCGAAAGCCACTCTCAAACCTATTGAGGTATGCAATCACGCAAAAGACCTTCCCTTGAACCTAACCCTCGGCCTAGAAGCAGCGCAAAAGACTGAAAGGAGAGGCTGCGGCCTGATCCCGGCGTTAATATTAGGAGACATCATCTGATTCAAGGAGTTGTCTCATCTGAAGTTTTAGAATCTTTGGCATCGGGTTGAGCAGAAGAAACTTTTCTTGGAATTTCATGTGTGAAGCAGTTGCCCTTCCCTAAAGATTCAGAGGGAACCTCGGCAATAGGTCCGATTTTTTTTTGGACAGTTAAAGAGACATTCTGAACGTTTTCCTTATGTCGCAGCAACCAAGAACTAGAAGAAAGCGAGCTACCAGATGAGCTAACCAGCAATAGAAGGAATGAAACCGGGTTATATGAAAGAACTAAACCACCGCCCGCAGCTGCTCCAACGGCTACTGATTGTGTCAGCCATTCCTTTATCATTGCTATTGATATAGTAGAATAAATTCCCTACTTCGGACCCTCCCTCCTACATCCTTCATATCATAACTTGGGTGTCATTTACTTTCAACAATGAGATTTACTTCTTCTATTGGAATTGGAACTGAAACTCTTCTCTTTTCTATTTTCATTATATTTAACTGAACTGGAATGGTTGAAGGGATTCGCGTCTTTCAAGATAAAAATTGCCAATTAACGATACAGATTTCGCAGTACCAGAGGGACAGAAGACCCATTCCCGATGACAGATGGATGACGACATATTCCCTCTTCCCCTTACCAAAAGTAGAAGATTGATTTACAGGAAAAAGATTGTTGACCTATTCGTAATAAAAACCTTGCTTGTTGACTTGCGGTCTGTCTATTCCCGGATATTTAAGCTTAACGAATCTGTCATAGAGTTCAATTTTCTCTTCTTCTTCTCTTTCGAAACGTGAAGCAAACGTCTCATATTTTCCCGCTTAACCTTTTTCTTTGCAAGAGCTCAGTGATCAGGATCTGGGTAAGAAAAACCAAGGCTTCCTTTGAGATCGTAGTCGTAGAAAGACTAAAAAGAGTGAAAATTGAAATGAGGCTTTACGGGATCTACTTCCATCTGACCCATGGTTTACTGGAGGAGGACCTCTAAGAACTTTTCTTAATCTTAATTGCTGTTTTTATTTTTACATTTTCCATGGGAGTCTAGGTAGATAGTGAGTCCAACTTTATTTTCTGAGACTTCCTGACTGAAAGAGCAGGATGCATTGCCCCGAAACAGACTAGACTTAGAAAGTGAGCTAAGGAAGTTTCCGTGTGAAACTAGCACATTTGAAAGAAGTCATGAGCGAGAACTGGGAAAAGATAGGAATCATTTATAGAGTTTGTTACGAATTCTTCTTTTTTTAACTTTCTTTGTGGAAGTCTAACGAAAGAAAATGAGAAGAGGTGGGCTAGTAGAACTCAAAGTCATCCGCAGATGTTGGGTTAGGCCCGTTTTTGGTAGACAATTTTTCGGTCTTTAATTATAGCAAGGAATCTATTTTTTTTTCGTAGTTCTATACGCAATCCTTGAAATTCATTTTGAGACTAAGGTAAGGATGGCCTATGGATTCGGATTCAGTGGTGGCTATATTCATTTTTGGAACGGCATAAGTCTATATATATTCCATATTCCGTTTTTCTATTCTCTTCCCTTATCTTTAATGTGTGACAAATCCGGAGGGTAAGGATTCCGTGGTTTCTACTTGATACGGCTTGGAATACCTAGATCAAATATCTTCTCTTTCTACACATTTGTAAGAGTGCTTAGGTACGATAATCTGGAACTAGACTAGAGACATCTCTTTCCGCAGAAAATCCCATCTCAGGTGGCTTTCGAGTGCAATTTTCCATGGAGCATCCAATCTCTCTCTTATTTATGTCTTCTGTTTGACGGAAAAAGGCTTCCAAAAGGATCCCGTACTTGATCTCTTCCTTCTCCTTGTTGACTAGCTGACCCAATTGATCAAAAACATTCCGATCCGCGTCCTAGGGAGCGCTAAGAAGCAAGGCAGGAGTGAGTAAGTTAGGAACGATCCCTGATGTGGAATAATTTTGTTGGGCGTGTGATACTCGACCTCAAGAGATGAAGAGTTAGCCTTTTAATAGAGAGATGCTTATGCGCGTAGTCAAACTAAAGTTGCCAAGCAAGGGCAATAGGCAAAAAAAGGATATGACATGCGATATGTTCTCACTGCACCTATATTGAAAGAAATGAGTTTGAAAACGTAGACAGCAGAATAATCTCAACCCGATCTATCATATCAAGAGATGCTCTACCGAATAAGTTGAAGGCCATCTTCCATAGACGAAAGGTTGAGGTGTTTTACGACGGATAAATCGACGGATCTTTGAATGGGGAATGTTTCAAATTGAAACTATAACAGCTACGATTTGCTCCATTGAAGATAGCTTGACTAGAATAGGGTTGATTGGAACAAGCAATGATATGGGGACAAGCGTACTTGGGGCTTTTTTACTCTCATGTTAACTCGTTCGTGCCTCTCACCCGAGTCACTTACTTTGTTGATTTAAGATCAAATGAAGTCTTTGATATCTTCTTTAGATAAGAAAGGCAAGTAGAATCATAAGTCGAGACATCAGTAGAGGAAGAAGAAGTTGTAGTTGGCTTTGCTCTCGAGTCAATTCCCTTACCTTTCTTCTCACGTCAAAGAAAAGAGGGGCTTGCGCTTTTTTCAAGATAAGTCAGAATAGGCCGGGAAAAGTGTTATAGGGGTCCTAAGGGGGGCCATCTTCTATTCTAGGTGAGAGCGTTTTCACGAAAGAATCTACATTTCATTGACCTCGAGAGTGCTTTCATCGAAAGTAAGCCCATTTCATTCTCAGTGAGAAAGTGAAGCGCTAACGGAGTTCTGACTTCAGAAATGAACTGAGTTAAAGAGAAGGAAGAGGAGGTTCAAAGGATTTGAAGCTATGGCCGGTGCCAAAGTAAAGGTCTTTTAAAGTAGTAATCTTGGCAGTCGTAAACATGTAGCTACTTTACTGGAATCTTCCCGTGTAGTCTGTAGCTTCATGGTTGAGACAGGAAGTCCTCATAGCCTATAATTTGTGAATGCTTAAAAAGCTCTTTTTAATTTAGGGTTTTGAAAAGAGTTTTGATTGAACTCTTATATAGCTGATCGATCGGATGCACGTAACTTCCTTCCTTCTGGGTATATCGTAAATCGAAAATAAAGGGGTGGGTGCGTGACGGGCTGCTATCCGGCCATTCTCCGCTACCTCTCAACGCAGGAACACACGTTCTATCGGATATCGCTCGCAGTCGGAAAGAAAGAATTGAATGTTTGGCCCTTGCTCCTAAGGTTACTAGACTTCAAGAGCATTTCAACCGGTACCAAGGATGTGGACCTTCTAAAGGAAGTGTTGGGTGAATTAAAAGATAGATTCTCATCCACCTATTCTAATTCTAAGTATATGCCCTGGATCTCCACTTTGAAAGGATCAATGCGAGCTAAGAATAAAACCGGTATGAGTTGAGAATATCAGAGGATATTCAAGGGCCAACTCCCTGTGTTATTGTAGCGAAGCGAGACTTTTCACCGATTGATAATAGAACCAAGGTAGTCCCAATAGTGGAATAGTCTATCCGATTACACCTAACGCCCCCTAGCCTAGCAGAAGCAAGCTTGTTGGGCGCGATTGACGCATACGCTCGGCGGCTCGTTCCCCACACAGAGTAGTGCTGCGTGAGAAGCTGCTCAGCGCACTAGTTAAACCAACAACTTCAACAAGGGATCCCTCCGCGTCCAAAGAAGCAACATATGCAACTGGAGCACCAGAGCAGAGGCATCCAAGCATTAGCAGATACATCAAAACCAAAAGAGGAGAACAGGTGTTCATCTATTAACGGGAAGCTCGATCCGTTTAGGAAAGTAAAGAAGCCTGTGAATGAGAGCCGAAAGAAAAGAATCCCCGGGGCGCCCGATCCTGCTTTTATTCAAGGCGCAGAGGGGAAGATAGGCGTAGAAGGGCTTGGTTTGACCTATTAGTTATTAGGTTTAGTAAGAAGGTCTGCCTGCTGCGAATGAATCGATCATTTGACTACGTTAAAGATCTTCCGCGGGCCGTCCCCAAGGACACTGCCTTGGGAGTGGTTCAGCCATCAAGCGACTTTCGTGAGGTAGGGGACCAGACCTCAAACAGGGTAGGCTTCCCGTGAGGACTAGCGCCCATTTAGAAGCCCGCGTCCTCTTTCTCGTGAGCTTCTCTAAAGCTAAGTCAAGACTATGGAAAGCTACGGCTACCTTCTCTTTAGACGGTGAGTTCCTTCTCCTATCTCCGACCGAGCATAACCGATTGATGGTACAAAGTCGGGGGCGTGGGATTTCATTCATAAGTAGAAAGCTTTCCTGTGAGATATTTCTTACTTGGATGAGGAATGAGCTTAACGAGAATAGATCAACGCTTCTCGTAGCTGGGCTAGGTCCGAGTAGCTAGGTTGCTCGTTAGCTTCCCTATCCTGAGTAATAGCAAGCTACCTTATGGAGTTTGGATGGGCGTGATCTCTTAGTAGACGCTCTTGAAGTGAGTTCGCTTTTCATGCCTTTCATTCCTTCTTTAACCCCTTCCATCGATCCCGGTCTCAAGTCATTGCTCTTCTAGTAAGATCTGAGTCCGCAACTTCTTTTGTAGAGGAATTGAGTCGTTCATCTCGGTCTAACTTCGTAACCTTAGCCCGCTACCTCAGATTGTGAACGGATTGTGTATCCGCTCTTCCAGTTTCGTTTAGGACATTGAGCCCATTTTTGGAGATAGAAAGCAAGGCAAATAACAGTATTGTACGAGATCGCTCCCAGAGCTAAGAAATAGGGATTCCTTGCTCCAGTAAGTTAGGACTAGTCCCCCTTATTCCCTCTCCAGTCTGGCAGCAAATCTGCCGACTTTCTTTATGGGACTAAGCGTGAAAAAAAAAACTTGGCTCGATTCCAAAGTTATGGTCCCAGCCGAGCTCCGAAGTCGTGCATTTTCCCCAATATAGGACCCTCTTTATCCCGATCGGGCATTTGCTCCCGAATAGAGTACTGGTGCAAGTCTCCTACAGGAGTGAGTTCTGGATCGGGAGACCGCCAGGTGCATAAATAGAGTGAGTTCTCGGGTGATCGCTTGGCTGCCTACCAAACAAAGAAATGGGGACATCATAGAAACGACCAGGCCTTTCTTTCTATTGTGCCTATCTATTAGTTATTAAGTCCTTTCCTCTTTTCCCTGCATCCCGAAATCCCGATTGTCTGACTGACAAGTCCAGGTAGTAATGAAAAAAAATGACTTTATCCCGAAGCACCTCGATCCAGAAGAAAGGGGCTTTTTCAAAGATTATATGGACGAATTAAAAGGAATCTTTTTCACAAAGCACGGACAGTGCGTTGAGTTAAAGATTAAAGACAGTAAGATTAGTAATGGAACTGAAATAAAGGAGAAAGAGCAAGAACAAAAGAATTCAGCACCCGAAAAACAATTGTTTGGTCAGCTCAACTACTAATGGTGCGAAAGTCAAAAGTCTAAACTAAAGTCGCATAGATCGCTCCTTCCTCGACGTCTCGGTCCGGAGGGAATTTGGTTGACACTAGGCCAATGGTCCTACAACTGAAAGACCATAGACTACCTCTACGACAAGAACTGACACAAAACGAAAGACAGATAGACCTGAAGGTTTTGAGGAAGAAAGTGAACTAATTGAGTTCGACAGGTAAAAAGGATCAAGGATCTCCGAGTAAGATCTCGTATGTTGCTCTGATCTGAGCCTTTTCCCTCGCTCAATCTACTTTACCCCTACAACATCTAAGGCTGATTTCATAATTGGCACCCACGGGACAGGGGTCACTCTCTCCATGCCAACAAACAAGAGGAAGACGGTTCATTATCCAATGAAGCTAACTACTGGCTTTTTTCTTGTACGAGTGGTATTGGTATTTCGGAAATACGGTACCTTTGGCTCTCGACGCAATCTAACCCTTAAGGGTGCCTATCGTCCCAAACGTCAAGTTACCGAAATCATGGCCGTATTTCTTTGTTCTATCTTATAAGATATCGCTACGTATGGAACAAACGATTCATGACCAATTCTATATGGATATAGCCCTTCCTTTAGGGGCTATATATCAAGTGCAAAAACTAGGCGATAGAGATGACTTCCTTTCGGCTTGGTCATAGGAATATAGAATAGTCCTGGAGAAGATTCGGTCAACACAAAAGCTATTGAGCAAGATCTTTAAGCCAAATATATAATGAAAATAGCAGTCATTGAAGAGTCAAAGCCACTGATTAGGAAGATACTCTTTAGAAATGGGAAAGAAGACCAATGGAGCTAGCCTAGCTGTTCAACCACTGGCTAAATTAACATTCCTTCACGGAATTCTCGCCCATAAGACTTCCTTAAACAAGATTCGCTAACATTCACACCTTCTATCGACTTCTACAGTTAATCGCAGCTTACCAGGTGCTCTTATGTGAGAGCCTTCCCTTCTACTGCCTGTGTTGTACGGGAATTTAGTCCGAAGTGCTGTGTTAAATTCGTATGGAAGTCAATCAATAAGTCATGCTAACGAATTGTGGAAATATAGAAGCGGGAAATGCCATCAGACGGCCCTATATCATCAACGCTCAGAAAGTTAGTTGGAATGAACCAATTTGGCTTCTTTGTCTCTTATCTTAACTCCTGCAAAAGGGGTTACCGTATATTTCTATTTTCATTTTGCCTCCACCATTGTTCAGCAGGTGAACAACAACATGTTTATTCCACACAGCTGATAAAATTTACCTTGTGTAGCCAAAGCAGTGGTATCCTGAATGAAAATTGAGGAGTCAATACGGTTGGTTGCGAATAGACCATAGAAAGTTTTTATCATAATCGGGAAGTTAAGGAATTGCTTACTTTCTCTTACTGTGTGAACGATCCGCATTACTAGTAGCTAATAAAGCTAAAGGTTGGGAAACGGGGGAAGGAAGGGAAAGAACTATTCATCAATTGGAATGTGAATCACACGCACGGAGGCTGCGTCTTTCACTATTTCTTTATATATAGAAAGAAGTAGGACTAGGGGACATAAGAAATCGAATACTGGACTGCTTATGGAGTCGACTACAGGATTTTCCTCACTTCTACAAGTCATACTTAGGCTTACTTTGCAACTTCTGAACCTGACTGGATAGCACGTGGGATTACGATATCCTTACTGGAGATAGAAGATAGAATCTCCCTGGGGAGAAAAGAGAAAGATATAGTCAAACGCTTACAGATTAGCGTTTGGGCTGGTTTTTTTATACTGGTTCTACTACTACTCCGGGTTAGAGCGCTGGATTAACGGCTTATACAGATAGGAAGGCAGGGTTAAAGAATTTGAAAAGGGCTAGCTTTTGCTACAGAACTAGCACTTGGGAGTAAAGATTCTTTTTATTTTAAGCAAGTCTTCGTTTGTCCCATAGACTCCGCTGCAATAAAATAGAAGAAAATGAAGATGAAGAAATGTTCGATATAGGATCAACGCCTTACGGTCAGCCCCCAACGACTACAACGATTTGGGAAGTCCACGCACCCCATTTAATTTATTACATCGGAAACGACAGAGACAGACAGAGAGTCAGCCATTTCCAGCGCCTGTCTATCCCGTAAGTCGCCTAGCCCTTTATCGGGAATAGAGGTTAAGCCGGGGGAAGCACACGAAAACAAGTCCAGGCCTCCCACTTTCTCTCTGAAACAGGTCAACCAGGGAGTTCTACCGCCCTTTTTAAATGGTCAGCATGCTGGTAGCCCTGATCTCATGGATTAGCCAGTGGAGACGAAGGGAACGTCCAAACAATATGACGCCGAGGTTCGATCTCAGGACAGGGTATTAAGCGTATTAAAAGCATAAACTCATTCTTTTGCCTCAGTATTCAATTCAGGTTATTGTATATATAAATATAGCGAAATTTCGTTTTAAAGTCAAGTTCCCTCCCTATTAACGGGAATATCGATCTTAACTCTTCAACACATTTTCTTTGGAACAACAATTGGTATTTTCATTACATTAGCGAAAACTTTTTTGTTCTTGTTCATTCCTATCACAACAAGGTGGACTTTACCTAGACTGAGACTGGACCAATTTCCTTTGGTATGTAGCAAAGAAATCAAGGACTGAACTTCTGCCTGCTCTAAAGGAAGTCAATCTATTTAATTGATTGTTCCGCTGGGGGGAAAGGAACCACTGCACCGGGTTGTTCATACTCTTACCTCTAACGAGAAAGAAATCTGCCTCCTTTTTTTTTGTTCACGCAAAAGCAGCTAGCAAGGGTTCCAAACCTTAAGTTACTTAGTCAGTAAGTCCATTCTAGGTATGGCGAAGCAAGGAAAGCGGCTATAAAGACAAAGAGCTAATGATGACTCAACAGGCGCTAGCGAGTCCCAAGGTTCGTTCATTAGTAAGTTGTAGAAAGGTATTTCGTAGCCCTTTCATTTTCTTTAATAGAAAGAATGGTAAGCCGGGTCAAGCAATTTTTGCTATTAGCGGTGGATAGCCTGTTTAGATAAGTTAAGATAGGTAAAGTGAAAGAGTCTTTCGGGCGTAAGACCGCTCCTCTCCCTAACTAAGGAAGAGTGGCTTTTCGCTCCTCTCCCGTTGGTCGAGAACTTCGTGCCTCTCCCTAACTAAGGTCGAGTCATTTCATACCTCTCCCTAAGGTCGAGTCACTTCGTACCTCAATAGGTTTAAGAGCTGCTTCTAGGCCTCTCAAGGAAGTCTTTTGCGCTGCTTCTAGGCCTCTCCTTTCAGTCTTAAGCGAACTTCGTACCTCTTAAGGTGGTGGCTGCGCAGCCTCTCCTTATCAGTCTTAAGCGTGGCTTTCTGTCTCATTACCTCTCTAATTACGTATGTCAGTGTCTTCTTTCCTGCTCTTCTAGTAAAGAAAGGTGATCCTCCGCCCAATAGAGCAACGCCATGTGTAGGCCGAAAAGGTCTCGCGAAGCCGGTCAACGGATGGAAAAATTGATCTTGCCGGAAAGATAGCTGACTTGTATAAGTCAGGAACTGAGGATATCTCTTTTGCTTGCTTTTTCTACTTTTTTGATCCTGCTGCTTTATTTGATACGGCTTACTCTTTAGACTAAGACGGATTATCCTAGACTGGCAACTCTCACCGCAATTCAATAAACTTCTCAACTGGAAAGGGAAAGGCTGACTTTGATTGGAACTATGCGCTTTTTGCCTGGAAAGCTGGATGTAAATGTAAGTAAGACTCGCCTGCCTATTATCCGCCCTTCCAAAACTACCTAATTCTCTTGCGCTCGTATGGAAAGAAAATATATATTCTCATTTAGCGGAAAAGCAAGCAGACTTCAATCAGTCGAAAGCAAAGCCCAGAGCAATTGATGGTATGTAACAGAACTACCAAGAAAAGGAACGAAGTAACTGGCTCCCTAAAGAAAGGAAAAAAACGTCTTTCAAATGAACTTGCTAGTTTGTACTTGAATGTTTAAAATGAATTGGCCAAGAGAAAAAGCATATTGGATAATGCGGATTCCAAGGAGAGTGGCTTGACCTAGAACCATATAACCTGCTATTATACCGAAATGGGGAGCATGCCCGAAATGATAGGCCTTTAGGACTTATATCGTATCCAAGCTATCCCCGATAGTCCATCCTGTAAGTCCCGTTAGGCCCATAGTGCCCATTATTGGTAGTACTGAAAGCAAGTTATTAACTCAAAGCTTATTTCGCCCTTTTCTAAGGGATGAAATAGACTCAAGAGGGATTAACCGTTTGTCCTTCCCGTAGAGATAGGAATTGTCACATGTGAATATTCAGCTATAAACATAGATTTTTCTCGCCTAGATCTGATGGATTGAACTTTCAATAATCCTCCTTTTACTGCTTTTCTAACTGTTCTGGTTAAGGAAGGGATAAGTGATTGAACTAGCTTATTTGCTGTCTAGCCTTATAACCAACTATTGATCTATATGGACGGCAAGAAACTTTTAGCTTGAAAAGGGAAGAAAAAGTGACATGGACTACTAGTGAATAACAGATACCTTGTCTATAAAGGGTACTGGCTCGAAGACAGAAGCACTCGAACGTGATGAACTTATTGATCTATCACTTGCCATTTGAAAGAATCCTTCCTCCTTACCTGTAAGTAAGCACAATGGTGCAAGGATGCTAAAGGGGTTAGCCCGAAAGGAGACGGAGTTACTCGCTAGAAAGCAACTGGCCTGGCTAGAACATAACTCGGCTGAAAAGAAACTGGCTTTATCACGGGATTTTACTGGATGCTAATAATCCTGCTGCCGGTAACCCCACCTAGGTAACCTATCACTCCAACTTACAGGGCTGACCTTCAAACAGAAAGTGTAACGACCTAGAAGGAAACTGGTCTAGAAAATGACTATTAGTTAGACGGAATAGTCATTGAATTGAAACTATTACGAGGAACAGGCTCCCATGGAACACAACTACACCTGGCTGGAAAAGAAGCATTAGATGGGCGAAGATAAGAAACTAGATATGCTTTTTTCTCTAAATTCAATGCGGGAGCTTGCCTTAGGACCGCAAGACTGGAAATAGATGCCCCTAGCACTTAAACCTCAATAATAATCTTCCCTCTAATATATCAAGTATATTAATAGGTAAAAAACTTAACTGGCAGGGCTCCCACCTTCAGACAGGATGGGAGAGAATCAGTCCTGTAATTGGCTCGCCATCAAAAGCAACTCCCACTTCCACTGGCTTATTTGCTGGCTAGTCTATAAACCCGATATCCTCCCTTGCCCTTGTAGCATAACCTTACTTCATCTTAATAGTATATATAGGTGATCATAAGAGAAGAAAGAATTGAAATTGAATAAAGAAGGAGCCGCAAACGAACTCAAAAGGGATCGTGTGTGGCACGCGCTGTCTTTATCTTTTTGTCGAGATTGGCTTGGTCTTCAGTGTACCGGTCCAATAGAAAGGATAAGGGGAAGAAGCGGGTCAGTTGATTGGCAAGCCGACTGATAATATAGGCGGTTCATCGGGGGCTTCTCGGGTGATCGGAAGGGCTTAAGGCAAATAGGTGCTGGAGTAACAAACATATCCCGTGATGCTTGGGCCAAAAGCAAGAGTTTTGGCTTTATCCTTTCCATCGAGCTGTCCAATTTTCTTCGCCTTTTGACGTAGCTTAAAGTGCAAGTGAAAACGTCATGTGAGGGATATTAAAAGATAGGATAGAATGTTCCCCGTAGACTAAGCGATCATTCGATAAGCCGTCGGGGAGAAAGCGCTCTCCTCATATTAGCTTACATAGCTGCACTCATTCACTCCGGTGGTAAGGTCTTGGAAGCCTTTGATTACAGGTCTAGTTTAACTAGCCTTTTCACCAGCCATTACGATAGTAGGTGTACCGTGAGTGGAAGGAAGGCAGCAAGAAAGATTCTATAACCCAAAAGCCCGACCTCATTGCGTACCCCGAACTCAAGAGGGGACTCCCTGTCAAAGAAAGGACTGCCTTAAAGCATTCCCGGTTCTTCAAATGGTTATGAAGC
>Ga0268254_10000852_pt1 | contig 13731 bp, 12 predicted proteins | sample AgamicOrSfrz_FD_200251 | JGI IMG/M metagenome (GOLD analysis project Ga0268254, IMG submission 200251) | Agave microbial communities from Guanajuato, Mexico - Or.Sf.rz (v2) (version 3) | ecosystem: Host-associated > Plants > Phyllosphere > Phylloplane/Leaf | place: Guanajuato, Mexico...
TCTTTTTAAATTAAGGCGTTGAAATTGAATAGCTGGATTACAAGCACTTCCCAAACTAAACACAGCATCATAGGATCCTTTGATATCATGTAAGTTCAAATTAATCATTCTCCTACTTTTCTTTTGAAACTCTCCTATATAAGATGCTTAGTTGAGTAAATTTGCTTGGACAATTACTTTTATGTAAATCATATACATCCTAAAAACAGAAAAAACTACTGTTTGCCCCAAAAGTAGTTTTTTCTCTCGCCTGATAGCAATATACAAGCCGAAACCTATTGGAAGAGCAAGGAGGTTGCTCAATATTATAGTATGCAAAGTAATAAAAAGGGTTTGGACAAGTGTTGGAGTTATTTAAAATTTCTACTATCTTTGCTTCTATTTTCTATAACATCCATTATGTTAACTAAAGGTGAATACGGTATACGTATATAACATGGTCTTACCTCTTATTGTTTATCATAAGATAATGTTATTTGAAGTCCGTAGGATAAGGGGAGATTCGATGAATCAACTACAAAAAAATAGTGAGAAATTAAATTTTGACTATATTGTGGTAGGGACCGGTCCTTCTGGTGCTGTTATTGCAAAAACTCTTACTGATGATAAAAAAACTTCCGTTCTTGTATTAGAAGCAGGAGAAAATAACGATGAGGATAAGCCAATTAGAGATTCTACATTTGCTCCGGAACTTGAAGAACATTTTTTCCCACAATACTTTTGGCAAGGAGAGGGAATACCTCAAGAAGACCTTGATGAACGTTCTTTTGAATGGACCACAGGTCGGCTCCTAGGTGGCGGCTCTTCGATTAACGGTGAGCAATATGTTAGACCTACATCAACAGTTTTCAAGAAATGGGAAAGGCTCCTAGGGTCGCTTTGGTCACCCCAACAGGCTATTGAAAATTTCAAAATACTAGAGAAATATAACGGAAAGACACATAATCCTGATGTCCATGGATTTAATGGACGAATAGACATAAGACAGGCACCTAAGAATCCAACTACCATGGCCAAAAAGCTAGTTTCAGCAATGGAACAAGCAACAGGATTTCAAAGAATTTTGGACTATAATGATCCTAGGACACCTATTGGTCCCTTTACCCGTTGGCAATTATTTCAACAACCGAAAGGTCAGAGAGAAAGCTCATCAACTGCCTTTCTTTCATCAGATATTATGAACACTAGTGGTCATGGCGTAAATGGTCGGAAACTACGAGTTTTTTTAAAATCAACAGTTCTCCGTGTACTTTTTAATCAACAACGTGCTGTTGGTGTTGAGTTCCTCAGAGAGGGTGAATATGTCCGCGCTTACGCCCAAAAGAAAATAATTATTTCAGCAGGTATTAATAGTCCTCAACTCTTGATGCTTTCTGGAATTGGACCCAATGCACTTCTTGAAAAAGCAAACATTCCAGTCATTTTTGATAATCCAAATGTAGGAAGGAACCTGAGAAACCATACGCTCAACACTGCAGTTTTTAGTACCAATCCAAATGATAACGGGTTACCCCTTCATGACCCTAATGCGCTTTACGTGGGGGGAGCTTTCTTACCAAATCCAGTCCCAGGGACTCCTCGGAATCGCCGAGGGGTGCAGCTTGTAGGAACTACTTCCAATAATCTATTAACTATTGTTATCCTTTTTCTACAGCCAAAGAGTCGCGGGGCCATTAAAATTCAGAGCAATGATCCATTAAAAATCGTGCTTGCCGACGAGGGATTTCTAGAAAACAGCTCCGACCTGGAAGTAGTAAAAGACATTTATAAGATATACATTAAGAATATAGCAGCTGAGCTTAAGGCCATTGATCCAGCATATCAACTCATTTCCCCAACACTAGATATAATCGATGATGAAGCTAGTCTTGAGGAGTTCATTAAGCAAAATTTTGGCCATAACCACCATCAACAAGGGGCTCTTCGAATGGCCCCCCTTGATAAAGGAGGAGTTGTTGATAATCAAGGACACGTTTATGGAGTAAGGGATTTAATAGTTGCTGATGATTCCATTATTCCTTTTACCGTGGATGGAAACACTTCGGCCCCGGCATATCTCATTGGCTTTACAATTGCACAGCAATTGCTTAAACAAGGATGATAGTTAGCACTTTCAAAATTATCCGTCCTCCTAGGGTCTCATCCCCCCCAACATTTTAAAAACAGAAAAACATTGGCTAGGTCTTAGCCAATGTTTTTCTATTTTTAATTCCTTTTGTGGCTGCTGATAAATTTTTATTTATTTCCAGGAGCAGGCTGATCTACACCCTTAATATGATGGCGATGATTGTCATCTTCGCTTGTATAAAAATCATAATAGTGAACATGCATGCCGTTTCCAACTGGAATCGCAGGTCCTGAGTAAGCTTTATAATAGTGAGTATGACCATCTTCAAAAACAACGTAACCCTCTGTATGGTGAATATGACTTCCATCCTCACTTGGAATTGGAGGAGATGTCACATCTAGACATTGGTGTACGTGGCCTGATGCTACAGATGTATAATCTACTGAACCGTGATTATGATGAGGAACAAAACCAGAAAAAAAATCATCTTTTCCTACCTTTTTCATTTCAATCCCCCCTATATATTGAACTATTTATCTACCTTTTATAATTGAGAGCAAAAGTCATGCTATTGATATGATGAGTAGCAATTTAATATGACTTTTAAACTAAAAAAAGAATAATGGACAGTTGTCCCTTTCCCAATCTATATAAGGACATATCATAACAAGACTATATATTTTACAGAATAATTATAGGAGGAATTTTTATGACAAAAATGGACAACCAACCATCTGAACTCTGTCAAGAGTTTGCAAGAATCCTTGGATCGACACCAAGTGTTATCAATGGGGTGTGTACAGCAACTAGATCTCGTACCAATCTCCACCCTGTGGTATTAGGGAGGAAAGCAGAGTCTTTCATGTTTGTCCCACAGGCTTTTTCCTTTGAGGACGTTGATCGAAACGGGAAGGGGTTATGCCTTGGAGAGACTGTAATCCTCCAAGAGGAAATAAATCCGTTTATGAGTAAGCTCCGTGAGCATGGTATCATTGTGACGGCTGTTCATAATCACTGGCTATTTGATCAACCACGCCTAATGTATATGCACTTTGAATCCATCGATCAACCACTTTCTTTCGCAAGAAAGGTTAGGGATGCATTGAGTGTATTAACTACACGCAATGTTTATGCCGATTGTGATCCTGTTACTTCTGACTTCGGCCAGTCTAATCTCTGTGATAAATTCAATGATATTCTTGAAGGATCCATGCATACTTTTGAGAATGGAATATGTACGGTAATGAAATCCCGTACGAATATTCACCCTCGGGTTCTTGGTAGAAACGGAAGATCATTTTTATTGATCCCCCAAATGTTTACATTTGAGTCAATGACTAGAGATGGTCGGGCACTCTGTAGTGGAGAAACTGTTATTTTACAGACTGAAATAAATCCCTTTATTAGCAAACTTCGTGAACACGGTATTATTGTGACGGCTGTTCATAATCACTGGCTATTTGATCAACCACGTCTTATGTTTATGCATTTTGAATCCATTGATCAACCACTTTCCTTTGCAAGAAAAGTTAAGGACGCACTAAGTGTACTTACCACTAGACCAGTGTATCCCAAGGAATAAATTAGACTTCCCTGCTTAAATAAAGTTTAAAAAGTCACAAACAGAAAAAACTACTGCAGCCCACACAGTAGTTTTTTTCTTGAGTTCAATAGAAATTTGAAAGGATGCTTAATATGGTCAATCTATAATATGCAAAGTAACGATAAAGGTGTGGACAAGCGTTGATTCCATGAAAAATTTTTATGTCTACCTCCTAGAAAATCCACTACGTGAATTAAAGGACCTTATATATCCCCATAAGATATAAAACAACTTTAAGTTGTTTCCAATTGCCTTAAGGCAATTTTCACATTTAACGGCTAAGATCTGGGCCTTTATTCTTTGCTCTATTTATATTTGCACTTCTCATTCTTCCAAATTGCTGTCTTTGCTGCGTTTGTTCTTGACTATGAATTGCTTGTTGAATAGCCTTAAAAACCGTATCTAAAGAGTTTATATTGCTCTCATGTGTTTTTATTTCTTTTTCTAACCATGGGATGACTGTTTTCTCCATTGTGTTCATACGACTTTGTTGTTGGTGTAAATCTTGTTGTCCTTTGTAGCCCAGTTCTTTTAGGTTTTCGCGTCCATATTTAGCTTCACTTTGCAGTTCTTCATAATCTTGACGAGCTTTTTTTGAGACAAGCCGTTTGGCTTTTTCTCCTGGGCTCCTGTCTAATTCATCAAGCTTTTTCTCCACGCTGCTGAGCTTTTCTACTTCTTTACTCATAGTTGAGACATGTTCTTTTTCTATATAAACCATTTTCTGATGTTTTTTGAACTCGTCTAGCTTCTTTTGGTTAGCATCTAGACTTTGTTTGATGTTAGATAGCTTAAACTGATTTTGTTGAGCAGTTTCATGATACTGCTCTAGCCTTAATGCATTGCTGTACGTGAGATGCTTTCCAGCTGTTTTAAGATCTGGATAATAAGAGCTTATCTCACGGATTTTGGCTTGTTTAATAGCCTCTTCAGCTTGTAATAGTACCCTTGTTTCGACTTGAATTTGTTTTTTCTCATACGTAATCTGATCGAGTCGCTTTTCCTTCTTTTGAGAGAATTCTTGGTAACGCTGATAGAACTCTTCTTTGGTTGAAAAACGAAGAGATTCTTTATGTTTTTGAATGCTGCTTTCATAGTTTTCTTTGTTACTTTCTAAATCAGAAATTTTATCAAGATGACGTCGTTTCATCATGTTATTTTCTTTGAGTTTAAACGGATTAAGGGACTTCTTAAGTTCCTCTACCTTTTCTTCATTCTGTTGGATTTCACGCTCTAAATCCCTCACACGATCATAATAATTACTTACGTTGAGGAATTGTTGTTGTTGTGCATGAAGGTGTCGTTCAATAGGATCATGACGATCACTCATTTTGCGTAGTTCTTCGTGGCGTGCCGTCATATCTTCCAAGGTAATAACCTTTTGACCTACAAGAGACGCAGCTTTTTGAATATAGGTTTTCTCTATATCGGTAGAAAAGCTGAATTGCTTCTCTTTTTCCTTCATTTTCTTTAAGTGGTCTTCTTTTTGACGACGATAAGCTTGTAAATCAACGACGGCCTTATTGTAGTCTTGGCGGTCTCTATTGATCTGGCCACGATCTGTTTTCTTCCCTTTCTTCTCCATGTCATGTGCGACATGGCCTAAGTGAACCATTGGTAAGATCTCTAGTCCACGCTTTTCATGAGAAAGATGAGTAATACGTTCATTGCTTTGAGCTTGTTCTAGTGCTTTATTTGCATAGTTCGCCCACTGTTCACGGAGGGACAAGCAGCTTTCGCTATTTTTAACGTACCCACGATTGTTTTCTTTGGCATTCGCAAAATCAGCATTCCAGTCACGATTCTTTTTGCCAAATCCATCTTGATCTAGGTTTCTCATCGTTAACATGATGTGAGCATGAGGATTATTGGCATCATCACGATGAATGGCAATATCAGCCACCATTCCTTTTTGAACAAACTCGTTTTGGGCAAAGGATTTAATCAGCTCTTTTTGTTGGTCATGATTCAGTTCAATTGGCAAAGCAATATTTAATTCGCGTGCCAATTGTGAGTCTTTGCGCTTCTCTACTTTTTCAACTTCATTCCATAAACGGTTTCGATCTTTCATCCATTCGGGCGCATTAGGAGGAGTCAGAATCATGGTTTCCGGTTGTACGTGACGAGCATAAAACTTTTGCTCGTCTGTACGTTCATCATGTAATTTTTCACCACTGCGATAAGCAGCTGCAGCGACAGCTGATTGTCCTTTTGAACGACTGATGATTTGCATCGATAGATGGTAGATAGCCATAATTCTTTCCTCCTTTTGCGAGAATGGGTTAGTGGTTTAGGAATAAGTTGATAAGAGCACAAGGTGCGCTAATCAACGCTTTAGATGAAATCAGCATCATGAACACCAAAGGTGTCAGATGGTGTTTTCATCTTTGCCGATAGGCAAACAGGTTTTATGAAATTCGCCATCTAGGCGAATGGGTCTTTTGTTTTGTCTTTTCGTTCCGAAGGAACCGCACACATCGGTACGATGTATAAGTGCGCCCTTATCTCTTCGATCTAAGGGAATTGTACCATATCCTGGTGAGAGAATCTATGCCAGGGATACCAATTTATCTCAATTTTTGTTACAATCAATGTAACCATTAGAGAATAAAAAAAGGAGATGAGGATGGGTGCCGAAGAAGCGAACGGATGAGGAAATTCTTCAGGAATTAGAAGAAAAAATTGAGAAGATGAAAGCGAAGAAACAACAAGTTGAAGCGCGTAAAAAAGAAAAAGAGAGAAAAGCGAGAACAAGACGACTGATTCAAGTCGGCGCAATTTTCGAGAGTCACTTTGATATTCAAAGTGAAGAAGAAGCTGAAAAGATTGCGAAGGCTTTGCAAGCGTATGTAGGAAAAAATAAAGAGAAGATTTTGCATCATGATGTTGTGGTAACTGAGAAAAAGAAAACAATACAAGAAGCAGCATCAACAAAAGAATAATGTCTTTTACTATACTTAATCCAAAAGTTACACTATCAGATTAAGCAAAAAAACATCTTAAAATCGTCGAGGAATTTATCGGATGAATTAAGATATAGTTATCCCCTCTTTCAACTAGAGGATCCAGTTAATCCGCCAAAGTCTATAAACAATACCGTAAAAACCAAGTAAGTTTAGACTTATTAAAATCTAAACTGAAAAATCCATGTATATGTATGCATAACTCTTCTCCTTAGCTTGAAGTGTTATATATAGCGAAATTGATTTCTACAGCCATATAACAATATTCATAGCTAAATATACTTGTTTTGATATATTTTGCTAATTTTTATTGAATTATGAGACGACTTAACGCTATAATAAAACTAACAAAAACGTGCGGATAGAAAAAAGACTTCAACTGTTTAAGTAGTGTGATCCCACTCTTAAACCGTTCCCCCTAACACGACTAGGGAAAACACTTGTCGAAGTCTCTTGTTAATAGTTTCATTATCGATAAGATAAAACTTATAGTTTTATTTTATATGAAATTGACATCTATTTCAAGGGCTTCGTTCATCTAAATCAAGACATTGTTTTCCTTTCACCAGGGAGACAGTGTCTTTTTTGTATTCCTTAAAGGAGAAGATGAACAGATGAACAAGATATTGACTTGCTATTTAAAAGATGTAGATACCTTCAATGGACGATTAAAATGGTTATGGCAACAAAAGGCTCCCCTTCGTACAAAAAAAGAAGAATTTCTAGAAACACTTCGTACTCATTTTAAACAACAACAACTAGCCTTACATAAAGAATTCCCTAAAAAACGAATGGAAATGTTAGATTATGTAATTTATAATCTTGTAGCTACAGGTATTCAAGCGATCCGTTCAGAAACATTGATGAAAAAATTTAACGCATCTAAAAGTACGGTTTCTCGTTTTGTGAAATCATTAAAAGATACACCCTTTATACTTGTGGCACGTTATATCAAAGAAGATACAACAGGTGCTCACCCTGACAGCTATGTATTTGTCCTTAAAAACCATAAAAATTTTAATCGAATTTGCGATGAGATCTTTTTTGCACATGATACAACAGGTGTCCAAACGCTTCAACAAGAAGAAATGACAACTCCTGTGACAACTCCTGTGACAACTCCTGAACGTGCTGGAAACGTTGATGTAGCAACCTTAGAGGACCCAAAAACGTCCAATGCCTTTATTAACCTTGATTTACCTGTAAATCATTCAAATAATCATTTAATGTCTGTTACACAGTCATTCGCTTATATCAAAGGTGTTCCTAAGAAAGTAAATCAAGTCTATTCAGGTAAATATGGTCATCAACTAAAAGAATTTTATGCTCGTATTCAAAATGCGGCAAAAGCTGTGAAACGAGATATAGAGATTGAGATTATCAAGGAACAAGTACATGAAGTCGCTTATACAGCCATTGTAGGCTTAGATAAATATGTACATGAAGCCAATCATAAGGGTACTACCCTATCACTGGATGAAATGTGCCGTCTTGTTTATCAAATTGCTTACAATCAATTTAGCAATCTACTAAAAGGGAATACAGAAGAACAATCACCTGAGTCAGATATACATACAGAAGCCGAAACAGCAGCGTTATTTACGCCTAAACATATCATCCGTAAGGAGATAGTTCCTGATTGGTTAAAAGCTGAACAGAAGCAAAATGAGTGTACACAGGAAGCAACTATTTCTCTGGATCAACAGCTTGAAATGATTCAATTAAAGCAAGATTTAGGGCAAGAGTTAATGCCAGAAGAAGAAAGCTTGTTACAAGAGCACAGTTCTACGTACAGTTCGTTAAAAATGACACAGTTGAAACAGGATATAGGGAAAGCACTAAACCCAGAGGAGCAAGCTTTACTGCGTCAACATGAACAGTCGAAAGACACAGCTTCTTAATTAAAATGTGCAGAAATCCCTTTTTGCCGTTGAGAAAGCAGAGAACCAAGAAGAAGTCATTACTATTCTTGTTAATCGCGAACTAGAAGAGTAAGAGGATTTTGGTGTTAGAGCGCATATTGATGATTTTTCGATTGAAGGGCTGTATGGTGATTTCTTTCATGATGAAAAGGGGTCATTTATCGAGAGTCACATTTTAGACTATCCTCGCCATATAAGAAAAATGAGCACCAAAGAGCGTCATACTTATATCCGATCACATGTTGAAAAGAACGCTAGAGCCTTTTGGAAAGACCATCCGTTCTATGCGGATCTCTACTTGCGAGAAGTCAAAAAGTATGAGGCTGTAGAGAAAGAGGGAGGAAATAAGCTCCGTCCTCATTTTTCGGAGGAATTTTATTTCAATACGGCCAAATTAATTATTACTGGAACGGATTGGTATGAGGAAGGTTTGCAAATCATTGAAATCGACTTAACCGACCGTAATTACCAGCTTATTTTTGAACTTACTTTAGAGAAATAAGCGTCGAGAGGGTTTTATACCTCTCTTTATATAAATGAATCTTAGAAGCAAAACAAGAGGTCTATCATGGTTGAAAAACTATTAAACTTATTAGACAGCTTAGAGGCAAAAGACCATAAATTCCCTGATTCTATTCATGCATTAAATGTAGAGTCAGACGGCCTTCTAACAGGGGAAAGTGGAAAGACTGATTGTTTACGTATTAGACGGAAATGATAAACATTTTGAGTACATTCAAGATTCAGGTGTTTTCATGAACTACGCGAATAAAGAGACAAGCCGAAATGAATTAATTTCGACAATTAGACAAGTTATTAAGAATAACTGGAAATGACCAATTCAAACTAGCGTGACATTTAGCTAAAGGAGTTGTCACAAGTGGACATTATTCTTCAAGCAAAAACGTTGGAAAAGAAACACCTTTCCCATTCCTGGGTGTGGGATTGTCCCTCATGTGGCAAAAAAGTCTCTCCTCAGAGGGAAGACGTGTACTATCAAGTAATTGGCAAAGGTTTTATTGACCAAAGAATTGTCTATACGGCTTGTTCTGTCGCCTGTGTGGAAGAGAAAATCGGAAGCATCGTTGAAATCTTGTATGTCCAAACCAAACACGGAGGGCGCGGAATGTATCATAACAAGCTACACCCTATATCCTCAAGGGAATTTTACGAGTTTTGCAAACGTATCAACATCATCAAAGATTACTAGAGGGTATTGAAAAGAATGTTGCTAGTGAAAAATTGAGATATTTAAACGAGTTGTGTATTCCCTTACTGGAAAGTATGAAAGAATTCTTATAAAGGAGTCTTTCCCCAAACACTAAAGGAGAATCTGAAGGATTATAACCGTTATATAACGGTTTGGGTAGTAGGAAAGAGATATCTAAAAAGGCTTAATAAAGGAGTTTGGATATAACAAATTCACTGAACCGGAGCTATGCATTTATAATTTCCTAGTAACTGGTTTGTAACGGTTATTAAACTTAAGTTTAACTAGTCTTAACTTAAGCTAAGTTCATGCTTCTGTAAGTTTGTTTAGAATAGTCTGTAAGTTAAACATTAGTTTAACTTATGCTGAAAACTAACAAAGCCTAGATAATCACCAGGCTCTGTTTATTGCAGGATTTTTAGGATAAAAAGAACGTGGCTTTTTAGTTTGTCCTATTTTCCAAATAGACGAGCGAAGAAGCCCTTTTTTTGTTCCTCTTGTTTAGCAGCTGCTACTTCATTTTGAGCAATGAGCAGCATTTCCTCTTTTCTTTCTTTCTGGTGTTCCCTGATATGTTCTAATAGTTTAATATCTCTGTCTTTCACATCAAGCCTATGCTCATTTAATTGTTCCTGAAGGGAATCAATCTTTTTGTTTTGCTCCAATATTAATTTTTGCTGTTCGGCAAGGGCTTGCATAAGCATGTCCAATTTTTCATTTGTATCGTCCTTATATTGCTTATTTTCAGTAGATATTTCTGTAACGCCTGAAGTTATAGAATCTTTCATATACATTGGTATTACGCCTTTTATTGCCGTTTCAAGAGTTATACCGGGTTTATTCTTTACGTCTGTAACCCTTCTGAACATTGAAATATTTGTATCGGTATAAGCCCTGTTTCCTTTTTCGTCTTTATGGAATACAAAACCCTCCGATTCAAAGATCCTAGCATACTTAGTTACTGTTTGTCTTTGAATATTTAATTGTGACGCTACTTCTCCAGGAGAATAAAGAGCTTCGAGGCTTCCCTGTAACCCTTCCATAACTTCACCTCCTTTTATAACGGGATTACAAAATGAGTTATATAACAGATTACAAAGTGCGTTATAAAGTTATTTTGTAACTAAGATTATAACATTCTTTAAAAGCTATTGCTTTCCCTGCTTCTCAAAAGGGTAGGGTTTAATGGAAACTTTAAATGTGAGGAAAATTAAATAATAGGCTAACTACAGTTAATTAAGGGAAATTAGAAAGCATCACCTATTTTGCTAGCATGTCCAATAATATAAAAAGGCAAAAGAACGTTACTTCCTTGCCTGGTAAGCTTTTATCTTATTATAAAATGTGGCTTTTTTCATTCCTACCTCATTCATAAATGCTACAGCAGTGATTTTTCCAGCTATCCATTCTTTATAGAGTCTATCCCACTCTTTAGGTAAAGCAATGACAGGACGACCAAGGTGTTTCCCTTTAGATTTAGCAATACCTATGCCTTCTCGTTGACGCTGTAAAATCGTTTCTCTTTCTTGTTGGGCCATAGAAGTATAAACCTCTATAATGATGTTATTTATCATGTCTATGACCCATTCTTGCCCCGTTGGTACGTCTTGCATAGTCGTAGGTAAATCAATGATTTTGACTCTAATTCCCTCATTCCTAAACTGTTCTAAATATTTTTTAATTTGTGCTTTGTGCCGTCCAAGACGGTCAATAGATTTAATGTACAGTGTGTCGCCATTCCTCATGGCTCTAAGCATATTCTGAAATCCCTCGCGCTCCATATCTTTACCACTAGCCTTATCGCTGTATATGTACTTTTCATTCGTTACATAGGGTTTTATTGCTTCTAACTGTCTAGCTAAATTTTGTTCATTTGTGCTTACACGAATATAGCCAAAATTGATTCCCATTACTAAACCCACCTTATTTTTAGTAGATAGTTCAAGTATATGGCAAAACGTATAATAAGGTCTATTATTTTTAAAACGTCTAAAAAGGTTTATTTTTAACATTAAATAAACGTTTTGTCATTAGTTTTTTCACCGTCTAATTAGGTGTACCTTTTTAGACGGTGATTTTTTATGGACTATACACACTAACTTTCAATCTTTTCATGCATAAGCGTGTTGCTATCAAATGCTACAAGCAAATTAGAATTGCATTTACGAACTACTTCTTTACTAATTTCACCCCAGTAGTCCAAGAACATAAAAAACCTATTCCCTGTGCTTTGGGAATAGGTTAGATGACGTAAAATGTTTGAAACAATCTCCAATACGCTTTTTTTATTTTATAACAACTTGATAGAGAAAGCACTTAAAATTTTTTCAGTTCGCTAATACCAATGATTTGTAGTTCTTATTTCCAGGTTTCATTTCAAGAAATGGTGCTAAAGTTGCTATCGAAATTAAAGGTGAATTTTCTAACATAAAAGAATATAAATTAAGGTGAAATGAACTAGTAATATCACTATTGGATGGGGTGGCTGAAATGTTAGTAAGAGGCATGATTGAGGCTATTAGTGACAAGAAATTAAAGGTAAATGATCTTGCTAAAAAGTATGAGGTTTCAGACAGAACTATTCAGACAAAAATTAAGAAGTTAGGTTTCGAGTGGGACAGTGTAGAAGGCAAGTATAACTTTGTAGGAACAGATGAATCTATATTCGATAAGGACATCGATGAAGTATTCAAGAGGAATAGTAAAACAACTAAACAATTAACGGGCACATTTCCTATTCAAAAGAGAGTGAAAAAGAATATTCGGACGGCTAATAAAGAAGTAGCAAGTTCAATTCAAAGAGTTAATAAAAATAGACCCAAAAAGGATAGCGATATTGATAGCGAATCTATTATCAGGAAGAATATGAAAAAGAATAATAAAAAGAAGATTGATAACATTGATCGTCTGTTAGCTGGGAAGAAAGCAAAGCGAGAATTCAGGGGATTTTATTTGGATAACGATGTACTACAGATCATTGACAATGTAGACAGTGGAATTAAAAGTGAACTGGTGAATGAATGTTTAAGAAAGGTTTTCAAAGAGAAAGGACTTATCTGAGGTATATACAGCCTCGTGCAGACGTTTTAGATAAGAAAATAATATAAATACTAACCAAGACAAAAGACACTCCTTAGAGTGCCTTCTAGTCGGCTATTTTGACTTATTGAATCGTCTCTGTTGAAATTCCGCAATCTTAAACACCATTCTAGTGTACAGATCAAGTGCGTAATCTACAGACACGTCAAACTTATCACTTGCCTTCACAGCAACTTCCCTATCGTGAATATCAGGGTCATATGTATCTAAAACTTTATCAAACTCATCCCGCATATAACGATAAATGTCTCTTTCCTCAGGATATCGGTCAATTAGTGCTTCAACCTCAGGGTCACGATCGTTTTCATCAAATCCAGCCATAATGCCACCACCTTTCAAGCAGTAACCTTCGACGAGAAAAGACTTTTTCCCTGCTTTCCTTTCAAAGTGTGACAAATAGCAGGGATTCACAAATAGGGTTAATCAAAAAAATTAAAAGTGTTGAGATCCCTGTGTATCAGTATTTTTGCCTTGAAAAGACTTTCACACACCTGCAGGTAATCTCTAAATCCCGTAAATAATGATATTATCAGTCTAAAAAAACGTTTTCATTACTTTTATCGTTAACAAAATAAAAAGCAACCTCCAGGGATTGGTATGCTCCCCTTATAGTAGACAAGTAAAAGAAAGCAACCTATCCTGTCTACTATGGAGGGGATTTTTTTATGGGGGGTAGCATATGTATAAAAGGTGCACTTCTTATACATTAGTTTCTCAACTACCTACTGAGAAAGCGTTGATAAATCAAGGATGTATAAAAAGCTGCATACTCCGGAAAAAGAACCCTTGTCAGATTCCTTCTGCCATACGGGTTCTTTTTTGATGTGTGTTCCGGAAAGAGACATTATGTTAACTACCTTTGTATA
>Ga0268254_10000857_pt1 | contig 13715 bp, 11 predicted proteins | sample AgamicOrSfrz_FD_200251 | JGI IMG/M metagenome (GOLD analysis project Ga0268254, IMG submission 200251) | Agave microbial communities from Guanajuato, Mexico - Or.Sf.rz (v2) (version 3) | ecosystem: Host-associated > Plants > Phyllosphere > Phylloplane/Leaf | place: Guanajuato, Mexico...
CACTTATTCGAACTGAGCTGCGCCCGCTTCTGTGAACTGGAATTGACGACATCATGAATTACAGTCTGAACCTCGAATTGACTTTCCGTCTGTCCGCGCCCGAATTGCCGACGATCGAATCCGAGTACCACCGGTTGTGGCAATTTGCGAACGCATTGCAAGTCGCGGGTTTTCCGATCGATGGCTGGTTTCCGCCGGCGGACAACGTGAAAGCGTCACTTCTCAACCGGGCTTTCGACTCCAGCGGACCGACGACAGCTGCCATAGCGATGGCAAGGGCCGAAAGGCAGGCGTATCCGCACGTACGCTCGCTTGGCGCGTGGAACGGGATCGAGGGCAATGGGGGCGCGGCTTTCACGGACCAACTCTCTGTGAATGGTTTGTGCGTCTTAAGCCTGCAGACTAAAGGTTTCATGTCTCTTGCAAAATGTGATGTCGTGGCAGATATCGTGACTGAAGCGACCCATATCTGGCCGGCGCTGAGTGTTGAAGTCGGATCGTTCCGATATTCATCGGAATACAGAGTTTTTGAAAAGCGCCCGGGCGCTGGATGGATGCTCTATTTGCCGCGCGTCCTCACCGCCGCGCAAGTTCCGGAGGCACGTGATCTTATTCCTGTGATGGACGGCAAGCGGCAGAGGGGCACCATCATTGTCAGTGTGATTGACGAGCCGTTCTCTGCGACGAACAAGGAACACGTGGCCGTCGCGAACGCTATCGAAAAGAGACTTGTCGATCAGGATCTGCTTCCGCTGTATACGGAACTTTAGCGAGACCATTTGCGGACTTGGGAAAGCTCTGTCGAATGGGCTTTCATTTGAACATTGATGTCACCTATCGCGTAGCTGATCCGCAATGCCGACCATCGAGTCGGAATACCACCGACTTTGGCAGTTTGCGAACGTCCTGACGCGAGCCGGCTTACCCGTCGACAAATAGTATCCAGCTGCGGATTCCGAAAAAGCGTCACGGTTAAACGCTGCTTTCGATGCCAAGGGACCGACCAGCGCGGCGATTACCATGGCGAAGAGCTCCGCTTTACCCAATGGCACCGGCGTCAGGTTGCTCGGAGTATGTAATGGCTTAGAGGGAGACGGTGGCGCTGCTTTTTCCGACTCGCAGGGCATTGATAGTGTGAGCTCGGTGACCTTCCAGATGAGACGCGATCCAGCGACGACAGGTCGAAATCGAACGCGCGCGCGAGCGCCGGACTCTTTTCCCGCCATTCGCCCAGCAGCTCCTCGATCGCATCGGGCACACTCAGCGTGCGGAAGATGCGCGTATTGGTCCGCCCTCCAGCACCGATAATGCATCGCGCAGGGTCAAACGGTAGGTCGCCAGCGACCCGTCTGACTGGCCCGCGCGCGCCGACACTCACGTGAGCCACGATGCCTGAACACAGGCCCTCGCTGATGTCGATGCGATGCGCGATCAGCACCTGCACTGGGGCTCGGCCGGGCCGAGCCCCAGTGCAGGCGGAACGCGCGGTTGCTTTGCGTCAGGGACGGGGAGGCGAAGGCGCGGAGCAGGTCGGAGGGGTTCACGGTGGTCTCTTTTGGGTAGTACTTAAGTGGTGCGGTTTTGTTCGGGTCGTCGATCTTTGCGGCGGGTTGGTTTTAGGTTTGGGTTTGCGCTATTTCTTGATCAGTTCTATTTTTCGATCCACGTGGAAAGTTTTCCGGTTTATGCGTTTGCTTTGGTGCGCCTGGGATATGCATTAATAGCGACGGCGGCTAGATTGGGCGTGCAAGCTTCGTCGCTAACGCGGGCTCGGAATAGCCGTGTATTCAATGGGATTATCGCCCCCCCTGCACCGCGCAGCGGGCCGCACGGGTTCGACAGACGCTGATCTCGCGAGAGTCCCCCGTTGAAGCCATTGATTATGCGATGCATGTCCATACCGACTCTTCTAGTTTGCTTTGATTTTCACGCGCCCGCGCGTCACCGCGCGATTTGGCAAATCGATTTATTGGAGATTGTTAAATGCTTATTATATTGGCACTCTAATGTGCATTGGGCATTGTTGGTGGGTTCTATTCAGGCGTATGCGGCTGCTCTGGTTGGGAACGAGAGACGATGCGGGACTTCGGTCCGGCTTCAAAATACCCGATCTCACGCCACGCATGCCAGAGCCGCTCCGTCTCAAATTTAGCGGCAGTGTGTGTGGTCAGTTTTGTTGCTCACCGGGCATTCGACGCTGTTGCACAACCCCTGACAATGCGAGAAAATACATCGGATGCCTAACGATATAGCGCACGATTGCGGCACGTTGCGCTTATAAAGCATCACTGAATGGGTTGGCTCAATGAAGTGTAGAAGAAGACGCGAAAGCGCCGAGAGCCAAGCACAAGGAGAACGAGGAAGGAGATGAAGCGCGGGACGCATGGGCTGCCACCCACGCGACTCGCTGACCACAAACAACCCTACTAACATTAGGAGTTGATCATGGCTGACGCCAATCATAAAGCAGTTGCACCTGTTACCCAACGCATCTTGACCATTTCGTCACAAAGACGACCGCGGCCGATGAAAACATACGCGCCTGCTCATATCGAGTTCTTTCCAGACTTGCCACCGGCCCCTTGGATCTGGCTTTCGGGGAGGTGGTTGGAGAACGCGGGGTTTGGAGATTAGCGGCGAATTCGGGTGGAGGTGGAGAGAAATAGGCTTGTTATCACTCCCGCTTGATTGGCAATAGAAAGAACCCCGCAAAATGCGGGGTTCACACAGAGCCTGTCGATATCGAGGCGCCTATATTTTGTAGCGTGCTCGAGCGCCTACTGCTTCTGTGCCGCGGACAGTCCGGAGAACTCGACCAGTTCTAAGATGCTCTTAGATTTACGCAGCCTGTCAATACCATTCTCGATATGGCTTGCTATAACCGTAGACACGGTCTTGGCATCGATTACTCCATGAACTTCGCGAAGCATACATTCGAACAAACTCCCGAATTCCCCATATAAAGTGGGAGCATTGAATTCGCTTCCGCTTTGATCCACCTGTTTCAGGCCGCCGACCGCACCGTCTTCAAGCGAGAGAATCAGTGCAATTCGGCATACGATGTTGGGTGTCAGTCCCGTTTTGCCTCTAAGTGCCTTGAGCACATCAGTGGCTGCTTGCGAAATTCTTACGCGCTTAGGAAGCATTCGCAAACCCCTCGTCGTTCTTCCAAAAATATCCTTCCTCTACGTGCGTCGCACCCTCATCACTATCGAAGGAAAGGTGATAGGCATGAGAGATGGATTTTTGCAACCCAAGGTAGAACGGCAAATCAACTTCTGTATCAGTGGACAGCAACACGACCTGATGGCTTGCGATCGGGAAGTAAGCATCGACCAGTTTCGCGCGATGTTTGCTATCGAGCCTTCCCAACGGCGTATCAATAATGATCGGCAAGTTTCGACCCGATGCTTTAGCTAAAGCCTCCAGCATCGCTATCGCATAGATTTGCTTTTCACCAGCCGACAGCCTCTTCTTCGGTACATCTCTTCCGGCGTGATCTAGGAGCGTTACGGAGAAGTCGAGTGCATCGATGCGAGCGTCGTGCACGATGTCTTCCTTGCGTGAAAGTCTCCGGAAAGCGGACACGAAAAAGCGACGCAAAGTTTCACATTTTTCTTGCGCGGCCATGGAGTTGAAGTCGACGATCATCGACTGCAGCGCCTCCGCCGCAGCTTCGCCTTTTTCGACGCCGGCATCTTCAATAACGCGAGCTTCTAGCTTCTTCAGCTTTCGAACCAAGTCGATACAGGCCCACGTTTTGCGACGAAGGTCCTCAATAAATACTCGCCTTTCAACCTCTAACTTTGCGACAACTGCCGCCGCTGCACTCATTGCATCAAACGCTTGGCGTATTGAGTCTTCCGACGGTGCGTGCGCAAGCGTTGAATGTATTTGGTCTTCCTCACCGGCTATCGTCGTAGCGCGGCCATGGTTCGCTATCAGCTCCGCCGATGCAATCGGGGTTGCACGTGTAAGGGCCTCGGTGACTAATCTTGAATCGCTTCCGGCGAGACCATGCCGGACAACGTTGGATTTTGTACCTTTCGACGGTGTAGGTGCCAGTTCTTTTGCCCAGCTATCGATGCACTTGATCAATTTTGATTGGTTAGCTCGCAATCCATCTAACGCGGCGATACGCGCTTTCAGACTTTCTACGTGGTTGGACACCGCCCGGGAGAGGGCTTGCTCTTCGAATGACTTATGCTCTAGTTCTAGCGAAGCGAGGATCTTTGGCACGGTTTTCTTCGCTAGTGAGAAAATCGCAATTCCGCCAAGCTGGTCTCTAAGTTTGTCTTCCAAGGCGGTGCGTTCGTCTCGCAACAGGTCAAGTTTTGCTTCGAGTTGAGCGCGATCCACAGCCCAAGCACCACCGTTGGTCGACAGGTCGATGCGCTTTTGCTCGTAGTCGTTTCGTGCTGCATCCAAGGCCGGAGTGAGTTCGTTAGCGAGTTTCTGCTCGCCCGTCTCTACTTCCGCATTTGTGGCGTCAAGTTTCGCTTGAAGCTCCATGAGTTCTTTGCGAATTTCGCTGTCCGCACGATTCGCTCTCAAGTTACGCAGGTACACATTCAGATCGCTGCTTAGGCGATCGGCCAAGTCGAGCCCGAGCAAACGACGGATGGCATCGGCGAGAACCGCATCCGAGTCATCCTTCGCAAGCGCCGCTATCTTCTCGCCGTCAAAGAAGAAAAATTGCGCAACGCCCGCCGGGATCATCTGATTTAGAAACGCTTGCGCTTGCTCATCGACAAGCTGTTCATCGACCTGCCCGGTACGGAAGAGCTGCAGTTTCTCCTCAACTGAATTGCTTCCACGCTCCTCCCAGGAACGCAAGATTTTGTACCGATCTTGCACTCCAAAACGTGCGTAGATAAATTCCAAGCTGATCGACGCTCTATCTGCACGGACAAGCGCGTGCTTCGGGCGATGAATTAGCTCGCGTAAATATCTTTCGTATTGTTTTTGCGTAGCACCGGAGTCGGTCGACTGCCGACCATATAGAGCGAGACGAACAGCAGTGAGAAACGTTGTCTTGCCTGCACCGTTCAGGCCGCCGAACAGGATCACCGGCTTCTTTGCGCCGTAACGCTTGCGGGGTGTCAGTTCAAAAACTTGCCTTCCACTGTACGTTCCGACGTCCTCAAGAATAAGTCGCTCAAGCAGCATCGCCGATCACCTTTCCCAATATTTCATATCGCTTGTGGAGGTTCTTTTCCTGCTCTTCCCTCGCACGCACGGATGCACGCTTTTCTCGTTGACGGCCAACACTCGTTTCGGACGTATCCCAATCCCGCACTAGCAAATCCGAGAGCTTCTCTTGCAACTTTGATCGACGAGTCAAACCGCCCAAAGAGAGTTCAAGCTCGATTAGCTTCATAAACAACTCCTTCGGCAAACCATGGGTTTTGCAAAGGGAGGCTACAAGCCGTTCCTCGTTCGCCGAAAAGACGAAGTCGTCGTTGACGTCCCATTCGGGGCGTGCACCTATGACCTCTTCGTAGATGCGGGGTACACAGTCTTCCCAGTCTGGCTCATTCGGATCTAACCGCCACTGCACCCGAATTTGTTCCAACTCCGCGAGTGTAATTAGCTCAAAGCGCGGCCCGGGATTCTCAGCATCAATGAGCTTTTGTGTTTCCAGGAGCTGCCGCAACATCTCCTTGCGATAGTCCATTTTATAAGGTCCAAGGACATGCTTGTCTTCGCCGGTCACCTTGTTGGTGATCACCGTCACCGTACCATCGCGTCGTCGGTTGCTGCGGAATTTCGCCTTGTTCTCGGGCCGCGTTGTGTCGTACAAACCGTCCCGAAATTGCTTTAGCGGAATCATCCACGTGTGGCCAGTTTCAATAAGGCCTTCCATGGCGCGATCATGTTGAACGACTGTACAAACCCAGCACCCAAATCGCGAGTTCCCACACGATGGAGTGCTTTTGTCAATTACAAGGGGGCATTCGCCTGCATTCGAACCTTTGTACAGATTGAATAGGGCTTGGTGGTCGCCGCCCCAAGGAGCATCTCCACTAAATAGGTATTCCCACACGTCATCAGCAGACCATTGATCGATAGGCGTAAAGACATACGCATTTGGGAGGCTAGTGTGCCTTGACAAACGCGATCCTTCGATTCGATGTTTGCGCATTACTTGCGCTCGCGAGGAGCTTTCTTCCATTCGGGAGCCGAGGACTACTACGACCTCGCCATAGGCGGCCACCTTGCTTCGGATGAACTCGCTAACCGGATCAATTTTCATGCGCTCCGTGCACCAGCGAAACTGTCTGGTGGGCGCCGGGTATCCGCGACCTATCAAGTTAACCCAAAATGTTTCATCCGCTTTTGGCGTCACTGGAGGCGCAACGATAATTGGCAGCCCGTGTTTGAGGGCCGCTTTGCCCATCTTGTCCATAGTCTCTTGTATGAGAGTAACGACAAGCGGCGTCTCTACCAATGTATCGGAGGACACGACGAAAACGGGCTTTACTCGTTCTGCTTTGCGCAAGGACATCAGCGCTTCGAACACTAGGCGTGTGACAACGGTCGAGTCCTTGCCGCCGCTATAGCCGATGACCCATGGACGGTTGTCGCTCTTATAGATGCGCAGAATGTCTTCCCGCGATAGTGGGAGGTGTTCCATCAATTGTCCTTGTACTTTGCCATTACTGCTGAGACGCTAGTGAGCGCTCCAGCAACAACTCTTCCTCGGTCAGTTCGAGCCCGAGCTTCTGCTTAATCAGGTTCGCAGTGAGCTGCAGGTTGACGGTGGCTTTGCTTATTCGGCCGTGGGTCATAGCGCGGCCTTCCCATATGTTCGTGCTCGCTCGCGACCAGTCTATCTTTCGCAATTGTTTGAGTGTCAATCGCCAGCTTTTCGGGTTTTTCGATAGTAGTGCTGCGCCTGCAATTCCAATTGCCTGCATCCCAACTCCATGCGCATGAATGAACTCTTGGCGCAGCTCGGCACTTGAGACCTTACGCGCCCGTGCACGGCCCCAATCTGGAATCTGTTCGGCCACAGCTTCCCAAAACTCTTTCGCAAGGAGGCGTTCTTCCGGAGTCACGCCTTCTCGCGCTTGTTTTCGCAAGAGCGCACGGTTTGCGTGCTTAATACTGCTGAGTGTGAACAATTTGGTTGAGCGATTGGAGATAGTGGACTTCTCCATTTCGGTCAGCCCCTTAAACGTGGAGCACTCTGACGCGAGATATCTCGCAAGGTCTGAACCCGGGTCTCGGTGGTCGTACAGCGTAGACAATGAATAGCTTGGCCTGACAGCGTACTTATTGAGATCAGCGAACATTTGTTGGCTGCGTGCCAGACTTTCATCTACAAAGAATAGAACCGGAATGTTATCTTGACCCAATTCTGGACGATCTTTGATCGCTTCCTCGATCGCCGCACGACGATGCTGGCCGTCGTTAATCAGAATGCGGGCGTCCATCGGAATTTGGAGTAACCCGAGCGAGGTCTGCTTACCTAGCTCTGATGGAAGAAACTGTACCTTTGCATCGACGGACGCGGTCAGAGCCGAAAGGATGTAGCCGGTCGGATTAGCGACCAGATATCGAGAAATCTCCGGAACCCGCGCTCTGTTCAACGTCCGCTGAGCGCGGAGTTCAGGCGGAACTTCCTCCTCATCGAACACGAACAGCCGGGGGATCATTCGCAGCGGACACATGGCAATGTAAAAAGTGTGACCCGCCTGTCGGCCTTGAACTGCCGGAAACGTATGGAAGTATCCTTGATCATCCATGTCGTGTTAGTAGCGCTTAGGAAGTCATTATTATAACTTCCAAGTGTATGCCTTGCAACGTTCGCAAACTCGCAATGACCTGGTTATGCGTTTCACTCTGGCTCGTGCTTGTCGGGGACGGGAAGGCCATGTCGCCGCCAAGGCGAGACGGCGACGTGCTTAAGGCGTCTCCGGGGTTGTGACGACGGCAGCGGAGGGTGAACGACGAAGGGGTGAACCTGATACAAGGCCGCTCGCTTAGCGAACGTTGCAGAGCCTGCATGTGGATGTCAGCCGAAACTTTGAGAGCCGCGGTTTGAACAGCATCGTTTTCCCATCTGCGCGCAAATGTAAGGTGCGATATCGAAGGCGAATCGTAGTCGGCCGGAACGTTGAGGACCCGACGTCGGGATGCACGCGGCCGCGACGCTTGCAGTCAGACGCCAATCGCAGATGCAAAACTTGCTCAGATTTAGCGGTCGCCGACCATCGGCTATCAGGTTAAGCTCCGGACGGCGAACAAATCTACGTGGCCCATGCGAAAGGTGCGGCACGCCTAGCTGTGGCACGCCGGTTCATACACAATATTAGACTGTTCAACTAAAAAAATGGATATGCTGCCCCCTTCGACGTTGACACATGCCAACTTCGTGCTGAAGCTTGAAAAGCTAAGAGTGTTTCAGAAAAATGGCCGCAGGGCTGTTCATAAACCGCTTTTGATCTTATTTGCGCTAGCGCGGTTACAGCGAGGGGAAACATCACTCCTTTGCTTTCCGGAAATCGAAGAAAAGCTGCAGCAACTCATTTCCCAATTTGGAACCACAAGCGACGCAGCGCATCCTTGTGCGCACTACCCTTTTTGGTATTTGAAGAACGAAGGATTTTGGCAATTAACCCATACGGACGAAATCGAATTCAGGCATGGTAAGGCCGAGCCAAAGTTGACTTGGTTCAGGCGTGTGAGGGTTGAAGGAGGATTTGAGTCGGAGTTAAATGATATGTTTATTCGCAATCCGGATCTGATAAATGCCGCGGCTGGGAGTATCCTGCAAGGGGCGTTTCCGTCATCGATGCACGAAGAAATTCTAGACGCCATCGGGCTGGACCTAACTTTTTTTGCGAAGAAAACGAGACGTGAAGCTAGGTTTCGCACGGACGTGCTCAGAGCCTACGGCTATTGCTGTGCCGTGTGCGGCTACGATGGGCGGATCGGAGATCAGTTAATAGGCGTAGAAGCAGCGCACATTCGGTGGGCTCAAGCGGGAGGGCCGAACGATGTGTCAAACGGGCTCGCGCTGTGTTCGCTCCACCATAAGCTGTTCGATGCTGGCGGGTTTACATTATCGCCAGAAAATTTTGTCATCCGGGTTAGCCACCTTTTTGCAGGGCGAAGTGCCGCAGTACGCGAAATGTACGAGCGAACAGGCACCTCGCCCTTCTTGCCGGTCGTTAAAGCGCAACTGCCGGGCGGCATTCACCTCCGTTGGCACGCGTCTCAGGTGTACAGAGACTAGGCAGCGACTCTGCATGCATCAACCGGCGCATTTTTTGGCCAAGAGGTCGGCGACCGACTCATCGATCGATTGACATTCAATTCAGACCAAAGGTTGTGCCACCTTATTCTCCATCGAGCGCATTTTCGCCAACAGCAAAAGGTCTCAACCCTTCAATGAAGAGCTGCACCAAACGCTGCTTGCCGATGCGTTCACATTCCTTGTCGATCAGATCTTCGCTTCCTTTAATTACCGAAGCATTGGCCTGCGACGCAAACAGCCCCTGAAGCCTTTCCACGCTGTCGAAGACACCGGGCCATTTCGATTGTGACCCTTTGGTAGCGAAATATTTAAGGATTGTCGTGGGTTCGATACTTTCCTCAGTCTCCGTTTTCTTCTCACCCCCAACTTTTGACAGCGTGATTTGCCTACCGCTTTCCTTTGCATACCTCCAGCCAAAATACCAAATTCGAAGCAAATCAAGGATCCGAGCTTCACTGGAGCCTGAAACCTTTATCTTCTTGTTTCCGTAGTTGACCGCGATAAACGTCCACAGCTCGTGCGTTGAGCCCGGCAACGGGGCGTGAACACGCAGAATGTCCGCCTCGTACAGCGCATTCAAGAATTTAAGGTATTCTTCGATGTCACCGAAGCGGGGACGATCATCCTCTGGAGCTTCCACAAAAATAATTTGTCCAAGCCTGACAAGAGCCTTTTGGAAAATAGTCTTAAATGCCCATTGTTCGCCTAAAGGCTCCTGCCCCACGCCTTTTATTTTCTCGATCGCGAGATTGTGATCGTCTACAACAATCTTTTTCCAATGATCTCCGTGAACGTATGCGAGATCTTTCGCCAATTGCTCTTGGTGGCTTCTAGGCTGAGACAAATATTGCCCGAATTCGCCCTGAATCAAACTGTGATCGCGCGCATATTGGATAACTTTTGCGTAAGGCCCAAATCGGCGCAATAATGCCAAGAGCCAGGGTTTGAAGAAATCGGAAAATCCCTCCACAGCGGCTGGCAAATAATTGGGTGGTATTCCAGTAAACGGTGCCACCGGTGCGTCATCTTCGTCTTCAAAATATTGAGTGAGGTAATAATCCTCAAGCGATACCTCTTGGTGCACAAGGCTACGTGGCGTTCCCTTTCCGAGTAGTCTAGAAACGTTTTTTATGAAGGTTAATACCTCAGACTTATTCATCGGATCCGGAGTTTTAACTTCGATCAACTCTTTCACCAATAGATGCAGATTAACCAGCGAGTTTAAATAGTATTTTTGATCAAACCGATTGTTTGCTTCTTGCCATCTTAAAAGCGATAGAGGTAGCAACATGTCGTCATCCGTGCATGTCGTTTTTGTCACCAACGCGCGCACGCAGCAGGACTCGACACTAAGGTCATCCAGAATAATCTGAGTAGCAAGGTCAACCTCTCGCGCGTTTTTGTTTAGGTCGGTAAATATTTCTCGTGCGATCCCCTTGATCCCTGACGTCCCTCCGTTGGGAGAGCCGATGAAGCCCGCTTCTTTATGAAGCATCAAGAAGATGATGGGAATTCTGGTCGGCCGCTCTATCTCGCTCAATTGTTGATTTTTGCCTTCCATCCAAAGCTTGAGCGCACGAAGCCGATGTTGACCGTCCACGGCAACGGCATCGACCCGCTTTTTATCCCAGCGAAGGCGCGCCAAATTTTCTGTCTTGGTTGTTACAAACTGTACCCCGCCGAAAACGGCCTTATATTCGGCCGCTTGTGTCGCCGAGAAGAAGGCGTCGAACGGTCCGAATTGCGAATCGGGAATAGGCGGATCGTTATTCTCATAGTTTTCGAACTGCGAAACAATTTTTCCTTCTTCATTTTTTGGGAGGAGGACGATTGTCAAACTATTAAAAAATTTCAGTTTATTGGGAAGGCGTAGATAACCATCCACAATTTCTCGCTTTACTCGCTCAATATCTATCTGACGCTGAAACAGTTCTTCCAGACTGTAGATTGTATCGAGCGATGGATTGACCTCCTCGTGAGTTTTAAGCTCATGAGTCACCCTATTGAGATCCATTAAACACGTAAAATAAGGGACCTTCACGGTTGGCGAAAGCGACACCTCCCCTCGGATTCCATAAAGGGGAACGTTGTAATTTCTTTGGTCGGACTGCGTGTCGACAACCGGCGGTATAAAATTCATGTTTAACCCAACCTTATGGTAAATCCCGGATTAAATAATCGAGAAAACACTTCTTCAAATAGTTCTTCATATGGTGAAAGCGCATCCTCGGGCTCGGTGTCCGACTCTTCTGCCGTGGAGTGGCTATTTCCGTCCTGGAGAGTCGGTGTAGGTACGATGAGTAAGTACGTTTGTTCTATATCTACATTGGCTGCTTTAAGTCGATTGCGCAAAATACTTCCTCCCTTTAGGTGCTGCCCAATCCGAGCCTTTAGGTTCGTAGATTTCCCTACGTAAAGTGGCATTTGAAACAGCATCGACCAATCAAGAGAAAATCTTAGTGCGTTAAGAAAATTTTCATCTTGCAACGCTTTTAAAAGCGCCCCCTCTTTTCCGCGCGAAATGTTTCCTTTGGAGCGAAGCTCCACCTCATAGTAGGGTGCGATGTCACCCTTTCGACTTTGGAATTTGGGCGCCCGAATCGCGGAAAGGAGATCCTCAGCAAACTCCTCAGGAGAATCTCGAAATTTGAACGCCCGAAACCAAGCGTACACCCCACTTTGGCCTTCTGGAACCCGGTCAATGACGGCGTCCGGCCCAGCCGGAAAGGCGGTTAAATCTAGGAGGACTGCGCCTTCGGGGCGTAGCAATTCAAGCACTGAGGCTCTTAACATTCTCACATCCCGATGTAGTAGGTCCCGGATCCGTGCCCCAATGCTTATTTGATAGAGATAGCGGCTGCGCGCATTTACACGCCCTCGACTAGCTTCATTAGCTGAGGCATATTGCTCGGGGGTGGCGCATCAGTTCTGCGTAAACCGTACATCAGACTCCATTGGCGCATCAGGAACGGATTTCAAGTCAAACGTTTCTGTTCCGACAATAGTAATAGTTCGACCGTCCGACGTATATGATTTTTAATGCGCGCCATTCACCGCAATTTTTAACAACATCGGGGGTTGCGTTTCAATGCACCCCCCGTTTACGCAGAGTTCGGACGATTTTAAACGTCGATGTTCCCCGCCCGCAGCGCGTTCGACTCAATAAATGCTCGTCGCGGTTCGACCTCATCACCCATCAGCGTGGTGAAGATCCCGTCCGCCGCAATCGCATCCTCAATCTGAACGCGCAACAGCCGCCGAACCGCCGGATCCATCGTTGTTTCCCAGAGCTGCTCAGGATTCATCTCGCCCAAGCCTTTGTATCGCTGCTTCGAAATATTCCGCTCGGCATCCGCGATCAGCCACTTCATAGCACTCTTGAAGTCGCTGACAGCCATGCTCCTCTCACCACGCTTAATAACCGCTCCCGGCCCAATCAAGCCTTTGAACGTATCTGCCGTGTTGATGAGCTGTCGATAGTCAGCGCTGAGTTGAAATTCTTGGTCAAACACCGACACCTTCTGATTGCCGTGGTGCGTGCGCGAAATGTGCAGTGAGCGGAGTTCACGCACTTCGTCGTACCTGGTTGTCACACGAACTTCCGGCTTCAACGGGTCATCACGCAACTTAGACTCCAGCGCCTTCGCAGAAGCTTCCGCCGCTTCTTCGCTCGAAAGATCGATAACTATTCCATCCATTACCGCCTCAAGAGCACCAGCATCGTACAGTCGGCTCAAGCGATCAATGACTGCTTGCGACAAGAGGTACGACCTTGCTAACCCACCCAAGGCATCTCCCGTAATCGGCGTAGCGTTTTCACCCGGCACAAGCTCGGAACCATTGAGCGCCAACTTCAGCATATGGGCGTTCAGCTCAGTAGAATCTTTCAAATACCGCTCATCTTTGCCCGCCTTGATCTTGTAAAGAGGCGGTTGCGCGATATAGATGAAGCCGCGCTCGATCATCTCGGGCATCTGCCGGTAGAAGAACGTCAGTAGCAGAGTCCGAATGTGCGCACCGTCAACGTCCGCATCGGTCATAATGATGATCCGATGGTAGCGCAGCTTATCGACGTTGTAGTCTTCCTTGCCGAAGCCGCAACCCAGCGCCGTAATCAGCGTCACGATCTGCTCTGAAGAAAGCAGCTTGTCGTAACGCGCCTTCTCCACGTTGAGCACCTTGCCGCGCAGCGGCAAAATCGCCTGAAACTTCCGGTCGCGGCCCTGCTTCGCCGACCCACCAGCCGAGTCACCCTCGACGATGTAAATCTCCGACTTCGCCGGGTCCTTTTCCTGACAATCCGCGAGCTTGCCCGGCAAACCGACGCCATCGAGCACGCCCTTGCGACGCGTCATCTCACGCGCCTTGCGAGCGGCGTCGCGAGCACGCGCTGCATCGACGATCTTGCTGCAGATAATCTTCGCGTCGTTCGGCGTCTCGAGCAGGAATT
>Ga0268254_10000858_pt1 | contig 13688 bp, 11 predicted proteins | sample AgamicOrSfrz_FD_200251 | JGI IMG/M metagenome (GOLD analysis project Ga0268254, IMG submission 200251) | Agave microbial communities from Guanajuato, Mexico - Or.Sf.rz (v2) (version 3) | ecosystem: Host-associated > Plants > Phyllosphere > Phylloplane/Leaf | place: Guanajuato, Mexico...
TCGCGCTGACTCCCTGCGCGAGCGAAAGTTTGGGAGACGTGGCCGAGAGGTCGAAGGCACTCCCCTGCTAAGGGAGCATCTGGGCCAAAACCTGGATCGAGGGTTCGAATCCCTCCGTCTCCGCCAGTGATGGTGGCAAAACCCCGTAAGTTTAAAGACTTACGGGGTTTTTGTTTTTCAGGCTCACGATGACATCGGCCGCGAATCCATCTTCACCCGTCTTCACCCATCTGCACGATAGGCCGCCCACTCTCAGCATTCACGCAACATCTGACGCCCCGCCTACCACGGGCATCAGTTGAATTCATTCACACAGCACGCTCACACCTTCCGGAAGACCGCCGACCCCCACGGCGCACCGGTCGTCCCGCCATCCACGACGATCTCCGCGCCCGTCATGCCGGACGCGTCATCCGAGGCGAGAAACAGCACCGCTGCCGACACTTCTTCCGGTGTCGCAAGACGTCCCATTGGAATGCGCGGGCCAAGCGCCTGCTCGGTGCCGTCGAGTGTCGCGCCCTCGCGTGCACCGCGCGTCCAGATCGGCGTGCGCGTGCCTCCAGGAATGACCGTGTTCACGCGTATTCCGCGCTCCACGAGCTCCGACGCGAACACCTTCGCCATACCCGTAATGCCCGCCTTGGTCGCGGAGTAAGCCGACGATCCCGGTGAGCCGAGCTCGCGCATCACCGAGCCGTTCAACACGACGGCGCCCCCCGCGCTCATCAGCGGCAACGCGCCCTGCACGGTCAGAAACACTGCAGTGAGATTGGTGCGCAAGATGGCCTCGAATGCGGCGGCCTTGGTATTGCCGAGCGGCGTCGGGCCGGAAATGCCGGCGTTCGCGAACACGATATCGAGCGAACCGAACGTACTCCTGATCTGCTCGAACAATGCTTCGATTTCAGCTTCGTTGTCCAGATTGGCCTGAACGCCCAGCGCGTTTTCGCCCAACTCGGCCACCGCCTGATCCAGCTTGGCACGATCGCGTCCGGTGATTACCACACGTCCGCCCTCGGCAATCAGCCGCCTGGCCGTCACGAAACCAATGCCGCTGTTGCCACCTGTCACCAACGCAGTTTTTCCTGTGAAACGCATCATTCCTCTCCTTTACCGGCGCCGCCTGACGCCTGAAAACGGTTGAACGGCGAATTGCCGCGCGTTGCGGACATCCACTTGGGACATCCTCGTCCTGACATTCTGCATGTTGATCATCATGCACATTTTCAGTATTATGATCGTCATGCAGAATGTCAAGAGGTGACGGACATGGGCTATTCGCAGGCGCAAAAGGCAGAGAGCCGTCGGCGCGTGCTGGAAACAGCCGCGCGGCAAATTCGGGAAGATGGGATCGGGGCGCTCGGCGTGGCCGACACCATGCGGCAAGCGGGGCTCACGCATGGCGCGTTCTATGGGCACTTCGCGTCGCGTGACGCGCTGATTGTCGAGGCGCTGCAATACGCAGTGGAGCAGAGCGAACAACGCGTCGCGCGCGCGATTTCGTCGGCGGGTGCGGGCGGCTCTGCGAAGAAAGAACCGTTGCGGGCGATCGCCGAGTTGTTCCTCAGCGATCGTCATATCAAGAATCCTGGCGCGGGCTGTGCATTATGTTCGCTCGCCGGCGAGGCGCGTCATGCGTCGCCCGAAGTGCGGGAAGGCTTGACGCGCTATGTGCACGCGCTGGCGTCGCAGATAGCGCAGGCGCTTGCGGGCAGAAACGAAACGCTCGCGCTTGGCATTGTCGCGACGATTGTCGGCGCGGTCACGCTGGCACGCTGCGTCGATGAACCCGCGCTTGCGAAGTCGATCGTCTCGGGTGCGCTGGATCTGATACTCGCGCAAGGCGGCGACGCTTAGTGATGCGGTGGCGGCGCGCGGTTGATAAGTGACCGGCAAGCGCTCAATATAAGAGCTGGAGAAGAGCGCGATAACAGCTCAATAAGAACTCAGTAGCAACTCGATGAGTCCACCGACAAACGGCAACTGGAAACGCAAACCGCATTCAATCGCACTCGCCACGCCCCCGCGAAATCGGCGCAAAATAGACAACCCACGGGCGCCTGCCTTACAGGTGTGAAGGTGCGCGTCACTCGCCAGCGTATGGTCGGAGAAATCGCCCGACACAGTGGCGCGCACATAGCAGCCGGTGTAACGCCCGGCCGCTCGTGGCCGCTCGTGGCCGTCGGTGACCCTTCGTTTGCCTCACGTGGCGTGTATCTGCACGGCTTGCAAGGAGGCGGCAAATTGATCTGCGGTGATGTGCGCAACGCGAGGTCCAACCATGTCCACTAACGTAAGCGGAACGGAAGCCTATGCGGAAGAGGCGGCCGCGCTGATCCGGCAGTGGCGGGGCATTTCATTCGCCGATCAGCATGCGCCGGTTCTACATCTGTTGCCAACCGTGCGGTCGCGCGTTCTCGACGTCGGCGCTGGAGTCGGAACCGATGCAGCGGCGTTCGCGGCGATGGGCCACACGGTGGTCGCCGTGGAGCCCGTAGACGAACTGCGCAGCGCGGCCAGCGAGCTGCATCGGTCGTCGCGCGTCGAATGGATCGACGACAGCCTGCCCGATCTCACGGTCCTCTGCGCAAGGCAGGAAACGTTCGATGTGGTGATGCTCACCGCTGTGTGGATGCACCTGGATCGCGAGCAGCGTTGCCGTGCGATGCCGCGCGTGAGCAGTCTGCTGCGCGATGGCGGAAAGTTGCTCATGTCTCTTCGTCATGGACCTGTCCCAGAAGGGCGTCGCATGTTCGACGTCTGCGCGCAGGAGACGATCGAACTTGCGCGAGCCTCGGGTCTTGAAGCCGTGCTGCGATTGTCCGTGCCTTCGGTTCAGCCAGGCAACCGGCGCGCCGGTGTCACGTGGACACGACTGGCTTTCGAGAAGCGCGTTGCACATCGCTGACCGTCGCTCGGCCTTCGCAAGCCGCTCGAGATAAGCCCACGGAAAGCTGCAGCGCTGGCCGAGCGCTTCGGGCATCCCACATGAGTTGACGATATGGGTGCGCGATCAAGTAACCGTCCGCAATGAATCACCATGACAAACCAACCGTCCGAATATTCAGGTGCGCCGCAACTTGAAGCCCGTCTTGATTCGGGTTCCGAAATAAATTGATGTGTCTGCACGCAATAAATGGCCCGCGGGTTTTACCGTTGCGCGGCCGCGCTCAGTCGTCGCGTCAGTTGCGCTGCCATCTCGGGAATGTAACGGAAAGTAACCTCTCGGCCCGGCTGCGATCTTATGCATCAGTTATTACAAAGTTGAAATACGCCGCGCGCCGCCTTGCGCTATATTTCGGCCAACAACACATTCTTCCAAGGGTGATCGATGAAGTCCGCTCGTTTTGTTCTGCTTCTGCTCGGGACTGCAGCGTTGAGCGCGTCGGGTGCCGCAATGGCCGGCGGGGTCAATATCGGGGTAAATATCGGCATTCCCGCGCCCGTCTATGTGGCGCCTGCTCCGGTTTATGCCCCGCCGCCTCCGCCTCCGCCGCCGGTCGTGTACCAGCCCGCGCCCGTCTATTACGGGGCTCCCGCTGTCGTGATCGGCTGGCACGGCGACCGCTATTGGGACGGCCGTCGCTATTGGGCGCGCGAGGACTGGTACCGTCATCATCCGCCGGGTCGTTACGACTATCGCCGCGATCACTACGATCACGGCCGCGGCTGGCACTGAGCTGACACTCAGGTCCAGCAAAGATTCATCAGCGAAGACAGAGGCCGCCTGAAAGGGCGGCTTTTTCATGCTCTCGCGAGTCGGACTGGTGGCCACACGCGCTTACGGTTGCGCTGCATTTTCGGGTGCATTTATTGGGTAGAATCCCCTCACCACGAATTGTCCACTGACCACCAAGGCGCTTATGACAACTGGCTCGCGACGGGTTCCATCGCCTCGTGCACTTGAATGTGTCGTCTCCAGGCTCTCGCGCGTCGGTAGGGCGGTCGTGTCAGGTTCATCGCGCAATGCGGGCGTCGCGTTACTGTGCGCCGTGCTCGTCACCGCCAGTGTGTTTGCGGCGCCACCTGCTCACGCGGTGTATGCCATCGCGCAATACGGCGAACCGAAATATCCGGCGAACTTCACGCATTTCGACTACGTGAACCCGGATGCGCCGAAGGGCGGCACACTCGTGCTCGCCAATCCGAGCCGCCTCACCAGCTTCGATAAATTCAATCCGTTCACGTTGCGCGGCAATACGGCGCCCGGCGTGGATCTGCTGTTCGAGAGCCTGACGACGGGCAGCAGCGACGAAGTGGCCTCCGCATATGGGCTGCTCGCCGACGACATCAAAGTTGCGGCCGACGGCTTATCGACCACCTTCCATATCAACCCGCGCGCGCGTTTCTCGAATGGCGATCCCGTTACCGCGGAAGACGTCAAATACTCGCTCGACACGCTCAAGAGTCCGCAGGCTGCGCCGCAGTTCATGTCCATTTTTGGGCAGATCGTGCGCGCGGTTGTCGTCGATGCGCACACGGTACGGTTTGAATTCCAGCAACGCAATCGCGAGTTGCCGTTGCTCGCGGGCGGCATGCCGGTGTTTTCGCACAAGTGGGGGATGAAGCCAGACGGCAGTCGCATTCCGTTCGATCAACTGGCGTTTGAAAAGCCGATTGGCAGCGGCCCATACCTGATCGAAAGCTACGACAACGGGCGCACGATTACCTATCGCCGCAATCCGGAATACTGGGGCGCGGCGTTGCCAGTGCGCGTCGGCATGTACAACTTCGATCGCATCGTCTACAAGCTGTATTCCGATAGCGTCGCGCGGCTGGAGGCCTTCAAGGCCGGCGAATACGACGCGCTTGTCGAATATGTGGCGCGCAACTGGGTGCGGCGCGACGTGGGCAAGAAGTTCGACAGCGGCGAGCTCATCAAGAAAGTGTTCCCGCAACACAACGGCACGGGCATGCAGGGCTTCATGCTTAACACGCGGCGGCCGCTGTTTCAGGACGTGCGCGTGCGCAAGGCACTCGATCTCGCGCTCGACTTCCAGTGGCTTAACCGGCAGTTGTTCTTCAATCAGTACACGCGCATCGACAGTTTTTTTGCCAACACGGATCTGCAGGCAAAGGGCCTGCCGTCGCCAGGCGAACTGGCGCTGCTCGAACCGTGGCGCGCGAAGCTCGACCCAGCGGTGTTCGGGCCGCCGCCGAAGCAGCCCGACACTGATCCGCCAGGCTCGTTGCGCGCCAATCTGCTACAAGCGCGTGCATTGTTGCAAGAGGCGGGTTGGACCTACCGCGACGGCGCGCTGCGTAATGCCAAGGGCGAAGCTTTCCAGTTCGAAATACTCGACGACTCGGGTTCGGCCGCGCAAATGGAGCCGATTGTCGCAACCTTCATTCGCAACCTGAAGAAGCTCGGGATAACCGCGACGTTTCGCGTCGCCGATTACGCGGTCTACCAGAAGCGCCTCGACGCATTCGACTTCGACACCACCACCATCCGCATGCCGGACGTGCAGGTGCCGGGCTCCGAACAGATCGAGCGCTTCGGCAGCAAGGCAGCGGACATCCATGGCTCGGACAACGTGATCGGGTTGAAGTCGCCTGCGGTGGACGCGATCCTGCGTGCGCTCGTGCAGGCGCAGACGCGCGAGCAACTGCTCGATGCGACGCATGCGCTCGATCGCGTGCTGATGCATGGCTACTACGTGGTGCCGCACTGGTACAGCGCGACGCATCGCGTGGCATTCAAGCGCGGGCTGGCGTGGCCGGCAAGGCTGCCCTTGTACTATGGGGCCGAAGGCTGGATCACGTCGATGTGGTGGTTCGCACAGCCGCAACAGGCGAACCGCGCTCAGTCGCAGTGATCTGCTGCGTGCAGGCCGCGCGCTATAGTCATTCAATTACCGCCCTCGCAACGGAACGCCCGCCATGTGGAGCTACATTCTCAAACGCCTGCTGCTGATGATCCCGACATTGCTCGGTGTGCTGACGCTGACCTTCGTCGTTATCCAGTTCGTGCCGGGCGGCCCTGTCGAGCAGATGCAGCACGAGCTGCGCAAGGGCGCCGAGGGCGCAGTGCCATTCGGTCTGCGTTCGCACAACGGCGTGGACGCGCAGCAGATCGCGCAACTGAAGGCGCTGTACGGTTTCGACAAGCCGCCGCTCGAGCGCTACGTGCTGATGCTCAAGCGCTTCGCGACGTTCGACCTCGGGCAGAGCTATTTCCGCCATCAGAGCGTGTGGTCGCTGATCGTGTCGAAGTTGCCGGTCTCGATCAGCATCGGCTTATGGACGTTTTTTCTCACCTATCTGATCTCGGTGCCGCTCGGCATTGCCAAAGCCGTGCGCAACGGCTCGCGTTTCGACGTCGCGACGAGCCTCGTTGTGCTGATCGGTTACGCCATTCCGGGCTTCGTGCTCGGCGTGCTGCTGCTGGTGCTGTTCGGCGGGGGCACGTTTCTGCAGCTTTTTCCGCTGCGCAACCTCACGTCGGATAACTGGGCGCAATTGAGCGTGGCGGGCAAGGTGCTCGATTATCTGTGGCACATTGCATTGCCGATCACGGCCTCGGTGATCGGCAGTTTCGCGGTCGTCACGATGCTCACGAAAAATGCTTTCCTCGACGAAATCCGCAAGCAGTATGTGCTGACTGCGCGCGCGAAAGGTCTTTCGGAGAAACGCGTGCTGTGGAAGCACGTGTTTCGCAACGCGATGCTGCCGCTGATCGTCGGCTTTCCCGCGGCCTTCATCGGCGCTTTTTTCACCGGCAGTCTGCTGATCGAAACGCTTTTCTCGCTCGACGGTCTCGGCCTGCTTTCGTACGAATCGGTCGTGCGGCGCGACTATCCGGTGGTGCTCGGCACGCTGTATCTGTTCACGTTGATCGGTCTTGCCACAAAGCTCGTTTCCGATCTTTGCTACGTGTGGGTCGACCCCCGCATCCAATTCGAACAACTGGAGCGCTGATGAATCGAGCCCGCCTCTCAGCCGATGCAGCAGCCCGCGTGGAGCCCGCGCGCGCGTTCGTCTCGCCTTCGCCTGCGCGCCGCGTGTGGCAGCGGTTTCGTCAGCAGCGTCTTGGCTACTGGAGCCTGATCGTGTTCGTCGCGGCTTTCCTGGCGAGCCTCGCGGGGCCGCTGTGGTCGAACGACAAGCCGCTCGTGGTGCGCTACGACGGGCATTTGTATTTTCCGCTTTTCCGCACCTATGCCGAAACGACGTTCGGCGGCGATTTTCCGACGCCAGCGGATTATCTCGACCCCTACATCAGGCAGCGTTTCAGTGCGCCCGGCAACTTCGCCGTGTATCCGCCGAATCACTACTACTACGACACGCTCAACTATTTTTCGAAAGCGCCCAACCCCGCACCGCCTTCACGCGAGAACTGGCTCGGCACCGACGACCGCGGCCGCGATCTGTTTGCGCGGCTGCTATACGGCTTTCGTGTTTCGGTGGAATTCGGGCTCGTGTTGACATTTATCGGCACGATATTGGGCATCGCGGCGGGCGCGGTACAAGGATATTTCGGAGGACGTACCGATATCATCGGGCAGCGCCTGATAGAAATCTGGAGCGCGATGCCGGAGCTTTATCTGTTGATCATCTTCTCGTCCATTTTCGAGCCGGGTTTCATTCTGCTTATCGTGCTGCTCTCGCTGTTCGGCTGGATTGGGCTGTCGGATTACGTGCGCGCGGAATTTCTGCGCAACCGGCAGCAGGACTATGTGCGCGCCGCGAAAGCTATGGGGCTGTCGAACTGGCAAATCATGTGGCGGCATGTGCTGCCCAATAGCCTCACGCCGGTCATCACGTTCCTTCCGTTTCGCATGAGCGGGGCGATTCTCGCGCTCACCAGCCTCGACTTTCTCGGGCTTGGCGTACCTTCGCCGACCCCGAGTCTCGGTGAACTGCTCGCGCAAGGTAAGGCCAATCTCGACGCGTGGTGGATCTCGCTGTCCACCTTCGGCGTGCTGGTCGCCATGCTGTTGCTGCTGACTTTCATGGGCGACGCACTGCGCAACGCGCTCGACACCCGCATCTCCGACGCGATGCGCGCAGGAGGTAATCAGTGAGCAGGCAAGGGCAAGGGAAAGCGCAAGGACAAGTGACACGGCAGCAGCATGAAGGCGGAGCAGCAGGGGCCGGAGTGCCGCTGCTGGAGCTAGATCGCCTTCACGTGAGCTTCGGCGAAACGGTCGCCGTCAACGACGTCACGCTGACTATCCAGCGCGGCGAGCGCGTTGCGCTCGTCGGCGAATCGGGTTCGGGAAAAAGCGTGACGGCGTTATCGGTGTTGCGCCTGCTGAACGACGCGCAGGTGAGCGGCTCGATCCGATTCGACGGCGAGGATCTGCTTGCCAAAACCGAGCGCGAGATGCGCGGCCTGCGCGGCTCGGACATCGCGATGATCTTCCAGGAGCCGATGACCGCGCTCAATCCGCTCTACACGGTAGGCGACCAGATCGCCGAGACGATTGTCGTGCACGACGGCGTGTCGGCAATGGAAGCCCGCAAGCGCGCGGTCGCGCTGCTCGGGCGCACGGGCATTCCCGAGCCGGGTAAGCGCGTGAACAGTTATCCGCACGAACTTTCGGGCGGACAGCGCCAGCGCGCAATGATCGCGATGGCGCTTGCATGCCGGCCGCGTCTGCTGCTCGCGGACGAACCGACCACCGCGCTCGACGTGACGATTCGCGCGCAGATAGTCGAACTGCTGCTCGAACTGCAGCGCGACGAGGCGGCAAAGCGCGGTATGGCGGTGTTGCTCATCACCCATGACCTGAACCTCGTGCGCAATTTTGCCGAGCGGATCGCGGTCATGGAAAAGGGCGTGCTGGTCGAAAGCGGGCCGGTGGCGCAGGTATTCGAGTCGCCGCAGCATCCATATACGCAGCGGCTGCTGGCTAGCCGGCCACAGCGCACGGTCGTACCGGTGTTGCCCATTTCGCCGGTGCTGCTTGAAGCGCGCGAGGTATCCGTCGATTTCAAGACCAAGCTGCCGGGATTTGCCGGCTGGTTCCGCTCCGGGCGGTTCCGCGCTGTCGCCGATGCGAACATTTCGGTGCGGCAGGGCGAGACGCTTGGGATTGTCGGCGAATCAGGCTCGGGCAAGTCGACGCTGGCCATGGCGCTGCTCGGCCTGCAGCGCACCACGCACGGCGAGATCGAATTCCAGGGCAGGGCGCTGGGCGGCTACCGCGGCGCTGAGCAGACGGCGTTGCGCTCGCATATGCAGGTGGTGTTTCAGGACCCGTTCAGCTCGCTTTCGCCGCGGCAGACAGTCGAGCGGATTGTCGGCGAGGGACTGGCGCTGCACCGCCCGCAGATGTCGCCGCAAGCGCGCCGCGACAAGGTGCTTGCTGTTCTTCGGGAAGTCGGCATCGACCGCACCGCGCTGCTGCGCTATCCGCACGAGTTTTCGGGCGGGCAGCGCCAGCGCATAGCCATTGCGCGGGCGCTCGTGGTCGAGCCGCGCATTCTGGTGCTCGACGAGCCGACCAGCGCGCTGGACGTTTCCATCCAGCAGCAAGTGCTGAAACTGCTTGCCGGGTTGCAACAGAAGTACAACCTCGGCTTCGTTTTCATCAGCCACGATCTCGCTGTGATTGGGGCGATGGCGCATCGCGTCGCGGTCATGCAAAAGGGTTCTATCGTGGAAAGTGGAGAGGTTGAGAAAATCTTTGCGACGCCGTCGCACCCGTACACTCGAAAGCTCCTGAAAGCCGCGTTGGAACATTGATTTTTCACCCCTTTCACCAATTGGGTGCGTGTCTCGATTGTATTTTTCTATTTGTTTTGACACGTGAATACTTACTGGCTAGTATCGACCAAACTTTTTTCCGTAGACCCCTGATTCTTTAGCAAAAACTACCGACCAATGCAGCACAGAAATCTGACCCAGGCTTGCACGCGCGCCGTCGCCGGGATGTTCATTGGCGTCTTGATCGCAGCAGCTCCCGGCGCTTTCGCCGACGAAGTAAGTAGTTTCAATCAGAATGCCTCCTTCTCGCCGAGCAACACGGCGAATTCCTCGTCCTCCTCCAATACCCAATCGCTCTCCGGCAATACGGAAAGCGGCGCACGCTCATTCCTTTCCGGCATGGCCGGCAAAGCGGGCGACGTGGTTGTCGGCGCGCTGAACATGATCGGCGTTCGCTACCGTTGGGGCGGCAATACGCCGGATTCGGGGCTCGATTGCAGCGGTTTTGTCCGCTACGTGTTCCAGGACACGTTGGGCATGGCTCTTCCGCGCCGCGCTGAGGAAATGAGCCGCGTGGGCGAAAAGGTCCGCGTAAGCGATCTGAAACCGGGCGATCTCGTGTTCTTCAACACGATGCGCCGCACGTTCTCGCACGTCGGCATTTATATCGGCGACAACAAGTTCGTGCATTCGCCCTCTACCGGCAGCACGATCCGTGTCGACGACATGGACGACGGCTACTGGGAGAAGCGCTTCACCGGCGCGCGTCGCATCGAGACGTCGTATCAGGGCGGCGAAGATCTGCGCAAGCGCGTGAACGCGACTATCGGCGGCAATAACTGATTTTTGCCCGTCGGCGATAGTGTTCTGGCGCCGAGACCAAAAAGCCTGCTTCATAAGAAGCAGGCTTTTTTGCGTTTGTGCGGCTGGTGCTGGGGCTACTTCGAAATTCGCGCGACTAGCGCGGCCGTCAGCCCCAAGCCGCGCCATGGGCCGCCCTAAGCCGCCCTAGGCCACCCTAAGCCGCCCGGCTCGCCGCCAGTTTGCGTTGCAATTCCGGCATGATCCTCGCGACGGCTTCCTCGCCCGCAAGAATCGCGGCGTTGCGCTGCGAGAAGTCGCTGCCGCTCATGGCCGCGAGGTTCGGCCGGATCACGATGTCCGCATACTTGTCGAGCTCGTACGCCTTGATCGTCTGGCCCATGATCGTGAAGGTCTGCATGAGCACGTCGAACGAACTGGCCGTGAGACCGCTTTCCGGACGCTGCGAAATATCCACCGCGATCACGAAGTCCGCCCCCATCTTGCGCGCAAACGACGCCGGCACGGGACTCACCAGGCCACCGTCCACATATTCATGACCGCCGATCCTCACCGGCTCGAAGATGGACGGCACGCTGCACGACGCCCGCACCGCGACGCCGGTGTTGCCGCGCTGAAAAAGAATCGGCTGCCCGGTTTTCAGGTCGGTGGCGACGACCCCGAGCGGCTTGACCATCTTTTCGATTGGCCGATTATTGAGCGTGGTGTTCAGATAATTCTGCAATGCGATGCCTTGCAGAAGGCCCCGCGTGCGAAACGGCATGGCCCAGTCGCTGATCGACGCTTCGTCCATGGTGAGCGCGAGCTTGTTCAGTGCAAAGCCGTTCATGCCCGACGCGTACAGTGCGCCGACCACCGAGCCTGCACTCGTGCCGGCCACCAGATCCACCTGAATGTTGCGCGCCTCGAGCGCCTTGATCACGCCGATGTGCGCAAAGCCCCGCGCCGCGCCGCCGCCGAGCGCAAGCGCAACGCGCAGCGGCCGCTGCGCCTTCTCGGGTGGCGGCGTGCTGGCGGCAGGCGTGGCAGTGTCTTTATTCGACGACTGGCCGTCGATTTTGCTGCCGGCCGTGGTGCAGGCGGCGAGTACCGCGGAGGCGGCCGCGAGTGAAAAATGGCGGCGGCCGTAACGAGGCGACGAAGGTTTCAACGAGTTCTCCAGCAACGGCGTAGGCGACGCAACGTGCGCCGCAGGCTGCCGCAATCGGGCAAGGGCGAGGCAACTGTATTCGGCGGTTCCATCCGCGCCGGGCGGCGTCCAGGCCCCGGCGCGCGCACATCATAATGCAAAGCGGTGCGGCCGCGGCGGCCCGTAATGAAACGTTGCACCGTCGCGCGCAGCGCCGCACGACGCCGTGAAGACGCCGTGAAGAGGCCGTGAAGGCGCCGTGACTGGCCATCTGGACGAGGGCAGGCCGGCCGCTCGCGAAAGGTATAATTCGGCTCTTGTTTTTATTCCCTCGTGTCCATTCATGGCAGCCGTTGTGCCGTCCGGGCACGGTTCGCTGCCGCGCTTCAGAGGCGCTGTCTGCCCGGCGCCGGCGCCCGTCTTCGAGTAACGCTAATGACCACCTCCGTTCGCACCCGCTTCGCACCCAGTCCCACCGGCTTCATTCACCTCGGCAACATCCGCTCGGCGCTTTACCCGTGGGCGTTCGCACGCAAGATGAAGGGGACCTTCGTGCTGCGGATCGAGGACACCGACGTCGAGCGGTCCTCGGTTGAATCCGTCAACGCGATTCTGGAAGGCATGGAATGGCTCGGTCTCGATTTCGACGAAGGCCCGTTCTACCAGATGCAGCGCATGGACCGTTACCGCGAAGTGCTGCAACAGATGCGCGACGCGGGGCTCGTGTACCCCTGCTACATGTCCACTGAAGAACTCGACGCGCTGCGGGAGCGTCAGCGCGAAGCGGGCGAAAAGCCGCGTTACGACGGCACGTGGCGCCCGGAGCCGGGCAAAGTGCTGCCCGAGCCGCCGGCCGGCGTGCAGCCGGTGTTGCGCTTTCGCAATCCGCTCACCGGCGTGGTGGCGTGGGACGACGCGGTGAAAGGGCGCATCGAAATCTCGAACGAAGAGCTCGACGACCTCGTGATCGCGCGGCCTGACGGCACGCCGACCTACAACTTCTGCGTTGTGGTCGACGATCTGGACATGCGCATCACCCACGTGATTCGCGGCGACGATCACGTGAACAACACGCCGCGGCAGATCAACATTCTGCGCGCGCTCGGCGGCGAGCCGCCGGTGTACGCGCACCTGCCGACCGTGCTGAACGAGCAGGGCGAAAAGATGAGCAAGCGTCACGGCGCGATGAGCGTGATGGGTTACCGCGACGCGGGCTACCTGCCTGAAGCGGTGGTTAACTATCTGGCGCGCCTCGGCTGGTCGCATGGCGATGCGGAAATCTTTTCGCGCGAACAGTTCGTCGAATGGTTCGATCTCGAGCATCTGGGCAAATCGCCGGCGCAGTACGACCACGACAAGCTGAACTGGCTCAACGCGCATTACATCAAGGAAGCGGATAACGCGCGCCTTGCCGGCCTCGCGCGGCCGTTCCTTGCGGAGCTTGGCGTGGACGACGCGAGCGTCGCACAGGGCGCGGATCTGACCGCGGTCGTCGGTTTGCTGAAGGATCGCGCGTCCACGGTCAAGGAAATTGCGGAGAACGCGGCAATGTTCTATCGCACACCCGCTCCGGAGGCTGAAGCGCTCGCGCAACACGTCACCGACGCAGTGCGCCCGGCGCTGGGCGAGCTAGCCACCGCGCTGAAGACCGTGGAATGGACCAAGGAGGCGATTGCCGCCGCACTCAAAGCGACTCTCTCCGCGCACAAGCTGAAGATGCCGCAACTGGCCATGCCGGTTCGTCTGCTGGTGGCGGGCACCACGCATACGCCGTCTATCGACACGGTGCTCATGCTGTTTGGTCGCGATGTCGTGGTGAGCCGTATCGAGAAGGCGCTCGCCTGAAGCGCGTGAGGGTGTCCGAGCGCATTCGCGCGTGCGTTGAGGTGGATTGCATGCGTCTTGAGAAAAAAGTCGCATGCAATTGCTCAAAGGGTATTTACAAAGCGCAAATTGGCCTCTAGAATCTCGTTTCTGTTCTGCAAGGGGGTATAGCTCAGCTGGGAGAGCGCTTGCATGGCATGCAAGAGGTCAGCGGTTCGATCCCGCTTACCTCCACCATCAGAGCAGAGTGAAGTCGTT
>Ga0268254_10000859_pt1 | contig 13688 bp, 11 predicted proteins | sample AgamicOrSfrz_FD_200251 | JGI IMG/M metagenome (GOLD analysis project Ga0268254, IMG submission 200251) | Agave microbial communities from Guanajuato, Mexico - Or.Sf.rz (v2) (version 3) | ecosystem: Host-associated > Plants > Phyllosphere > Phylloplane/Leaf | place: Guanajuato, Mexico...
AGATTCAGTTGAGTCAAAGCGACAAAATGGTGATGCAGAGAACCAGTTAGAAAAAAAAGTGCTATCTAAAAACTTGTCCGATAATGAATGGGTTCTAAAATCTATCTATATGGATTGCCCTGATGTGATCTTTCGAAACTTTACTTTAGGTGGAAACACCTCCGCTATCCTTGTTTATTTAGAAGGTTTAGCGAACATAGAAGAGATTGACCGAAGCGTGCTTAAACCATTAATGGACATAGATGAATTAACTCCAGCAGGCACAGAGGTTATTATCAAACAAAAATTAACTGTTTCAAAGGTGACCCCATTAACTACTTTTGCCGACATCATTGGACAAATATCTAAAGGAAACCCGACTATTCTTATTGACGGACACTCACAGGGTATTTCAGTTGGATTATCTAAAAGCGAGAAACGCTCTGTCGAGGAACCAATCGCTGAATCTGTTGTTCGCGGACCTAGGGATGGTTTCACCGAAACTATAGGGGTTAATATTTCACTTTTGCGCCGCAAAATCAAAAGTCCTGATTTAAAAATGAAATCCATCACTCTGGGAAAGTATAGTCAAACCCAGGTGGTCTATATGTATATGAAAGACATTGTCGATGATACGTTGGTAGAAGAGGTCGAGAAAAGATTAAGCCGAATTGATATCGACGGTATTTTGGAAAGCGGTTATATTGAGGAATTTATCGAGGACGACCCTTTTTCTCCTTTTCCGCAAATGATCAATACCGAGCGCCCGGATTCAGCTGCCTCGCAACTGCTTGAGGGCCGGGTAGTTATATTGACAGACGGTACACCCTTTGCCCTTATTGCACCTGTTACATTTTATTCCTTGCTTCAGTCACCTGAAGACTATTATCAACGGTTTATGATTGGAACATTAATTCGTTGGCTGAGATACTGCTTTTTACTAATTGCACTGCTTCTTCCTTCCTCTTATGTGGCGATTCTGACGTTTCATCAAGAGATGATTCCAACAACTCTTTTGCTTAGCGTTGCGGAGTCCAGAGAAAAGGTACCTTTTCCTGCCCTAATTGAGGCCCTTATAATGGAGATTACTTTCGAGGCACTGCGGGAAGCCGGGCTTCGATTGCCAAAACAAGTCGGCTCTGCCGTTAGTATTGTCGGAGCACTGGTAATTGGGGATGCCGCGGTCTCTGCCGGTCTTGTATCGGCACCAATGGTTATGGTCGTTGCGATTACAGGGATTTCCTCCTTTGCCATCCCACGCTACAATGCCTCCATTGCCATCAGAGTACTTCGTTTTCCGATGATTTTTTTCGCCGGGACACTGGGGCTGCTTGGTATCATGCTCGGTATTCTATTAATTATTGTTCATTTATGTACATTACGTTCATTCGGTGTTCCATATCTGGCTCCAATGGCCCCATTAAAGGGTTCAGAAACAAAAGATGTTTTACTCAGAGCTCCTTGGTGGTCTCTTAGACAGCGTCCACACCTGACAGGAAAATATAATAAGTATCGCCAGTCAAGGGGACTCAGACCCGGGCCTAGTAATGAAAAGGAATAGGGAGGTGAATTGTATCTATGATTGAACGCGGGAAAATATCTTCTATTCAAATGGCCATCATGATGAATCCTGCTATTCTGGCAACCGTCCTCATGTTGGTTCCTGCCATAACAGCGAAACATGCAAAACAGGACCTTTGGCTGTCTCCGATCTGGGCCTCTGTTACAGGGTTTATCGTTGTCTATATCGCCTATCGTCTTCATAAGCTCTATCCTAAAGAAACATTAATTCAATTCAGCGAACGAATTCTCGGAAAAATAATCGGAAAAATAATTGCTGCTTGTTATTTACTGTATTATTTGCATCTAGCCGGCATTATTATCCGAGAGTATGGCGAGTTTGTCTCAGGTACATTCCTTCACCTCACTCCAATGGTGGTGGTTTTAGGATCTATGGTGGCCGTATCCGCTTTTGCTGTCTATGGGGGACTAGAAGTGATTGGAAGGTGTTCTGAAATCATCGTACCAGTTGTTCTCCTCCTTTATCTAACCATTTTTATATTGCTCTTTAAGGATTTAGATATTAACCATATGTTCCCTCTCTTAGAAAATGGCCTAAAACCTTCATTACTTGGCTCCGTTGTACCGCAAAGTTGGTTTAGTGAATATATTGTCATCTCATTTTTCCTCCCATACTTAACCGATCAAGAAAAGGGACTGAAATGGGGAATGTTGTCGGTATTTAGTGTGATGTTTATTATGGTTATTACCAATTTTATGACTTTGTTATTACTTGGAAAATTGAATTCAGTGGTAACCTATCCCGTGATGATTGCAGCAAGGTACATAAGTATTGCCGATTTTTTTGAACATTTGGAAGCGGTTGTTATGGCCATTTGGGTAGCGGGCGCATTCGTTAAAATTACAGTCTTTTATTATGCCCTCGTACTTGGGATGGCTCAATGGTTGAAACTGTCTGATTTCCGGCCATTGGTTTTACCGACAGGTCTATTGTTGATTCTAATGGGAAAATGGTCGGCAGCCAGTCTGCAGGAACTTGCTCACTTTCTTAGTTCGACAGGCCCTTTTTATTTACTAACTTTTCAAGTGTGTTTACCTGTCATTTTGTTATTCATTGCATTAGTCAAAAATAGAACGAATCAAAAGAAAGGAAAAACAGCAGGATGAGCCACCCCCTTTTTAAATTTTTTGTTCTATGTATTTTGATTCTGTCCAATGGCATTCTCAGCGGTTGTTGGGACAGGCAGGAGCTAAACGATTTGGCACTAGTAACAGCTGCGGGGATTGATAAAAAATCGGATGAAACGATTGAGCTTACTGTTCTTACCATTGCTCCAAAAGGGGGAACAGTTCAACAAGGGACGGGCGGTAGCAGCAGTGTAAAAACATTCGTACGAAAGGCAACAGGTAAAACGCTTGCTGAAGCCATGTCCAAACTTCAGGAAATTCTTCCGCGTCAAATTTTTTGGGGAATATGTAAAGTATTCATTATTGATGAAGAGATTGCCAAAGAGGGAATTGCCTCACATATTGACTTTATCATGCGCTATCCGCAAATTCGGGAAAGTACAAATATATTTATTAGTTCAGTAAAGGTGAAAAAGGTCTTAAGCCTATTGCCCCCGCTTGAGCGTGATATTTCAGAGGTGCTTAAAGAGTTGGTATCGCTAAAGATTGGAATGGATGTATCGACAAAAGATCTAGCGGAAATGATGGTCAGTGAATCTGGTGATCTTGGGGTTCCGTGGATAAAGATCCTTCCTCCGGAAAAGGGCAAAGGAAAACAAACCATTGCTTATATTACTGGAACGGCCATCTTTAAAAAAGACAAGATGATCGGCCATATTGATGATTCAGTGACAAGAGGGGTCTTATGGTTGAGAGATGAAATCGAGCTGTCTACTGTTTCTTTGAAACCGGAGGAAACGGATGGATATATTTCGTTGAAATCTCTTAATGCCAAGACAGAGTTAATTCCCAAAATTGAAAATGGTAAATGGAAAATAGTCTTTAAAGCTACAACTGAAAACGATATTGTACAAAACTCAACACCTCTAGACGTCTCCAATCCCAAAGTAGCCGAAAAGCTTCAAAAACTTTTGGAAAAGAGAATTGAAAAGAAAGTAGAAGTGGCACTTAATGTTGTGCAAAAGGATATGAAAGCTGATATTTTTGGATTTGCCGAGGCTTTTCACCGGAAATACCCAAAGATTTGGAAAAAGGAAAAAGATAACTGGGATAATATTTTTCCAGATGTTGAAGTTTCATATGATATAAACGCACATGTTCGCAGACAAGGAATGAACTCGATTAATCCTAAATTCCCTAAGAACGAGGTGAAAGAAGAATGAAATGGGGGACTATATTAGGATGTACCGCATTAATTATTGTGATCATCCTTTTTCAATCATCCAGATTAAAGCAGAAGCAAGTAAAGGAAAAGGCAGCACTCCTAACGCTATCTATTTTGGGGTGGATTCTGGCAATCCTAATGCTATTTTTCCCTGATATGCCTGGTCCCACTCAATTTATAGACTGGATGTATAGACCTCTTGGAGAACTTTTGAAATAAGCACGGGTAAACCCGGGGACGGTTCTCATGCTTCGAAAGCATGAGAACCGTCCCCGTGCATTTACAATTAAAGCTTAACGTAATCTCTCCATTTATGAGTGGGCTTCCAGTTCAACAGCTTTTTAGCCTTTTCATTATTTAATAATGGGGCGAAACCTGTTAAATCCGTGCGGAAATCCTTTACAGATGGATAGCAAATTTCCATTAATTGTTTGCTCTCAATGTCCATACTTGTTTCATCGGCACCAATATTAAGGGCAACAGAGCCAAGACCGTCCGTTTCAATAGCTAACCGGTAAGCGATTGCAGCATCCCTCGTGTCAATATAACTCCATAAAATGGTTTTTCTTTGTTCAGGGTCATGAATAAAACCAGGGAAATTATTATACATTTCTGGAGAAATAACATTTCCTAATCGAAACGAAACTACCTGCATACCTGTTCTTCGGTGAATCATATCCGCGGTTTTCTCATTAACAATCTTAGACAACCCGTAGCTTTCTTCCGGCAATTGTGGATGGTCCTCATCTATTGGTACATATTGAGGCTGTAGATTTTGCTTTGAAAAACAAATGCCATATGACGATTCACTTGAAGAGATGACAGCCTTTTTGATTCCTAAATTCCCTGCCGCTTCTAAAATATTATAAGTGGACATGACATTATTTTGAAAGGTCACTTCATTTGGGTGTGAGTAAGCAACGGGAATCGCTGCAAGATGTACTACCGCATCAGCACCAGCCAATACTCCGTACACCTCACCTAGATTGGTCAAATCTGTAATAACTGTCCGACAAAGCGCTTGTTTGGGATACTTCATATCTGCATTCACAACATCATACCCATGTTCCAAGAATTCTTTTATGACGTCCGCTCCTAGAAGTCCACTTCCACCTGTTATGACTACTTTTTTCATGTCCACTCCTCCATTTATCATTGCTTAGCATTCTGATATTGACAATTCTTTGTTGATTGCATAAACTAAGTATATTACAAAACGGAATATTTTCAAGTAAATTGTCTTAACTTGTTGTTCTATATAAAACGCTTCCTATCTATTTTTATACATAACTAAAAATATATTAATATCTTAAATAGTAAGGGGATCAACAAATGAAAAAAATCGTAAAACCCAATACACCATTAGTGGAACACATGTATACAGCCGACCCTTCCGCCCATGTATTTGAAGGTAAAATCTATATTTATCCTTCTCATGACCTTGATCATGATGGACCTTCGACTCACGAAGGGGAACACTATTCGATGGAAGATTATCATGTCCTATCGATAGATGATTTTGAATCTCCTTGTGTGGATCACGGGGAATCGCTTCATGTTAAGGATGTCCCATGGGCAAAGAAACAGATGTGGGCACCAGATGCAGCCTATAAAAACAATAAATATTATTTATTTTTCCCTGCTAAGGATACAAATGATATTTTCAGAATTGGGGTCGCTACAAGTTCAAAACCTGCCGGTCCATTCATACCAGAAAAAGATTACATTCCCGGCAGCTTTAGCATTGACCCGGCTGTTTTAGTAGATGACGATGATAAGGCCTTTATGTATTTTGGCGGACTTTGGGGAGGGCAATTAGAGAAGTGGCGGACAGGCGTTTATCTTCCTGATGGGGAAGGTCCTGCTGATTTAGAACCTGCTTTAGGACCAATGGCAGCGGAATTAAGTGAAGATATGCTTACCTTTAAAGCAAAACCTCAGGAAATTTTGATTGTGGATGAAGAGGGAAATCCAATCCTTGCTGGTGATGAGTCAAGAAGATACTTTGAAGGCCCTTGGGTCCATAAATACAAGGGGATTTACTATCTTTCTTATTCTACTGGTACCACACATACAATTGCATATGCCATGAGTAAAAATCCTCAGGGACCATTTGTTTACAAAGGAACTATTCTTACTCCTGTAATAGGATGGACCACCCATCATTCGATTGTTCAATTTGAGGATAAATGGTATTTATTTTATCATGATTGCTCTTTATCAAATGGAGTCGACCACAAGCGCTGCGTTAAATATACTGAATTAAAATATAACGAGGATGGGACCATCCAAACGATAGATCCTTATAAGGGATCAAAATCATTCGATGAGGTAAACCTTTAAACATTGTTATAATAAGTAAGTAAAAAAAGGCCATCTCTAAAGAGATGGCCTTTCACATTTGGTGCACTGGCCACTTTATTTATTGATTAAACTAAGGAACACATAAGACCAATAGTTCAGAATAACAAACTAGTAAAGTGGGGCCCTTGGCACTACAGAAGAAAACCCCATTTTTAGGAAGTTAAGTGATATGATATATATATAGGATAATGCTAGAAAGGAGCATCAGGATGGACCAGGATATTTTATTTCGGAATAATGTGAAGGTAAAAGGCCATGGTAGTCAATCAATTATTTTTGCTCCCGGCTTTGGTTGTGACCAAACGGTTTGGAAGTCAGTTGCCGAAGCGTTCGAAAAAGATTACCAAATCATTTTATTTGATTATGTAGGTTCAGGCCGTTCAGACATACATGCTTACGACTCGAAAAGATATAGCAGTCTTGCAGGATACGCACAAGATGTATTGGATGTATGCTCAGCCTTAGATTTAAAAAACACGGTATTTGTTGGACACTCTGTTGGAAGTATGATTGGTATGCTAGCATCATTGAGTCATCCTGAGTACTTCTCTCATCTCGTTATGATTGGTCCTTCTCCATGCTACCTAAATGACCCTCCGCATTACTATGGAGGCTTTGAAAAAGAGGACCTTTTAGGTTTGATTGATATGATGGACAAAAATTACATAGGCTGGGCGAATGTTTTTGCCTCGACGGTGACAAATAATCCCGAGCGGCCAGAGGTTAAACATCAACTGGAAGAACGTTTTTGTTCCACTGACCCTATTATTGCGCGCCAATTTGCAGAGGCAGCTTTTTTTGCAGACAATCGCAGCGACTTAATAAAAGTAACGGTACCATCGCTTATTTTACAATGTTCAAATGATATTATTGCCCCTTTAGCGGTAGGAGAGTATATTCACCAGCATCTTCCTAATAGTATGTTGAAATATATGGATGCAACGGGACATTGCCCGCATATGAGCCATCCCGAGGAGACGATCCGCTTAATCCGTCAATACCTAAGCATGGCATCTATAGATGTCAGCTTAGCTGGCAGAGGAGCTCATTTTTAATGGACGAACAATTGAATCATGCACCATGTGGATTTCTGACTTTGTCAGAAGATGGAGTGATATTATCCATTAATCAAACATTGCTAAAGATACTCGATTACACCCAAGATTCATTAACAGGGCAGCATGTCAATTCTATCCTTACTGTCCCTGCTCGGATGTTCTTTCAATTCTATTTTTTTTCACTTTTAAAACTTGAACATCAGGTTGAGGAAATGTATATTTCACTAGCGTCCAATAAGGGAGAAGAGATACCCGTTCTTATCAACGCTCTCTCTAGAACAGTAAAAGAGACAACTTTATTTGAGTGTATTCTTATCCCGATGCGCAAAAGAAACGAGTATGAAAATGAATTGCTTTTAGCAAAAAAGGAAACCGAAGAAGCCTTAAAAGCAAAGCATAAAGTGAATGCAGAATTAGAGACTACCCTTAAAAAGCTCCAAATTCAAAAGGAAGAACTACTTGAACTTAACAAACAAAATCATAATTATAAAATAGAAACAAAGAAAGAGTTGGAGCTTGCTAGAATTATTCAAGAAACATCACTAACCGATCCGATTAACAATGAAAAAGTTCAAATGGAAGTATTCTATAATGCGTCTGGTGAATTATCCGGTGATATCTACGGGATTTATCAAATTGATCAGCATCGCTTTGGAATTATCCTGCTTGATGTTATGGGCCACGGTATTTCTTCAGCTTTAATTACGATGACTCTTCAATCTCTGTTTCAAAGATTAATCTCAGCAGGATTTGCTGTTGAGATTGTCATGAAAGAATTGGATAGCCACCTTCACAAATTGTTTCGGAATAATGAGGAAGCTAGGCATTATTCTACCGGGATCTTTCTTTTAATTGATACAGAAAGGCAAATAATAGATTATGTCAATGCAGGTCATCCCCCTGCTTTATGGCAGGACTCTGACGGAAAACAATATGAATTATTTTCTACAGCCCCACCACTTGGAACCTTTGAGGGTGTTGAATTTAAAACTAAAACCTTTACCTTTAGTAAGGGTGGCAGACTGCTCCTATATACTGATGGTGTTGATCCCCTTGCTTCTAACCATTTAGCTCCTTTATTAAAGAAAACAATAGCATTACCTTTATTTAAACTGAAAGAGGAAATATTACAGTCCTTAAATAATGAAAAAAATGTCTATCATAAAAATGATGATGAATCCTTTATTCTCATTGACTTAAAATAGGAAATCCTTCATTAATAAACATCACAACAAACAAAATGTCCACTGTACGTGGACATTTTGTTGTTGTGTCTTTTTATGGTGTCGGGCACCATTTTTACAATAGGGATTCGGCCCCATCGATATAGATTTCACTTCCTGTAATGTGGCTAGATTGGCTGGAAGCAAGAAAAAGAACCAAGTCAGCCACTTGTTCAGGTTTCCCTGCTGCGTGTTCTAGCGGCTGGCTGCCTTGTGGATATTCGATCGGGATTTCAACCTTTTTCAAGTTCTCTTTATTTTTCCATGTATTTTCATTTATATTGGTTTCAATAGCACCTGGGCAGACCACATTGACCCTAATACGATAGTTGGCAAGCTCCAGCGCCGCCATTTTCCCAAAGCCCATCTGGCCAATTTTGGATGTACTATACGCAGACATACCAAAGTTTTTATATACCCTGTTTCCATTTATGGAACTAGTAATAATGATACTTCCCCCATTAGTCTTCAAATGAGGAATGGCGTATTTAACAGTTAAAAAGGTACTTGTTAAGTTATTGGAAATAGTCAGATCCCAATCTTTCGGGTCCAAATCCTCAATCGGTGTAACTTCCCCATTAATGCCAGCATTTGCAAAGACAACATCCAGTCTGCCCCATTGTGCAACCGTTCTTTTGTAACAGCTTTCTACTTCCTCGGGATGTGATACGTTGGCTTCTAAGACGAGCGCTTCACTGCCCATTTCTTCTATTTGATTTTTAACTTCTTCTACATTTTCTTTGTGCAAATCTACTAAAGCAATCTTTCCTCCATTTTGGGCAAGCTTTATAGCAGCCGCCCTGCCAATCCCTGATCCAGCTCCCGTAACAAGAGCAACTTGATTTTGAAGTAGTTTCTCCACGTAATAAAGCCTCCTTATATGATGTGATGTATATACTATATCCATCCCCGAGGTTTTAAAACGGGAGAAACACCTCTATTTATAATACAGTTCAAACGTACTACAATTACTCTATCGAAATAATCCCATTTTCACCCTGTGAAATTTTCCCCTGCTTCTTAATATTTAATTTGGCCAAGTTTGTAAAAACAATAGGAGAAGCGGTAGACGTTGCTGAATTCCTAATCTTTTCTAAATCAAATTTTAAAATTTCCTGCCCTTTTGTGACTGGATCTCCGTCTTTTACAAGGACAGTGAATCCTTCCCCTTTTAAATTAACTGTGTCTAAACCAATATGAATCAATATCTCATATCCCTGTTTAGATTTTATCCCGACTGCATGTTTAGTTGGGAAGACACTCATAATTTCTCCATCAACAGGGGAAATAACAGAACCCTTAGCGGGAATAATCGCAAAGCCCTCTCCCATCATCTTTTGTGAAAATACCTGATCTTCTACTTCCGTGATCGGAATAATCTCACCCTCAATTGGCATCACAAAATCCTGTTCATTTAACGGCAGATATTTTTGAGCTTCAGAAGATGTTACTACTTGTGCAGAAGGAATACTTACTGACTTAGTATCCAATCTTTTCATAGCATCTGCTACAAACTCTACCTCCGTCCCTACAATGATTTGGAGGTTTGTTTTGTTTAGTTTCATGACGCCCTTTGCACCATGTGTTTTTAAGGAAGAATCTCTAACCTTATCCATATCTTTAACATTTAAACGAAGCCGGGTTGCACAGTTATCAATATTAGTTATATTTTCTTTACCACCAATATCATTAATAAAATGATAAGCCATCGTTTCGTATTTATCTGTTCCTACAGCCGTTTCTATCGTTTCTTTCTCCACGGTTACTTCTTCCTCATCTTCACGGCCAGGTGTTTTTATATTAAATGCTTTAATGACTCCATAAAAAACAACAAAATAAATAACTCCGTAAATCAAACCTAGTAATAACAAAAGTAATGGTTTTTGAGCAATATTAAAGTTTAAAATATAATCGATTGCACCAGCTGAGAAGGTAAAGCCATCTTTAATCCCCAACATAGTGACGATTACAAAAGAAAGGCCTGTTAACACTGCATGAATTCCATAAAGCAGCGGAGCAATAAACATAAATGAAAACTCAATTGGTTCTGTAATACCTGTAAGGAACGAGGTTAATGCTACACCGACAAACATACCCGCAATTGATTTTCTTTTTTCTCTCTTAGCAGCTGCAATAATCGCAAGTGCTGCACCAGGTAAGCCAAACATCATGATAGGAAAGAAACCTGTCATATAGGTTCCAGCGGTTGGATCTCCTTCAAAGAAACGGGCTATATCTCCTGATTTACCTTGAAATGTCCCAAATTGAAACCAAAACAAACTGTTCAAGACATGGTGAAGACCTAGCGGAATTAACAAACGGTTTAATATCCCAAAAATACCTGCTCCGATTGCACCTAAACCAATAATCCAGTTACCAACCCCATTGATTGCATCTTGAATGGGCGGCCATACAAATCCTGCAATTCCAGCAATAATAACCATTGTAATGGAAGTTACAATTGGTACAAATCGTCTTCCACTAAAGAAAGCTAACCATTCTGGTAACTTAATGTCACGAAAACGGTTATATAGTAATCCTGAAATAATCCCTGTGAGTATTCCCCCTAAAACTCCCATATTTATATCTTTATCAATGGCTAAGGTTCCTTGTGTTAAAACCAAGTAACCAATGGCCCCTGATAACGCGGCTGCCCCATTATTATCCTTTGCAAACCCCATTGCAACACCGATGGCAAAAATTAAAGCTAAGTTTGCAAAAACAGCATTACCTGCATTTGCGATAAATGGAATATCCAGAAGATCCGGCTGACCAAAACGTAACAGCAATCCGGCTGCTGGTAAAACTGCTATCGGAAGCATCAATGCTTTTCCAATTCGCTGTAGAAATCCTAACATCAGTAATCTCTCCTCTTTCTCATGTAAGCGTTTATCTTTTCACAATGACCATAGTATCATTGAATTGTTATAGTTGTCTATACCAATAATAAATGAATTTATTGGAAAACCTTGACTGTTTACCTTATAATATAAGTAAACACCTTTAACAATCTTAAAAAATTGGTATAGACATCTATAATTTGCAGATGATAGAATTACAGGTGTCTAGAAAGGAAGTAATTAAAATGATTACAAATTTTAAACCTATTTTGCTCAAGGGAGTTCAAATATATTCTGAAGATCAATGGATTGAAAATGGTTATATAAAAATAAAAGATCAAAAAATAGTGGAATTAGGAACAACCGAAAATCTTTCCTTACAGGAAGAATTTGAGGTACTCGACATTCCGTTGTCATTTAAATCTGTTCCAGGTTTTATCGACGTTCATATCCACGGGGTTAATGGAGCAGATACCATGGATGCCACGAAAGAAGCTATGGATATCATGGCCAAAGCTCTACCAGGCGAAGGAACCACCAGCTTTTTAGCAACAACCATGACCCAGGAAGAACATCAAATTGAAGAGGCCTTATTGAATGCCGGAACGTACATCAATGGGGAGCAGGCCCCAGGAAAAGCAGAAATACTAGGAATCCATCTTGAAGGTCCTTTTGTGAATAAAAATAAAGCAGGAGCTCAACCCATTCAACATATCATTAATCCAGATTTGGAGTTGTTTAAAAAATGGGAAGAGCTCTCCGGTCACACAATCAAGATTGTCACACTGGCTCCCGAGCAGCCAGGCGGTCTTGAGCTGGTGCGGCACTTAAAAACAAATGGAATGATTGCATCCATTGGCCACACCGATGCAACATTTGAACAAGTAATGGAGGCCATTGATGCAGGAGTAAACCATGTTACACATCTGTACAATCAAATGCGCGGATTGCATCACCGTGAACCAGGCGTGGTAGGGGCAGCATTTCTAAAAGAAGAGTTAAAAGCAGAACTCATTGTGGACGGGGTGCATGTCCACCCAGAAATGGTGAACCTCGCCTATCAGCAAAAAGGGAAAAAAGGAATCATTTTAATTACAGATTCCATGCGGGCTAAATGTCTAAAAAACGGGAACTATGATTTGGGCGGGCAGGACGTAACCGTACGGGATGGCAAAGCCATCTTGAGTGACGGAACTCTTGCAGGAAGTATTTTAAAACTAGGTCAGGGCGTAAAAAATATTATATCTTTTACTGGCTGCCAAATCGAAGAGGCTATTGAGATGGCCGCTGTCAATCCAGCTAAACAACTGAATATTTTTGATCGTAAGGGCAGCATTTCTGTAGGAAAAGATGCTGATATTGTTATTCTTGATGAGAACTTAGATGTCTATATGACGTTATGCCGCGGGAAGGTCGCCTATATTAAAGGAGGAAAAACAACATGAAGATTATTGAAGCAACAGATTATAAAGATATGAGTAAAATAGCTGCCGATTATATCATTCAAAAGGTCAATCAATCCCCAAAAATTAAGCTTGGACTTGCAACCGGCGGAACCCCAATGGGAATCTATTCAAATTTAATTGCTGACCATCAAAAGAATGGGACTTCCTATCAAGCGGTTACAACGTTCAATTTAGATGAATATGTCGGACTTTCTGGAGACAACCCAAATAGCTATCGCTATTATATGAATGATAACTTATTTAATCATATTGACATACAAAAGAATAACACATTTGTTCCACGTGGAACTGTCGGCGATGTCGTAAAGGAATGCGAATCTTATGAGGATTTACTTACTAAACATAAAGGCATTGATTTACAGATTCTTGGCATTGGAGCAAATGGCCACATCGGGTTTAATGAACCCGGAACATCATTCCATTCTCAAACCCATGTGGTCCAACTAGCTCCTTCCACAAGACAGGCTAATGCAAGATTTTTTAGTAGCTTAGAGGAAGTTCCAACAAAAGCAATTACAATGGGAATTGCCACGATCATGAAAAGTAAAGAAATTCTCCTGCTCGTTTCTGGGGAAGTAAAAAAAGAAGCTTTGAAGAGGCTTTTGACTGAAAATGTAGATGAAAAATTCCCAGCATCTGTGCTCAAAAATCATCCATGTGTTACAATTATTGCAGATAAGGCTGCAATTGCTGGTTTAAAGGTTCACAGTTGAGTTCTTCCTCTCTGTATCCTTTTAAATGAGAGCAGACCGGTTCCCCGAGTTTAAAGAGAAAGGATGCAGTTAAGAGGAGAATGATTAAAAAGGATTCCCCCATCCCAATTTATTATCAGCTTCAAGAGCTTATAAAAGATTTAATTGATAAGGGTGAGTTAAGACCTGGTG
>Ga0268254_10000861_pt1 | contig 13681 bp, 14 predicted proteins | sample AgamicOrSfrz_FD_200251 | JGI IMG/M metagenome (GOLD analysis project Ga0268254, IMG submission 200251) | Agave microbial communities from Guanajuato, Mexico - Or.Sf.rz (v2) (version 3) | ecosystem: Host-associated > Plants > Phyllosphere > Phylloplane/Leaf | place: Guanajuato, Mexico...
AAAAGGGGAAAAGTGTTAACTTTAAGAATTAACATGATCTTATTTGGTTCTTACCCTTTTTAAAAAGAAAAAAACATACATTATAAGTAAAATAAATAAGCTACTTAAATTCTCTATTCCATTTATTGATCCTCTGGATCTACCTCCAGACTTTCAACTTCATCATTCTTTTTTACTTCTAATCGCACGACTTTATTTTTACTATCTCCCGACATATTGTCGTTATCTTGCTCAAAGTCTTTAGATTTTTTATAAGTTTTTTTTCCACTAGACACTTCTATTGTTACGTCATTATCTGTTTCATTGATTAACTTTCCAATTATACTGTAGTCTCCATCCGCATCTTTTTCGTATATACCATTTGAATCTGCTTTTGCCTGAGGAGTTAACTCTAAGCTTTCTGCATTTTGATTTTTAGCATCAATCTCTACATTTACTTGTTTTCCACCAATATCCTTAGGTGTATCTTTTTCTTTTTTAAACGACTTACTCTTAGGTATCTTTACTTTTTTATCATCGATAACAAGTGTCAACTCATCATTCGTTTCTCTGTCTAGCGTCCCTATTAAATCAAAATCTTCACCTTGCTGTTTACTATCCGGATCTTTAGAGTACTGTTGTAAATTTGATTTATTTTCAGAAGAGCTATTTTTACTTTGTGATGTATTTTGAGATGAATCATTTTGATTAGAGCATCCTACAAGAGATCCTGTAGCTAAAGCACCTGCTAATGAAATACAAAGCACTACCATTTTTTTATTCATATAGCTTATTTCTCCTTTTTCTTTGTTTTTATTTATATTGCCTATTCTTTAAAAAATCAAACGAAATTACTATTCTAAAACCGGAGGAGTTTTATACCATAGTCACAATAATGATCATAATTAATCTTGTGTTAACTACCATCTTTGTATGAGACATTTATGTCACCAAATTGACATTAATCAGTTAGGCATTTTGTTTTCTTCTTTATAATGACCTGTATATATCATTATAATTATGAGCCAAAGCGCACTAATAAGGTATCCGCCTAAAATATCGCTTGGATGGTGTACACCTAGATAAATACGACTGAATCCCATTACTAAGATAAGAATGCTTGCTAGTAAGGAAAGTAGAACCTTTATTTTATTGCTCTTTAAATGTGTCCATAACAGAAATAGAAGTATACCGTAAAGAACAAAGGAATTCATAGCATGTTGACTAGGAAAGCTATGTTTATCTACCTCTACTAAATGAAATCCATCTGGTCGTGAACGGCTAAATAAATACTTTAGACCCTCGCTAAGCAGTCTTTCTCCTATCATGGCAACAACAAATAGAACAGAAGCCAAACGACGTTTAGTTACAAAATAAAGGTAAAATAAAATTGCAAGACAGATTACAATAACAAAGTAAGTTGATCCAATAAAATCAAAAAATTTCATTATAGGTGTTAAGAAAGAGGAGCGTTTATGATGAATAATAGATGATAACCATTTGTCAAATCCACTAAACTTTTCTATTTTAACTAAGATACCAGTACATATAAAGCTAATTAGCAGTAATAGTCCAATAATATATAATTTTAGCTTTACTAAAATAATCATATTAAAATCCCCAGTTCTATATAAGTGATATTATTATTTACATGTATTTCACATATGTACAGTTTAGCTCCCTCATAATCATATTGTAGTAGCCCAGCTTTGTTTCACTAAAAATGAGGTAATTATAGAGGTGTTAAAAGGTGTTTACAATATTCAAAAGAATTATTAGCAAAGTTACACAAGTAACTTCTGAACATTTAAATTTTAATAAATATTATATATAGAATTAGTGTTAAAATAATGAAAGTCCCATTCTCTAGGATTACCGTTCATATAGATGGTCATTCTAATGTAAGCAAATTCTTTAACATAATGAATTATACTTTGGAAAGGAGGAAGATAGATGGAGTCCATATGGATCGAATACGCTTGGGCGTTGTTAATTCTAATTGGTTTAGAAGGTTTATTATCGGCTGACAATGCTCTTGTACTAGCAGTCATAGCTAAACATCTACCAGATAATCAGAAGAAAAAAGCAATTAATTATGGAATTCTTATGGCATTTATTTTTCGATTCGGTGCTCTCTTCGCTATATCATTTATCGCCAATGTCTGGTGGATTCAGGCGGTAGGAGCAGCTTATCTTCTGTATTTAGGTTTGAAGCATGTCCTTAAGGCACGGTTTGGGAAACACAACGAGAATATTCATAATGCTGAAAAGGAATCTGCTGGAAAAGGATTCTGGCCGACAGTAGGAAAAATTGCGTTAGCTGATTTGGCTTTTGCAGTTGATTCCATTTTAGCTGCGGTAGCTATAGCCCTTGGTCTTCCAGATTCACAGTTTGGCGAAATTGGTGGTATGGATGGCGGACAATTTGCAGTTGTAGTTTTGGGGGGGATTGCAGGTCTTATCTTGATTAAGTTTGCAGCGACCTGGTTTGTAAAACTCCTCGAAAAGCGTCCTGCCTTAGAAACTACAGCATATGCCATTGTTGCTTGGGTGGGTGTCAAACTTGCTGTTATTACACTTGCTCATAAGGATATAGGTGTCTTAGACCCTCATTTTCCTCATAGTACTATTTGGACATTAATCTTCTATGGAGTATTAGTTGGTATTGCTCTACTTGGTTGGTTTGCACCGAGCAATAAGTCTTTAGAAAAGCCTTCAGCTTAAAAATATAATCAAGTATGACGTATTACGTATCAATATAATCAGTATGATCAAAACGAAAACACCCTGACTATGTTTTAAAGAGTTAGGGTGTTTTCTGTCTACTTTTGAAAGTTTAGTCACAAAAGAAGATTAGCCTTTCCTGGTGCTATACTAGATGAAAATCATCAGTAGTTAAGAACTAGTATTTATAATACAAAATGCATTTGCGCAAACTATCTATGATGCTATAATGCATTAAATAAATACACCTCGTATAAAGCCAGTGAAAGAACCACTCTTTCAACTGGTTTTATATGTTGGTACAAGTTATAAAGAGAAGAAACGTACATATTCTTATAACAAGAAGTAAAATTAACTTCGGGGTTTTATAAATGAACTAAAAGAAAGTCTACTGAGATCCTCAGTAGACTTTCTTTTTTATTATGTATAGTTATTGACTATGTTAAGCAAACTACTCAAGATGATGGAGAGCATCATCTCACCTAGCATGACCTTTAAAAACTCCTGAATAGGCACAGGGGTTTTTTCTCTTTTTAACTGTATACGGCATAAAAAGTTGGTTACCATAATGTTACTTTCCGGAATACAAACCAAAAAGAACCCTCATGGGAGTAAGGGTTTCAAAAAGATTCCTATTACGAATTATGCAGCTTTTTATACACCCTTGATATGAAAGGCTTTCTCAGAGGAATAGATAAAGAAAGAATGTATAAAAAAGCTGTCTTTTATACATATGTTAACCCCTATAAAAAATTGCCTATATGCGAAAAATATGATGAAAATAGCTTATTTCATACATCAAATATGTATGAGCTCTACTAAAAGCAGCCGAAATAATCACGGTTGCTCTTTTTTTGCCTAAAATCGTGTTGCTAGCGAACTCACACGCAAAATTAAAAGTCTTTTCGTGAGTAGTTGTATTAGTAATTTCCTCATACTACCTCTTATTTTCTTCAACACAAATCAAATAATACGTTTAGGAGGTCAATTAAATGTCATTAAGAGATAGACTTAGACCTCCTCGATCAGTTCGTAGAGCAGCTAGGTCTCTTGATCCAAGCAAGGTTTTAACCGGAGAAGTTTCTACAGGAGAATATTTTGGAGTAGACTTAAATCCAGGTGATTTTAAATCAGTAACAGATAATGCTGATGAGAAAGCTAAAGAATACAGTAATAGTGAAAGAGAAAATAAAAATTACTGTGATTGTGTAGTTGCGGTAGCTGGTGCTGCTCTTGGGGGCCTGTAGGAGCAGGGCTAGGTGCCTTAGGCGGTTTTCCTGCAGCAAGGCTAGCGTGTGGACGAATTTATACTTCTGGACCTTGTGAATAATGAAATGGAAGAAGTGATTTTTATGCTCCCTTTTGCTGGAATGTTTGAGGATGGTCTTAATGGAGGATATAATCCTAGAAACCGGGCACGTGAACAGGTTAACGCTATTGCATATCAGATAGCTAAAAATTATAGTGAAAGTGAAAGAGAAAATAAAAACTATTCTAATTGTATTGCTGTAGTGTCTGTTGAATGTGCTAACGATAGTAGTATTTTTGATGGGGCTGGAATTGAAGGAATAGTGGCTGACGGTGGCATTGCTGTAGCAAAGATAGCTTGTGGTCGCATATATAAATCAGAACTATCAGAATAATAAAAAGCGCAATCAAGTAATACAGCTAGGAGGTGTTTTTATGCCAGAACACGGTTTCAATCAAACGCATGATAATAACAATCATAGCAATAGTTATAATACAAACGGTGGAAGTATCCAACCAGTAGATGTACCCCAATCTGTCGGAAACAAAATTCCTGCTGAAAACGATGGACTAACTGGAAAAGTAAATGCAAACCTTGGATACCATCCAAAAAAATAGCACGAAAAAACCGCCCTACAAAAGTAAGGCGGTTCTCCGATAAGTTCCTATCTTTAATATTTAAAAATCTGAAGATAAAATAAGGAAGATTTGTTTATATTTTATTTCATAGATGATAACAATAATGATACATACAAATATATTTTTTCTAGCAATAAAAAAAGGATGACAAACGAGGTGTCATCCTTTCCTCGGTTATACTAAGTTCAAGTCCTTGTACAGTGAAAGAGTCATACATTTACTCTGTTAGTTGACTTCTTACATCTGACATTACAACCATCGCTGTTATTAACGATTATTTTCTATATTTTCTTGTATATTACTCAATATGTTTTTCATATTAGCTATTTCGTCTAAACCTTCTAACTCGTGCATATTAGTAGAGGTTGGATTATTTAAGTGTAAATGCTTGGCATAATCATTGTCGAACTTTCCTAAATAATTTTTTTTACCATCTAATGGTTTATTGACACTAAATTCTCGCATAAAAAAACCTCCCAAATATATTGTTTGATTGGAATAAAAAAATATAAGAGGTAGTATAAGACAAAATGAATTTCCTGATATAGATACCCCTTATGGATAATACTCCAAATTTCTTTTCCTACTAATAAAATGTTATAAGCACCAAAAAGTAAAGTAATTTTTTTCTTAATGGAAAAGATATATCTATAAAGTCTTAACAGGAGTGATCAAATGTTAACATCTGAAGAAAGTAAAAACGACGCACCACGTCCCCAACATTATTTAAAGCTAATAAATGACACTGATAGAAAATTGAAATTAGAGTGGAAAGGAGATATAGATGAGCCTAATGTTATTGTTCCATCAGAGTTAAATCCAGGTGACGCTGATAAAAAAAATTCCAAAAAAACTAGTGATGCAAGTTTTATTGTAGATATTTATCGTTGGAAAGATAACTCTTATATTTATAGTGGGCAACTAACAGAACATGTGCATGGCAGAGTGTATAGTAGTGAAGAAACATACTATTTAAAATTACAGTCGTTTCCTGACAAAAATCAAATTCATATGATAAAAAAATCAGAAGTAGATCAAACTGAACATACCATAATTAACACTTTTTCAGAAGATGAGTGGTAATATAATCAAGGTTTTTCTCAATGAAAAAACTGCTGAGTAGGTAGCAACAATACTGCTCTAATTTTCTTTTGAATTTTTTGGTTGTCAGCAGGATTTACTGTATCGCTACTTGGTTTGGCTTTCTGTTCATTGCCTTTATGCCGTTTCTGACTTATTTTTGAACTTCTTTTTAAATTTAGTTACATTAAACATAACAAAATATTTAAAGTAGAAAAATAATAATTCGTAGATGTTGACTTCTGCGAAGTTAAGGTATAAATATGTTTATAGTTAGTAAAAACAAGCTGAATTACTTAATTATCATTTTTACACGCGGGTGTGGCGGAATTGGCAGACGCGCTAGACTTAGGATCTAGTGTCTTATGACGTGGGGATTCAAGTCCCTTCACCCGCATCATCACATTAAGTAATAAGCATAAGCAGGGCGGTACAGATAAGAGGTAAAGTCAAGATTTGCATAACCTCTATTTACTTGTCCAAATCCTGTTTCTTCTTCACACCATGATTTCATACTTAGGAAGGACCTTTAGCTCAGCTGGTTAGAGCAAATGGCTCATAACCGTCCGGTCGTAGGTTCGAATCCTACAGGGTCCACCATCAAATTAAAATACGGAGGAATACCCAAGTCTGGCTGAAGGGATCGGTCTTGAAAACCGACAGGGGTGTCAAAGCCCGCTGGGGTTCGAATCCCTCTTCCTCCGCCATTTATTATTTATCTTATTATCGCGGGGTGGAGCAGTCTGGTAGCTCGTCGGGCTCATAACCCGAAGGTCGCAGGTTCAAATCCTGTCCCCGCAACCATTTCTATTGGGCTATAGCCAAGTGGTAAGGCAACGGACTTTGACTCCGTTATGCGTTGGTTCGAATCCAGCTAGCCCAGTCATTCATATTTTAGCAGGATGTCATCCATTTGACCTTCTACTCCCTATGAGTAGAAGGTTTTTTATTTGTTTAAGTCCTTTCCTTTTAAGTATAAAGATAAATGGAAAGTTATCTAAGTCATCTACCTTTGTTTATAGTATGTTTCTATCTTGCCTTCTATCTATAGGATAGAGGGTTTTCCTTTGTAATCTGTTTAAATTGTAATTTTATTGGTAATGAATAAATGTGTTACCTTTCTCGCAGGGTATACGATGACATTTCCATCACACAAATGACCTTCTACCTGACAGGAGTAGAGGGTTTTTTGATATCAATTATTTATCAACATCAACACTAATTGCTGAATTAACTATATTATTCAAAGTAATTTTATTTTTATCATCTAATTTATTACGTAAAAAAGAATCTTATGTAGCTTTGCAAACACATCGCTTCACATTATTATTCCAGCTTTATTAATTAGGATTACATGTGATTTTTCCATGTCTCAATACATCATAAATAGCACATCTATCGCTTGAAGCTGTTTCTGTAAATTTAATAGGCAATAGTGAGAAGGCAATATAATAAACAGAAAAATAGACAAACTGGTAAAAAAAAGAGATTTGTTCACGTAAAATGAAGGAAAAAGCAGATAGAAAATTTCGAGAAGGTGTTTTTTATGAAGAACGTTGTTAATAAAGAAAGCATTCACCACTTAAAATTCTGTATTGTAGGGGGATTAAATACAGCTATTGATTTTTTTGTTTTTTCTTTCTTATCTTATTTAGGCGTATATTATATAATAGCTCAATGCGTATCTTATGGGTGTGGTGTACTAAACAGTTATCTTTTAAATAGAGCATGGACGTTTCAACAAAAAGGGAAAAGAAGGAAGCATGAATTTCTCGAGTTTACTGTGTTGAATGTTTTCACTTTATTTGTTACATCTTTCTTGTTAACTTTGTTTCACTATAAATTTAACATACCACTTCTTTACAGCAAGGTTATAGTAACAGTTGTAAGCGTCGGATTAAACTATATAGGTACTAGGTTTTGGATTTTTAAACCATAAAAAAATAAATGATTAACGTGCTCTGAAGGAAAAGTGTAAGAAACAGTAAAATAGCTATACTTTAATTTTTTATTAAATAGATAAGAACTTCATTACATAACGAAACAAGCATACCTTTGTAGAGATGCTTGTTTGTCTTAGATTGATGCAACTTATTCATTTGAATAATTTTTAAAAGTGTCTAATAAGTGCCAAAACAAAGCCTAGAATGAAACTAAAAATCCATAGTATCGAATTGTCATGTGAAAATCAAAAATATTTATAAAAAGAAAGAAGTGGATTGGGTATATATGATCTATACACTTTATTATAAGAAGAGCTGATTTAGTTGAACTCTTCTTTAGTTAATAAGCTTTCTTCTGCGAACGTGGACACCCCTAATCTTTCTGTATATAAGTCAATATCAATCGCATAAGGAGGCCTCTTTTTTACTTCTATAAAGATCTTTCCAATATATTCTCCTACTACTCCAATACTTATTAACTGTATGGCCCCTAAAAGCCAAATAGAAATAATTAAAGAGGTCCAGCCTATACTCGTGTTACCTAATAACTTTTGAATAAACGCATAACCACCTGTAATCACACTTATAGAAAATAATAAGCAACCTAAAAGAGTAAAGGCTCGAATAGGAACCACACTAAATGAGGTGAGGCCATTAAAGGCGAAAGAGACCATCTTTTTCAAAGGATATTTGGTTTCCCCAGCTAGACGCTCTTTTCGATTATATGTCACTTTTGAGGACTTAAATCCAATTAAGGGGACAATTCCTCTTAAAAATAAATCTGTTTCTTTATAACGTGAAAGTTCTTCAATCGCTCGCTTACTCATTAAACGATAATCTGCATGGTTATAAATAAGATTGATATTCAACTTTTGCATAAGACGATAAAACCATAAAGCAGTATTTCGTTTAAAAAAAGTATCTGTTTCTCTGCTATCGCGTACACCATATACAATTTCATCCCCCTCATGGTACTTTAAGAGGAAACTTCGAATAACAGAAACATCATCTTGCAGATCGGCATCGATGGAAATGACACAGTCCGATTTAGATTTAGCTTTTTCTAGTCCGGCAAGAAGTGCCTTTTGATGTCCTACATTGCATGACAGCTTTAGTCCTGTTACATAGTTATTAATGGTACTCTCCATCGCAATTAATGGCCATGTCCGATCTTTACTACCGTCATCTACAAATAATATCTTACTGCTAGCTGAAATTAACTCTTCTTTCCTTAACTCATCTAAAACAGAGGAGAGTTGCGTAATGGTGTCTTTTAATACTTCTTGTTCGTTATAACATGGGACCACTATGGTTACTAAGGGCAGCGTTGTCTTCAATTTATATACCTCCTACATTACTTGATACAAGTAAATCTTCCACGCAGATTCTTTATGATTAAATTCTTTCAAGAGCGCAAGGTTATTATCTTTCGCGTTCAAAATAGGGACCGATGAAAAAATATAACGACCACCCATTTCTTTAAATTGATTTGTGTTTAGCTGCAAATGACGTACTTCTATATTTTGATCTTTTGTGAACTCATATGTTTTACCGAGTTCACTAACAAAGATGTAACAGCGACTTCCCCATTCATCATAATATTTTCTTAGTTGCTTATTTTTTTCTAACTCTTTTGCTATTATCTTTCGAAATTTATACTTGTATTCAAGGGGATATACATTGTTATAAGTATCTAGGGTATAAAACCCATTGTATTGTGAAATAGCTGGATGAATTCCAATACTTGCTACACGATACGAATCCTGAGAATCCCCTATGTATTCTTTTATATTATTGAATTGTTTTGTAGCATAAAATTCCTTAAAAGAAGGAGAATGAAAGTAATGGCCATAAAGAAGTTCTTCGTTAAACAGGAGAAGTGTTATGATCTGACTTATAATCGCTATATTAGCTAGTTGCCTCCAAAACTTCCCTAGTGACCATAGAATATAACAGGCTAAGCCGAAACTAAGGTAGATAACAATAATACGTAAGAAGTGAAACCTCGCAAAGTTAAATGTATTTAAAAAACTGATCTTTTCTTTTAAAGGAATCCACAAATTATTAAACCAAAAAGCGTACCATATCGATAAAGCAACATTTAATAGAAATAAAAAAATGAATAGTTTGTTATTTTTTATCTTCCTCTTAACAGCTAATAAAATAAGGGTCAAAAATAATATTGGGAGAATAACATGCGTATGAACAGTCATAACATGTGTATGCCCTAGGAGAAAGTTTTTAAGTGAAAGACGCATAGAGTGCCAAAAATCGTGTCGCGAAGATATAAATTCCATCCTATGATTTGGCTGTTCTGAAAGAACCATTGAATAAACAAGGCGATACTCTATTAAAAGATAAAGGGCGGTCATAAAAATAAGGCTGAATAGAAATGGCCAATTCCACTTTCTCTTTCTAATTAAGTCATAAATCCATAAAAAAGAAATCGCTACTAAAAAGAAGAAAAAGCCAAGTACAAAGCTTGAATAAAAGGGTAAAAGGAAAAGAGCTACCCATTCTTTCCATGAAAAATCTCCAGAACGGATATTCAAAAATGCCCATAAAGCAAGAGGATAACCTAATGTACTTAACATGCCTGACGGCCAAAATGGAGTAAGTGCAAATGCAAGCGATATACCAACACGAACAAAGTGGGCATCTTCGTGTTTAATAAAGTGCTTCTTCAATAGTAAATACATTCCACCAAAAGCAACTAACCGAGTAATAGTTTGACTTAAAGCGTAAGCAGTCATAGAAGGGAAGAGAGCGTGAAGCCAAACAATCCCACTGAATGCTGTCCCGAATGCATCACGAGGCAATCCATTGATCACTTGAGGAATCGTAGAGTGGAGACCCCCAAATATCTGACCACTTTCAGCCAGCACCTTATACCAAGCAATATTAGAATCTAAATTATCATGAACACGTATGTGAGCGTCTTCTCCTAATACATACATAGGGAGAAAATAAAGAAAAAGTAGTACAAGTGCACTGATGATATAAATTTTTTCTTTTCTCTTTCCTGTTGTAGCCACTGACATTCATTACACATCCATTAAATTATTTTTAAAGTGTGTTGATTTCCTTTGGCGATTCTACTCATCCAAAATATTTGTTTATTAATATCCCCATCCTTATAACGAAAATGTATGTTAGAGAAAGATTTTGAAATCAACATGAGATCATACGAATAAAACTCCTTAATCATTAAGGAGTTTTACCATATGCACAGAATATTTTAAGGTTAGTAAATTTTAATTAGACCTTTTTATTTTTGTGCGCCATCCTGCCCATGCTCCTATAAGAAGGCCTCCTAAAGTATCGGCAATTAAATCAATCATCGTATCTTTATTTCCACCGCCCTGTAAAGTCATTCCGAAAAGTTGATCTGAGCTAAATTCATAAATTTCCCATATAACGCCTCCAAGTGCAGCAAAAGAAAAGGTAAATAGAAAAACAAACCATGCTGATATATACTCTCCTGCATTTCGATGTATTAATCGTTCATATAAAGCGATCCCTGCAAAAGCGAGGATCGCTCCACTTATTAAGTGTAAAAATGTATCCCACCATCCTAATCCATACCAACCTACAATTGAACCCAGGTACTGTGAGCAAAATAAAAAAACTAAGTAGGAAATGATGATAGGCAAGTTAAATTTAAGCTTAGTAAAAAAAGCTAATAAAAGGGGAATTAATCCGCATGCAAAACCACCTATTGAAACCATGGTCTTAAAGGATTCATCACTTACATAGTAAAATACTGCTAAACATCCCATGAAAATGACGTAAATCAAACTAAATAATATAACCAGCTTACGTTTCATTTCAACACCTCCTATATTATTTATAGTTTTTGTCGTCGTTTCATAGAATAAATAGCAGTTAAAAGACCTGATATCATACCTATAATGATGTCATACATAGTATCTGTATTTCCTCCGGATTGCATAGTGTGAGTAAAAGTTAAATCACCCAAAAATTCGTAAACTTCCCATAAAACTGTAGCGTTTACTGAGATTGAAAGCACAAATAAGAAGATAATCCATTTGGAAATTCTAGTTTGTATGCGTGTAGCTATAAATAGCTTATAAAGAGAAACCCCAACAAATCCCATGAAGATTCCTTTATAAAAGTGTAGAACAGCATCCCACCATTTAAAGCGATTATAAAAATCTTCAATTGACCCTAAAAATAATGAGCAAAAAAGAAAAAGATAATACCCCACTATAAGAGAAATAGGGAAGGGATTAACCTTCGTAAACAATAACAAAATTGGTAATGCGCTTACCACCACGCCTCCCAATGCTACCTGCCAACGAGAAGAATCTCCTTTGATTAGATAAAAAAAGAGTAAAAAAAGCATAAATACAATAAAAGATATACTAAGAATTAAGATTATTTTTGATTTCAAATTTTCACCCCATTTGTCAAAAAGGTTCTTCTTCGAATAAAAACTATATAGCTAGCTCTTAAGCTACAAGGAATCCAGTTTTCTCTATATTTTTTGATAAATAATAAATGTATATACTCTTATTGAAAAAATTTTAAAAGTTGCACTGGAATCTGTAGAGAACAAAAGAGCATTCTTTACGTTAAAAGAGAAAATAACAGCTTAAATGCCTTTTACCTATATAAAGATAGATGCCGATAAGGCACATTATGGTGCGACAAGAAGTCGCTTTCTTATAGTGTAGCTAACGCTACTCATCTAGACGCGGAGATGATCTCCATCCGAAATGGCATGCTTGGTAACGAGTCTGTCAGTTGCATGAGGAAATGCGGAAACAGAGGACAAATGCATAGTCCAGAATACTGCTAGGAGAAGATAGGTATGGTAAACGAAAGTGAAGGTTTGTAAGGTTTGTAAGCTTCGTAAGCCTTAGCTCAAGATAATGCATAGTTTTTGCTTGGGTCTTGGCAAGAGGTAAAGTAGAATCATAATGCTGCTCTGATGCGTCCCGCATCTTGCCCGGAGTAAAGAACTTACCTACCCCTATCGTATCTGTGGAATGTGGAACTTGGTAAGCCCTATGTCATCTGCATAAGCAGTAGGATGATTGCAAAGTCAAACGATGTGACAGAGGGTATGGGATATGAGAAAAAGCGAAAGCCGTTACCCTGAAAAGGGACAGGAAAACAAGAACATTGTATAACTGGGCGGATACTGTTGTCTTTATAGACAATGACAGGCTCGAAAGAGCACCCACTTCTCGTTGGTCTTTCGTAGGAACATAAGGTTGTGTCTATCTTCTGTCGAAAGAAACGTACTGTTATGCATACCTCCATTAGGAGCGTCGGTGTACGTTTTACTTACCACTATAGTGTGTGATGAAGATACGACAGCTAATGGACCTGCAATAGGAGGCTTGAGCCAATGTGTCTTGAAAGGGACTCGCACCCAACAATCAAATATTAATACAATGACTGCGTGTGTTTTTGTGATATTATTCCTGTGAAAATCTCATATTTTAATTATCTTGGATAAAAGGTAATTTTTTGGTGAAAATAATTCTTATTTACTTGTTAAATTGGGAGACGATTTTAACAAAGGGAAAGAAAAATGAAGGGGTTAAATAATGGAGAGAAATTACGCAATAGACTTTATAAAATTTTTCGCAATATTTGCTGTAGTAGTAATTCATACTTTCCCTTTAGATAGTCAGATTGGATTATTCATTTTGGATAACCTTTCTAGATTCGCTGTTCCTTTTTTCTTTGTTGCATCTGGTTATTTGTTCGGAAAAAAAGTTATAAACGCTGTAGAATCTGTTTTATATTTCAAAAAATATGTTATAAAAATCTTTAAACTCTACGCTTGCTGGTTATTTTTTTACACATTTTACGATGTAATTATTATTTATCAAAATGGCTCTGATATACAGCAGGAATTAGTGAAATATTTTGATGAATTTACAATATTGAATCTTTTATATTATGGTAAAGGGACTAGTGGATATCAACTATGGTTTTTAACTTCCTTGATTTGGAGTATCATAATTCTGTTTATTTTTTTTAGACTAAAAAAAATAAACGTGTTGTTAACAATCAGCCTTATTTTAAACCTT
>Ga0268254_10000863_pt1 | contig 13675 bp, 15 predicted proteins | sample AgamicOrSfrz_FD_200251 | JGI IMG/M metagenome (GOLD analysis project Ga0268254, IMG submission 200251) | Agave microbial communities from Guanajuato, Mexico - Or.Sf.rz (v2) (version 3) | ecosystem: Host-associated > Plants > Phyllosphere > Phylloplane/Leaf | place: Guanajuato, Mexico...
TTCGGATATCGGAAAGAGAATCCGAAACGTCCAAAAACAAGACAAAATCTTGATGAAATTGTTGAGTGGCGATAAAACTGTAGATGATCCTTCTCAACATCAGAGGGCATGTTCAGAAAGCATGTCTCTTTTAATATCATTTTCGAATAAATTGAAAAATATCCATAAAATATAAAACGGAACAGAGAGCGAAAATATCCTACGCATTTTAAAGATACGCATCTAAATCGTGTTTAATAAATTGTTCCATATTATATATATGCCTTAAAGGCTATAAGAGCAGGCATAAGCCTGCTTTTTCTTTTATTCATGAAACAAAATGTTTCAAATTTTAAACATAAACGTTTCATAAGCTATGAAATATTAGAGAACACCATGTTCATTTTTTTGAACTTAATGTTCTCTAAATATAAACATACATGTTCACTTCTACTTAACATAATGTCTCTTTCCGGAACCAAGTAAGCAAAAGAACCCTTGCGGCAGTAGGGTTCAGCTAAGGATCCTTTTGCTTGAGTATGCGTCTTTTTATACATTGTTGATATGACTACGTTCTTTGGGTAGTTGAAAGAAACGAGAATGTATAAAAAGAGCTCCTTTTATACATATGCTTGTACAGAAAAATGTAGTTCATATGGAAAAATTATGTTATTATGTGTCTACACATACATTTTATAGTAAAAAGCCACCCGTCCTGCAAACACTGGGTGGCTTTTTATTTATTTTTTGTGATGAAATTTCTGCACTATAAGATAAATGTTTGTTCTAGTTATTAGAAGAATAAGAAGAACAGCTAAATTATAGAGGAAGGGTAATAATAATTTTTGTCCCTTGATTAGGAAATGTATTAATCTTGATTGATCCATCGTGTGCTAATATTATTTGCCTAGCAATCGCCATTCCCAATCCTGAACCAGAATGACTAGAGGAGTTTGTACCTCTGTAGTAGCGATCAAATAGATGTTCCAGGACTTCTTCTTCCATGCCTATTCCATCATCTTCAATTATAATCTTGATTTGTTTAGAAGCTTCTATGTGTATATTAACTTTCACAGTAGTATAAGGAGGGTTATGCTTAATGCTATTCGCTATTAGATTCTCAAGAGCTCTTTTTAAATAAGTACTATCCCCATTAAGTACAATCACTTCTTTATCTGCATTAAATTCAAAATCCTTATTTTTTGCTTCAGGAAGTTTCGTTAGGCTAATGAAGGTTTCTCGAATCATATTTACAATGTTATCTGATTGTTTATTAAGAGGCAAAGCATCATTTTTCAAACGGAAAGTAAGACTGAAATCCTCGAGAAGTTGCTCCATATAGTTAACCCTTTCTTGCATCGTATCAGAAAATTGACGTATATTGTCTATTTCCCATTGATGGTCTTTAGAAGACAACAAGACTGTATAGCCTTTAACGACGGATAATGGAGTTTTTAAATCATGAGAGACACCAGTTATCCATTCTTCCCTTGTTTTCTCCAATTGTTCTCTCTCTTTTTGATTCTGTTTTAGCATTTCTGTTAGAGTTCGAAGAGCTTCCATTAGTTCTTGATACGTCCTAAATTCAGCTCTCAGTTTCCGGTTCTTATTTCGGCTATGAATAATACCTTTATGAACTAAAGGTTCTCGATAGGTACCTTTTGATAAATTGTCAATCCATGAAACTACATGGAGCAAAGGAGCAGCAAACCTTTTACCAAAAAGTATTGCTACTGCAATGCCGATAATCAGGATTAATAAAATCCATAAATTATTAGCCCAAAACAATAGAGGGCTATGAGTTATAAATTTCTTACCGACTATCCAAGTTAACTCTTTATCAGCTTTTTTTTCGTACCAGACTGATAGTTGATAACCTTTTTTAGCTGGATATATGTAATTTGAAACTAGCTGTCCTGGTGCATGGTGTGAAGGAATAGCCGAAGGCTTATTAACGGATAACTTTTCATTTCCATTCTCATCTAGTATTTGCAGCCATAGACGATGTTGTTTTATATAATCAACAGATGTATTTTTTACGTTTAAATCCCCATTCTCTAAGGTAGTATCCTTAACAATATTGCTAATTGGTAAGGATGAAGTAGCTTTTTTTTCATTTAAAAAGAAGCTAAATATAAGGAAAGATATGAATAATAAAACTGTGAAGATTATGATTAAATAAAAGAGACGTGAAACAAAATGAAAAGCAACACGGTTCCTTAAATTCATAAACGATCCTCTGAGGTACTTGAAACATCTAATATATACCCTAATCCACGTATCGTTTTAATTCGTTTAGGTCGGCTCGGATCAATCTCTATTTTTTCCCTTAGTCGCCGAATGTGTACCATAACTGTACTATCTCCACCATAATATTCTCCCCAAACTTCTTTATAAAGTGTGTGTTTACTTATAATTTGGTTCGGGTTTTGGCACAAAAATAAAAGTAGTTTTAGTTCTTGGGCTGGGCAATCTATCTGTTGATTGTTTACTATGAGTCTTCCAGACTTTTCATCAACTTGAAAGTCACCAAAATCATATGTAGAATAAATTCGCTTACTTTGTCCTGAGATAGATGCTCTTTTTAATTGGGCCTTTATTCGTGCAGCTACTTCTAGAGGATTGAATGGTTTGGTTATATAGTCATCTCCCCCAAAACTAAACCCCTGAAGCTTATCTAAATCAGAGTTCCTTGCAGTTAGAAACAGAATAGGAACGTTTGAATACTGCCTAATTTGATTACAGAGAGAAAATCCATCCGTGTCAGGGAGCATAATATCTAATAAAATAATATCCGGATTATACTTTGTTACAATCTGAATGCTATCGTATCCATTGGATGCATTATAAATTTTCTTAAAGCCTTCCTTTTCTAATACTACATTTAACAAATCTAAAATAGGTTTGTCATCATCTACTACTAAGATTGTATTGTTTTGAATAACTTGTTCCATAAGTTATCCTCCTGTCTAGCTGTTATTAATCCACTAAAGAGATATTTATATTTTACAATAAATACATATTTTTTACTGTTGAATAGGAGAAAGTTTAAGCTTTGTTAAGCTTTCTGATAACTTTCAATTTAGAACTTCTGAATGTAAGAATTTAAATCAAAATACATAAACACATTATTTGTTAAGGTAATGTTTAGGAAAAGTTTCGGCCACGTTTAGATGCTTCAATATATCATGTAATTGAGGTGATTAACGTGGATGGAAATATAATTTTAACTAAAAACCTAAGCAAAAAATACAAAAGAAACATGTCTGTAGATGGGGTTAACCTAAAAATAAATAAAGGAGAAATATTTGGCTTTTTGGGTCCAAATGGAGCTGGTAAAACGACCACTATACGAATGTTATTAGGTTTGATAAAACCAACTAAAGGCGAGATAGAATTATTTGGACAGGATTTCACTAAAAATAGAACAAAAATTCTACAACGGATAGGATCCTTAGTTGAGTCTCCTTCTTATTACGGAAATTTAACAGGATTTGAAAATTTAGAAGCTGTAAGACGTCTTAGAGGATTATCAGAAAAACGTGTAACTGAGGTTCTTGAGGTTGTTCGTTTAAACAAAGTAGCTAACCGGTTAGTTAAAGAATATTCATTAGGAATGAAACAGCGATTAGGGATTGCAGCTGCACTTTTAAGTGAACCAGAATTATTAATACTTGATGAACCTACAAATGGTTTAGATCCAGCTGGTATACAGGAGATTCGTGAATTAATTAAAGAGTTGCCTCATCAAAATGGAATGACTGTACTTGTATCAAGTCATTTACTCAGTGAAATTGATCAAATGGCAACTCAAGTTGGAATTATAATAGAAGGAAAGATGATTTTTCAGGATTCAATAGAAGTACTACGTAAAAAACGCCAACCCTTATTAAAGATTGCTGTTAATAATACTCTAGAAGCAAGCAATATTTTGAAAGATAAAGGGATTATACCTACTATTCATAAAGAGTCATTGTGGGTTTCACAAACTGATCCTGAATTTGTTTCCGAAATCAACTCAACCCTAGTACACTCCGGGTTATCAGTTTATCGCCTAGAGGAAGTGAAGCGTACTCTAGAAGATATCTTCTTAGATTTAACTGGTAAAGGAGCAAGCTTATGATAAAAAATGTATTATGGGCGGAACAACTTAAATTAAAGCGCTCATTTTTACCTTATGTATTGGTTTTAGTTCCTTTATTAGTATTAGGATATGAACTATTAAACTTAACTTATCGGTCTGAGTACGTAGAAAAGCAAGCTGTTCTTTTTAAAGCAAAATCAATGTGGGATTATCTCTTGTTTGATAATAGTATTCTGTTTGGATTAGGTTTTCCTTTGGCTATTACCATTGCCGCATCAATTATTGCTAATATAGAGCATCAATCTAATGCTTGGAAACAAACGTTAACCTTTCCTATTTCTCGAGCTCGTATCTATATAGGTAAATTTATTTGGCTAATAATTGGATTGTTTTTTTCACTTACTGTGTTTCTTATAGGATTAATACTCTTGGGGGAAATGCTGGGTTTTGAAGGAAAAATGCCTATTAAATTATTGTTGGGTGACAGTTATTTCATATTAGTCACTTCTTTACCTTTAATTTCTTTTCAACTATGGCTTTCCATCACATTTAAGAATCAAGCCTTTTCGATTTTAATTGGAACAGTATGCTCAATGGTAGGATTGTTCCTGGCAGCAGGAACTTCCACACGTTGGTTTCCTCTAGCATACCCTGTTCAAACTTCGACTGTTATCCTTCAGTATAAAGGCTTAGGATATAATCCAGATTTATCAATTTATCTTACTGTTAATCTTGTCCTAGGAATACTTTTATTAATTATAGGATTAGTACATTTTTCAAAACGCGACGTAAAATAGGGAGAGGTTTAACATGAAGGAAATCTTAACTGTAGAAAAGTTAAAACTAAAACGTTCTAAAATATGGATATTATATATTCTAGGTCCTCTAATCGGAGTTATGCTAGCTTATACTAACTTCTATAATAACTATGAGCTATTCGTTCAGCCCGGAGATAATGAATGGATTGAAGCCTGGACTCAAGTAGCCATTTTTATGGGACCTTTCGTTTTACCTATAATGGTAGGTGTTTATGCTGCATTCGTGTGTCGAAGTGAACATGTAAGTGGAGGATGGAAACAGCTTTTAACTTTACCTGTTCAAAGAACTAAGATTTTTTTAGGTAAATTTTTAATCACGGCTACAATGATAGCTGTTACATTGTTTATAGTACTCATTTTATTTTTAGGATTTGGTCTAGTAAAAGGAATAAACGGAGATTTGCCAATGTTAACTCTCATAGGGTACTGTATAAAAGGTTTTTTAGCATGTTTACCACTAATGTTATTGCAACTTATTATATCTATCCGGTCAAAAACATTTGGCATTCCTCTAGCTGTTAGTATTGTATTTACACTCCCAGCAATTATAGTAGCAAGTACACCTCTAGGACAGATTTATCCTTGGACCCAACCAATGTTAGCTATGTCCCCAGCAGATGAATCGCCTATTAAATCTTATTTCACCTTTTACACGTTACTAAGTATCCTGTCTATGGCCCTATTGTATTTTGGAATAAGAAACTTTGCAAAAAGGGATATATTATAGATCAGTGATTAGTCAAAAATTCTTGTAAGAAATATTATAAAAAGTCCTTTGCTATGAGTAGCAAGGGACTTTTTAAATTTTAGGGAAGAGGATGAGAAATTACTTTTAAGAATGAATCACGTTCGCAAAAGTATACGTTTACGAACTTTTCTTTTGAATATGATATCTAACATTTTTATTGTCCGTTTAAGTTTAAAATTTAATTGCGGACGTCCTCCAAAAAACCACACACTTTTACGAACGTTTTTGTTACGGTAATTATATATAAAATTCTGCTTTATAAAAATTACCGTTAAACTTTCAACTTTAACTTTTATATGATTAAAAGTTAAAAAATCCAGTATTCCATAATTGGGCCAGATTGTTGAAGATTTGTACAATATTATTGAAAAATTAAATTACAGAATAATTATAATTATGTTAAAGTTGATCCAGATATTGTGAATTTTTTACTTAAGTAACGTGGTTAAGGAATAAAATTAGTATCAAGTAATGGGGGGATGTCTGTGCAAACAAAACAAAGTGAAAAAGTAATCAATTCAATTGAAAAATCATTTAAAAAACAAGTCCAAAAAAACAAAAATATAAAGAGTGCATTTTTACTTGTTCATTCAAAAAAGAAAGGTATCCATTTAAATATCGCAGAAGGGTCAATGAATCAAAAACAGCCAGCATATATGGCAAGTGTAGGAAAAATATTCACGTCAGTTTTGATTAGTATTTTATATGAAAACGGTCAATTATCATTCGAAGACAGTATTACCAAATATTTAGATCAAGAATTAGTCAAACACCTTCATGTTTATCAAGGTAAAGATTATACGAATGACATTAAAATTAAACATCTACTAAATCAAACGTCTGGTTTGTATGATAATTTCCGTCCATTACTAGAAAAGCTTCTGGATGATCCAAACTTTACCATAACCCCACAAGAGGCAATTACTTGGGCAAAAACACATCAAAAACCTCAGTTCCCTCCAGGTAACGGCTTTAAATATACCGATACAAACTATCATCTATTAGGCCTAATCATAGAAAAAATAACAGGAATATCTTTTCATGTAGCTATGAAACAATATATTTATCAGCCCATCGGTATGATGAATTCATCTGTGTTACACTATTCTAATCCATTAGACAAAGATACCCAACATTTAGCAGACTTTTATATTAATAAAAACAACCTAACTAATCACAAAGGATACGCATGTCTCGACTATGCAGGCGGTGGAGTAGTATCTACTGGAGAAGATATGTTGAAATTTATGAAAGCGTTAGTATCCTATCAATTACTGAAAAAGGAAACGCTTGAGAAAATGATGAATGATAAAGCTAGGTATGGTGTAGGAATTGAGTATGGTTATGGAATTATGCAGTTTAAAACAGTTCCACTACTCATGCCGAAAATATTTAATGTCTGGGGACATGCAGGTGCCACAGGAGCCTATTTATTTTATCACCCTAAGATGGATGCCTATTTAATTGGTACTTTTAATGACTTTTCGTATGAAAGAAAAGGTGTCAAATTTATGTTAATAAAAGTAATTAACCAATTGAGAAAAATTAAATGAAAGAAATGCGACTTCTTATTCAATTAGGGGTAGCAACAACAAAATGCGGTTATCTCAACTCATATATAGAAAACGAGCCTCGTAGCATCAAATTCTATAACCATTTGTTGCCTTGAAGACAAATAAGAGCGCCTTAAGGCGTTCTAAAAGTAGAAAAAAACATTGTTTTTCTTGGAACAATGTAAAGAATGGTGCGGGTTATTTAGGCAAAATTATTGGCTGTCTTCTCAGTTTTAAGACATCACTACATTGAATACGTTGAATACATTGGTGACTGAGTTAAGATATCAAGTATTCAACGTAGTTTTTTACTTAATTTTTCTTCTTAGAATAATTTAAATACTATTGATTTTCATAGTAAAGATAAACGCAAATTTCGTACGCAAAGCGATTTTCAAACAAAAAAACGATTCTCAGTACGCTTAAGGAATCGTTTTTTTAATTTTAAATTTTCACATTTTTAACAAGGGATTATTCCATAATTGGTTCTGGTGCAGAAAGTTCAACACACTTGCAAGTAAACACTAAATCTGTCCTAGCAACAGGATTTTGTTCTTGTTTCGAAATAGCCCCTTCCCAAAACTATCATTTTACTTCTAATTGTTTACTCTGATTAAAAAACAGCATTATTTTGGGGCGAGAGGAATTATCTCTTTTAGTTTCTTCGTTCCTCTTTCGCTTAACAAAATAGTTAATCCGATAATCACAAGTCCTGTACATAACAAATATAAGTTATGGTACCCTATCAAACTTGAAAAGAATCCGAACCCCAGGAAGCCAAACACATTTCCTACTTGTGTCGTGTTCATATATAGCGCCGTTGCCGACCCGGGTTCATTTGGAATAAAGTCTTGAAAGTATGACACAGCAATGCCTGCAGTTATGGAAACCTGTGCAGCACTTAATATTTGAATCGGATAAATTTGCCACGGTTCTGTGACTAAAAATAGGAGTCCATAGTAAAAAACTGAAATACCAAATCCCAAGCGTATCAACAACCGACTACCGATTTTTGTGGCTAATACCCCCACTACAATCATAAATGGAACCTCAAATACTGGAGGTACGCTCACAACTAGCCCTACTTGCTTTTCTGTCCCATTAAGTACTTTCGTAATAAATTGCGACATGTTTAAATTAGCCATAGAAGCAGCCATAGCCATACACGTCATTGCAATAATGTTCTTTAAGATATGAGATTGAACAATAAATTTACGCAGAACTACAGGAGCTGGTTTGGCTTCCACTTCAATTTCAATATCCTTTAATAAAAGGGTTAACGCAATCGCTGCTAGTAAATATCCACCTGATACGCATAAAAAGAGACCCTTAAATCCAAGTACATACAATACCCAACCTGCTACTGCTGGACCCACCGTCCAAGAGAGAGCGAAGAACGCACGGAAAACATTCATTACAAAAGGCGTTTCTTTTTCTTGTACTGCGCTTTGTTTTAATGCTTCTCTTGTAAATGCCCATAATTGAGGTACGATAGAAGCTGCTGTTCCCAGTAAGAAGAAAGCAATAAAAGCAAGAAGATAAAAGTTACGGATGAATGCAAATCCGGCGTACCCTAAAATGGCAGCGCAAGTAGTGAGTAATAATAATTTTTTTCGACTGGGGACTCGATCTGAGGTTTTACCAATAATGGTGGTAATAACAACAGCGCCTACTGAAATAATAGTCATAAAAAAGCCAAATTGTATATTGCTCATTCCGACTTCGTCAATACCAAACAATGAGGCATATGGTGCAAAAAAAGATGTGGCTAACCCAAATACAAAATTCCCCAGCAAGAGTACTGGAAACATAGGAATGCCCCATAACATCTCAATGGTTTTTTTAACTCCCTTTCCTTTTGGCATAATCACACTTCCCTTTTATAAGATAACTATGAGTGAAACGAGTTTATAATGGATTCACACTAAATTATGCAAACCTTTTCTTTTTTACTTCTTTACCACTATCTATCACTTCTTCCACTTTACTTGTCCCTGAGAGTAAGGGCAAGAGCTTCTCCAAATTTAATGGACTACCCTTATTCTAATTTGTTATTTATTAAGAAATTGTGGATTTATTCAGAGCTTTTGATCACTTTTTACTAATTAAAAAAAGTGCCGATTTTCAGCACTTTCGAAATGATTTAGTTTTTATCTCTTATGTATCATGGTTCTTGAATGACAAATGGAATACGTTTATCATCATAGTTTTTATTGGGAGCAAACAAGCACTAAGAATATGATTCAGGATAAAAGGTTGCATTCATTTTCTCCCAAAATGAAACAGAACGCCCTACAGTCTGTCTCCCCTGCAAATTCAAGTAGTTTATTTCTTTCTTGATAAAGCTTTTTCTTCTATCTTACATACCCACTTGTAGTATCCTAATATCATCAATAAGAGAAAAGGGTCAAGAACAGCTGAATGCCATAAATTCCACCAACCATAGTGAAAGTAACCCCATGGCTCTGGCAATAATGTCATCATTTCATAAAGCAAAATAGCTATTACCCAAAAGATCAGGTAGGAAATCTTTTTGATAATCGGCCTTCTGAAAGGATACCAATTAAGAAACATCATATTCACAGGTGGTAGTAACACCGTATGGACAAGGATTCCTTTCCAATCTGCCCCTTCTGTAAAATACCAGTATCCATGATATTTTAAATCGATAAAAACGTCGAAATTACTTTGAAGAGCGATTGTAATAAGCCAAATATGCAGAATTTGATTTCCTGTTAATCTTTTATTCGTTTTAAATGCAATAAAGTTAAATAACACAATAACACTAATAAGACCTATCATAACGCTCATTTTCCTTTTTAACTAAATATACCACATATTGTAAAAGGAGGAAAATATGCTAGTTTCAATCACTATTAATCGTATTGCACTTTGGTTATGACAAAAATCACCTATATTTTCAAAGCAAAACCTGTTACAATAAACTTAACCAATACTTTAATTTCGAAAAAAGATGCTTTTCCTAAGGAAAAGCATCTTTTTTTATTTTAATTAGTTCGGATTTTCTATTAAATGGGGGTATTCCCAACCTATCCTTCTACGTGCACCTAGAATATGCTATAATCCAGATATCTTTTGATTTCAATGCACATGTTATCTTAGGAGGCCAGACTGGTTTTAACTAGTCTGGCTTTTTTCTTTACTTATCTCTATTTTTTCTCCAACTGCTTCTTTACATATGTACAACTTGGGGAATGCTCACGTGAAAAGAAGTGGTCCTTTTTATAATGTACTCTTACCTGACAAGAAGGACAAACAAAAAATCCTATGTTCTCTTTTGCACCTGTAACTTCATGAGCATAAAACTCTCCTGTTGTTTCAAACATGAGCATATGATTAGCTTTATCTGTCTTTGCTCACATGATTTATCCTCTCCTTCCATATTATTCTTACTATCTATTTTAGATAGTTATTCATACGGAAACAAATAAAAAAACTGTGAGAGTCTATTTAATGCGTTTATATCAATTTATTCTCTATTTGGACAAGATTTTCAAGATCCATCTCCTTTAAGCTAACCTTTTTCGTTGCCAAAATAAATCTTTGAGGGTCCAGATTACCTGATCTACAAAGGTTAATGTACGCTTATATCTCTTCCACTCCTTTTCATAGTTAACCTCAATATGACATCCAAAGAAAAAGAGCCAACCTTCTAATTAAAATATCTTTATAATGGCTTCCTTGTGCTTTGTAACAAACTGAAGAGAATAAGTATAGGCATCTTGCTCTGACCAATACAAGCCACACAACCTATTTGTCCACTTAGTAATTCAATCACATAATCCAGGTTATAATCTTGAAGCATGATAAAGATACGATTTTCTAAAAAATAAGACTGTTGAAAATGTCTCAATTCATGGGAAAGCAAAAAGGCAATATTCGCATAAAATTCATTCCAATCAGAAGAGTGCTGAAGTAAGCGCCCTTCTATTAAAAAGATCATGTTCTCTGGATATAAACAAAAAGCCTCACTATATGTTCCCTCTATCGTTTGCTGAATTTTAGAGTGAAAATGTTCCGTAACATCGATATGTAAAGGGACATCCTGAAAACCATCATCATCTTTTAAAATATAAATACATAAATCGCTCTCTCTAACTTCTTCAGAAAATAAGTACATGAGTTCTTCTAACTGATGATCCTTAATGTATCGACTATCATTAATAATATTCAAAAAATCTCCCTTTCTTGATTAATTTTCCTCCTCATACAGATTTCCAAGCGAAAATGCTATAGGAAACCATCTTTCCGTTTCATACATATGATGTAGATTTTCAGCCACTGGATAGTCTGGTATTTTACCGTCAAATATATATAGTGTACTTGGAACATTTCGAGGGATAATTGCATGGTCATCAAACATTAATTCTAAAATTGCCTTACAAAAATCTTCAGACATTTCTACCCATAGCTTTACGTTTTTATTACTTGGCATACGAATGCCGTAATCTCCTTGATAACGTATACCTTTTCGTTCTAATGTACGTTCGATCTCAGCAAATGAAACCTTATCATTCCTCTGTGTAAGTAACTCTATAATGATTTCTTTTATCCTTTCTTTCATGTATGATCCCCTTCCTATTATTATAGTAAGTTACACCGTCTAGTAAGCTAAATTATGTTCTAGTTTGGAGATCCACTTGGCTTTTTACAAATATTCCGTTCTCTATAAAACTATATATTTAATGTTAAATCGGGACCTTTTTTGTATTTCATTATATAAGTTTCTCGCCCCTAACCGACTTACTATTATAACTTCCACATATTCTTTATTTTAAGGAGCAACTCCCTCATATGCCCTATACTTCTCACTTGTGTCCATTAAAAGTTAAGGCTTTAGTGTCGCTTCATTACTTTTCCAAAGGAGTGGGGATAAGGTATATAAGGAACGAATGTCTGGAAAGATCACTGCTTTAGTATTTATGGATGAAGTAGTAATAAAAAAATCGACATTTTATAATAGAGCAAGGGCTTACGGGGCAAGGAAGTAACGTCCTTTTGCCTTTTTATTTTGTTAGTCATGCTAGCAAAATAGGTGATGCTTGCTATATGCAGTTATTTCAATGTAAGTAATGGGTTATTTGTCTTTTTCTAAACTGAATACCCTAATAATGGGTCCATTTGTAGAAAAACTCCTAGAAATCACGTAAGAGAGCAGAAATCCTCTCAAAATTCATACATGTAGCTCTGGTAAAAATACTTTGATTCAAAAAAAAGCACCCTGAAAGGATACTTAAAAGTTAGCCTGTAAAGCTTCAATCTTTTTCTTAAGCTCTTGGCTTTCTTCCTCTAGTTCAATGATTCTATCCTGGAGTTCTTTATTACCCCAATTGTTTTCCAGTTCTTCAGATAATTCCATTCGCTTTTTATGGATTTCAATTCGTTGTTTAGCCATCTCTTCTACTTCTTTATTTAATTGGAATTGTTCATACGGATTCATATGTATTCCTCCTTTATTTTCACTTTCAACATAAACAGGCAATCCCTTTAAAATAGAGCCCAGTGAGTGTTACCCACGAACATAGTGACTGCCCCAAACGCACTAGCAATAAAGCTAAAATTCCATACAGTTCGCATCCAAACTACCAAAGATCCATATGTCTTTCTGAAGGCTACTTCACGCATAAAGATGAGATAAAGTACTGTAAATCCATATACACCAAATGCTACCCATTGAAAAGTTTCTTGAATTTGAGGGGCTATTAAGGCAACTGCTACTAAAGCTACGGTAAAAATCAGGTTCACAACCATAAAAAAGCTTACAAAACGCATCCACTTAAACCCTTTCTCATACAGTTTACCTGCACCTTGATCTTCTTGTTTTAATTCTTCCATCATTCATTGCCCCTAGTATTTAGTTTTTTTCTATTATAGCATGGGATGTTAGTTTCATTTTTAGATTGCTAGTATTAGTGTTTGGGAGATTAGCCGCAAGTATTTTGAAGTGTTCACATTAGAACTCCATATCGTATTTAATTAAAAGCATTCAATTATCTCCTATAAATAAAAAGACAGTTTACAAATACAACCTGCTCTTTCGCTGACTACTTAGACTGAAGAATTGCTTCTTTAACATACACTTTGTAGTCAATAATTGCATCCTCCCTTATGGGCAGTTCGCTTTCTGAATTGATATATCCAGCTAATGGTTTGGTGCTTGCCTCAAAATAAGGGAGTTCTTCGTCAAGAGAAAACTTAATGCTGTTTTCATCTAGTGATAACATGCCAACTATGGCGTCAGTACTTATTTCTTCTAAATACAGTTCCTTTGCTGAAATGATATTTATAGTGCCCACACATTTTAAGTCCACTACTTTAAAGCCTTTATCTAAAAGTTCTTTCACTAAATCTTTAGGCATCTAAAACCCTCCTTAATACTTACTAATTTTCGACATAAAAAGAGGGATTCCTTTAGAATAACGCCCAGGGAGTATTGCACATGAATATACATAAATAAAAGAGCAGTTTACAA
>Ga0268254_10000869_pt1:0-10000 | contig 13595 bp, 9 predicted proteins | sample AgamicOrSfrz_FD_200251 | JGI IMG/M metagenome (GOLD analysis project Ga0268254, IMG submission 200251) | Agave microbial communities from Guanajuato, Mexico - Or.Sf.rz (v2) (version 3) | ecosystem: Host-associated > Plants > Phyllosphere > Phylloplane/Leaf | place: Guanajuato, Mexico...
CTGTGCTCTTCTTTTGTTTTGAGGTTTATCACCATGCCTATCGGTTAGCCGGAGAAGATAAGTGCGCCCTATCGTCTAAGTAAGCGGCTTTTCCTTTAGCCCTTTTAATTGAAAGGCAGGATGCCGAGAATCGTGTCTCTATCTACGAAGAGCAGGCATGTGTGGGACGGGCGGACAAGGCTCTGCAAGACCTTTCGTTTAATATGCCTTCTGTATAGATATAGATATAGAAGAAGCTGCGACGAAGCTAATCTCTCGTCTGGAACCCTCGAACTCCCAGCTTGACGGCTTGACTGCATTACCCTCCTTCGTCACCTTCCCTTTGTCCCTTAACTGCTGACAGCAATTAGCAAGTAATCCCGGATTTTGGTTTGTCTCATGCAAAACGAATAGTTGTCCTCTCATTTTCTAACCGCATTCCTCTTATGGAAAGCAGCCAAGCGGGTGAAGCCGCGGGGGAAGGGCCGTAAGCCCTGCCCTACTTTACCTATCCTGGTCTACGAAAGCCCAAGGTCGATCGTGTCGCTATAAGAGCTCCTTCCGGAGGGTTCATTTCCAGCATAGTGGTGAACCCCTTTTTTAGTTTGAGACTGTGGTTACTGGTCGAGCCACTGGAATGGAATAAGATAAGAATCTCTGGAGATCTTTCCTCTCCACTTACTCGTAACAGGCCTTCCCTCTGTAGACTACTTCTGGAGAATTAATAATTGTCCTATTTTTGACTCGATCTTCAAAGAAGACTGACTCCTCCTTCTCCTTGTTGATAGGGTCGTTGTTGGTCCTTCTTTCACTAATGATCTCACCATTGACGCGTAGTTCGCGCGAGGGACTATCCTTTCTATCGCTTGCGCTTGCTTTTCACTCTCAAGGCAACGGTCTCTCTATTCTATAAAGCGAAGCAAAGCGCATGGCGCGTCAGTGAAGAAAGCTCAATAAACACACACGAACACGATGGAGGGCATAGCATAAATGATATCGACGATGACGATAAAGGAAGAGCCAACGTTTTGAGTTTGATCTTTCACTTCATTCAATCATAAAGAGCTCGATCATCAACTAATAGTGCGAAATTATAACACGAGGATCATCAACACACCGGAAAAGAAAAAGTACGTAAGGGATAGGCCTTCCAATTCTCATGTCGACAGAGATTTGTGCAACTTTTGTGGAATGAGATCTTTTCTTTGTTATTTCTATCATAGTAGGCCTTTGTTGAAGTTTTGTGGAAGATAGGGTGTAGAGTTCTCTCCTTCTTTTTTTTGATCTTCATGGGATACTTCCCTCGTCCGGCTCTTTTGCTGTCTATCGCCGTTAAACACGAATACTTTAGACAGAATCTTTCCAGAACTCTGAAGTGAGAGAAATGACATTAAAACACCGAGGTAACGGAAGTGAAGGCAACTCAACAGGAGGAATAATAAGAGGAGCACAGGGAGAAAATTGAAGGAACAGGAGAGAAGAATAAGAATGAGTTTATTTTAGCCAATTGTTAGTTATATTTGAAATGTAGTGCCTGTTCTGTAAGCTCTCTTATAGGATCTCCCTTTGTTATTTTTTATAAAAAATATATAAAAATAGGTTATTCCTATGAGTAATGTTCCGAAATCATTTATAAAATGTTTATATCAAAACTCCCAGGATAAAATAAATTAGAGTTTCTAAATGCTTTGAATCAATATTCATTGGAGGTTATCATGGTGTATATGTCGTAAATAGTGTACAATCAGAGTTTCCTGCTGTTCGCCTATCTACTTATCTACTCTGGTTGAGCATCTTGATTCCCTCATTAGAACGCATGCTCGTTTGATGAAAGATCGCAGGTGTGGCTCCTTCCTATGGTCTCTACTGCCAACTCGTTTCACTCCAGTTTCCCGTAGCAACTACAGCAAGCTGACTAGCTCCCTGGCTCGTATGACTAGCTCGCTTACACTCAACAGCCTAGCTCTAACAAGCCAACTCCGTTCCTAGTTTCGCTACCCTGCTGTAGCCTCCCCCCTTATAACGAGCAAGTAAGTATACTAGCTGAACGAGTGGAATAAACGAAATGAGTTGAACTAAAAGATACTTATTGACTATTACGTATCTTTTACTGAATATCGACTAATCATCGGCAAGAGCTCGTCCTTCTTAGGCTCCTGGCGGTCAATAGAATTTCCTATAGAGGAGAAAGGACGGACAATCGGGGAGAAAGTCAGTTCATCGACCATTTCTCTTACACAGCATCCCCTACAATCAAATCCGATTCGGTCTCTATACGTATCCCTCTTTTCGTGCTATATTCTAGTAAGGATCTTATGGTTGCTAGTTTCAAGTCTCGGACGTCAGTCTCTTTAGTATAGTATCATTTTCGTCCCTGCTTTTCTTTTCTCGCTTCTGCTCCCGTACAGTAACGGGATATTAGGGAATAGGAATTTTAGGTACAGTTTCCCCCCGTGCTGGTAAACGAAAAGGTAGACGTTCAAGTCGTCGGTTTTGTTACAGGAATGAGGTTGGTTATAGGAAACAGTCTTACAGTCTTATAGTATTGGAGTTTCAAGCTCCTCCTTGTTTCGTTACGTACCATTATACATTATATCTATCATCACATCACAAAACAATAGATAAAAAAGAAAGACTCGAGAAAACTGGATTGACCTTCTTTCCTACTTCGAGTTACTAAACTAAGGATATACCTTTCCACATGGGAGAGGTCGAAGACCAACTAAAGATTGAAGAGATTGGATGAAGACCCATTTCGAATTGATAAGGAATCAACAACAAAATAGCTCCATTTTCTATACTTTCAATCTTCGTCCAGTCCTTCTTGACTTGCTTTTCGTGGGAATGGAAAGTCTTTCCTGTTGACAGTTGGAAGGATGTTATCACTTCCAGGAAGACCTACATCTGGGAGGAAAGAGGTGCTTGTTCCCCTCTCTACAGTATGAGAGCGGAAATCTCCGAAAGATACGTATAGTCAATAACCTATTACTCGACTATACTCCTCTTTTCGTTTCACTATTCTAAGTGAAAGTGAAACTCATTTCATACGTATCTCAGTTCATTGAAAAAGAGACTTCACAAGAGTTTGTTTGTCTCTTTCCCTTTGCTGAATCTCCTCTTCCTTAGACAGAAAATAGAGTTAGACCCACTAGGTAAATAAAGGAATTACCAAGGTAAGACACATATCGCTTACATCTACCTTTGCCTTACCCACAGAAAGCCTTCGCACAGATTTCCTTCCAACGTTTTAACGGAGAGAAAGCATAGTCTAGTTAGTAGTCCTACAGAAGCCATAATCAATCCTATAGATTTTAAACTGTAACCTATAATCTTGATGCACTATAATATTATATGCATATCCTCACCAGGGAATATGCGCAGAAAAAAGCACCTTTTTTAACTTTATCACTGGATTGCTAAATTACTTATCCTTTGGTCTCGAGGAATTGTTGAGCGAGGCTGACTTTAGAGGTGTAAGCACAAAGAGTCTCAATCCAGTCAAATTCCTGTTCTATTACTTGATATTACTGGCTCATAACTGAGCCAAAGGCATAATAGATTCTTGCCCTTCTTAGCCTTGCAAATGAGGCGGTTGATAGACCCTTCCTGTCCTAGTGGTATGGTTAACATAAACTTATTACTCTGAGGCTAGCTCTAGGACAAGCGGAGGTGGTTCTGGGGTTAAGTCCAATACTCATGTTTATATTTATGCTTTAGTCACTTCCTGAAGCCCTTGAATACCTTTATATCTTGGTAAGATTAGGGTCAACGGTTTGTGCCTGTCTATTCCATCCATCCCTTCTAAGAGTTAGGGCGTGTGATGTGTCCTTTCCGTCGGCCGCATTTCGGAATCAAAGAGTCATGGTGCTTTAGTTGTGGGTTAGCAGGGATAAGTTGGACTGCGTCAGATGATAAGATGAGCACCGCGATCGAAGGGCTCACTCTATGGAAGTCCTCTCCCACTTGAAAGCTAAATAAGGACACAAAAAAATGTATTCCATTCTTAGCAGAGGTTCCTTCCATCTAATCCCTCGAAGTACTTCGCTCACCTTCGAAGAGTGAAATGATCATTCAAAGCAGACTAAAGGCATAGGGCAAAGGAGCTTAGAAGGGTGAGGGTGGCGGAGGGAATATAGAATGACGGAACGATGACTTAATGAAACAATTCTGGATTTTTCACCATTAGAAATTACGTACTACAGTGATAGATCGAATCGTTCAGTAGGCTAATCTTTACAGTTGAAATTTTCGATGGAAAGCCCAATGCTAATGATAGACATATAAGACCGCTGGACCCTTACAGATGAGCTGACAAGGCCGGGGGCAACAATCATTTGAGACCGAAGGGCTTATGATGCATTCTAAAGAAGCAAGTAAGGAATAAGCAGCTTTAAATAGATAGGAGTAGAGTAAGTCTTGTTAAAGTCAAAAGATTAACGTGAATGGAAGGAAGATATAGCTGGGGGAAGTAATTCATTAACAGATGGTGAATAAAGAGATGACAGGACAAGACCCATAGTCTATTCCCCAATCGATTACCTTATTTCGCCTGCCTGAATTCACTCTGGAACTAAAGAAAGGGACAGACTCTTTGTGCCTCCTACTGAACTAGCCAAGCCTTATGTGCCAACCGTTGACTCCTCTTTACTACCTATTGCTACTGCCTTTTACCCGCCACATGTTTTCCTTCAAAACTTCGTGAATAGCCGGGTGAACATCCACCACAGCTAAGGTAGGGAATGAATGTTCTACTCTACTGTAAAGTGAATTCTTACCTCAATGAATATATCTGACAGATCTCCCGATTGGGAACAGTGGATTCCCGGGCTTATCAAAGGGTTCTTTCCCTCTGAAATCGATGATTCTTGGCTACTTGATTAGGTTCTAAAACTATTCGATGATTCGTCCCTTCGACAAGGATCTTACCTAAAAGACGGAAGGAAGACTAGCTCCTCTGATGCTTCTGATCTCTTTCTCATCTATATAGAGCAGAGTTCAAGTAGTTCCATTAGCTAAGTATCCTCCACGCTACCGGACTATTCGAAGGAAAAGCGTTTTGAAGCACACCTAAAGGGATAAAGGGAATAAGGGGAAGAATCAACTTCTTTATATTGGTGAACGCATTGAAGTAATTTATAATTTATATAGAAAAGACTATCAACAGGGAGGTATATATCCCCGAGCACTGAAGGAGGTATTATACACTCTTTCCTAGTACGAAGTCTCTCATGCCAGGCTGTTGAAACATATTATCAGGAACAACACGTCAGTCTTTCGGCTTAAGGTTGTCACGGAGAATATGAACAAGCAATCCTGTTAGATACGGATTCAGAGGTTTGCCTCGACCGAGCCACCAGGAGACTGGTAGTCGAATCTTATTGAATATCCAAAAGCGTCTCTCCGTCGTGCGAGAACGTAAACAAGAAAGACTTCTGTAGCCAATACGACAGAAAGTGGAAAACCGCTTAATGTCATACTGACGGGCAAGGCCTAATGGGGAGAAAGAAAGATGATCTTTTCTGGCAAACAAACCACTTTGATGGATGGACGAGAAGAAGAAATGAATCGAAAGCTTTCTTCTCCATCCAGTAGAATCGAAAAGGTGAAGGTTTAAAGCCAATAGTAACAAGGGGAATTCCCGAGAAAGCGCTCCAATGGCATTCCTCCAATGTGCAGTTCTTGGCTTGGTAAAGGCAAGGAAAGGTTCCTCGAGTGAATGGTTTGACGGAGGCACATCGTCGTCTGGTCTCTCCTTTGTGCCCGCAGAAGGGAAATGAAATTCACCCCCTTTTTCGAGAAAAGGATTTCCATTCTCCTTATCAGTAGTAGGCTCGAGAGACCTCGGATGGCTTTGCATAACAACTCTGAAGGAGGCGCGGAATTCCTTAAAAAAAGAGAATTCGCTGGCATGGAAGTCGGGATTTGACAGAGCTTAAAGCAGGTAAGGGATTTTGCGAATCGGTTGTTACAGAAGGGGTCCCAATACCCAAAGATCTTCCTTCAAGAGCGCTAGCTATTTAATGTAATGTGCTGTTGTCGACTCTGAACTCTATTTACGCTTAGCCGGGAACAAGATCTTTGTTTCAGCAAAACTGATTGAAGCGTTTGGGACTATAGTTTCTGTTTGGCGACTCGGAAGTAATAACGCTTTAGTGAAGTCTGGCAGAAGTACTAAAGTATGTAGCAAATGTCGGCATATCCGCATCCGGCTCAGCGAAAGGCGCAGGGGTTGACTGTGAAGCTATTAGCAGACGAAGGTGCGGAGAAAGCAGCAGCGTCGATCTCAGGTCCCACCCTCAATCAGACCGGGCGACAGGCGAGAAATGCTTTCAGTAACTAGTCTTACTAAAGAAAAAAAGGAGAGGGCTAAGGAATGGTAATCATGTGACGACCGGGATAGTAATATATATATGGGCTGTGTAACTAGCTCGTCCTCTCTTTCCTGTTGTCGGACGTTAATCAGTAACCGGTGCTTGATAGAGGACAGCTATTGAATCAGCTGTGGGACTTTCATTTGATCGAAGGGCTTCTTTCGCCCTTCAGGTCTTTATCGCGTCTTGCCGGGCGTATTGAATATATAGATTCTGTAATTGTCAATAGTTGAGAGGAAGGTCTCGAGTTATCGCTACGCCCCCAAGCCTGATGATCCAATAGCTGCTTATCTCTCAAAAGGAGTAGCTTGCTTGCAACCGTTGGACAGCTACTGGATTCTCTCTCAGGGCTGACGCGCCTTGATTGACGCAGCGTCACAGTAAGATGAACTTGCAAAGAGAATAACCTATTCGATAACAAGCGATTTGTGATCAATAATCAGTGCCCCCTTTAGAAGTCAGGTGTCGAGAATGCAGCAAGCAGTGAGGTTACCCGTTAGGTCGGATGAAAGAGGATTCCCTTGAAGCTAAAAAAAACGATTCCCGGACAACGAAAAAAGAAAATGCTCTTCTTTGTCATTCCCGCTCCATTTAGAGGAGTTAGTTGGGAATCAAGCCTTCGAGCTAAGCTTCTTTTCCTAAGCATTACTTTGTAGGTTCGGCTGCTATGCTAGGCCTTTGGGTTCTTTGAATTGACAAAATAGGAATTTTCTTTCTATATCCCGAAGGAAACTACCTCAAAGGGGGTGAGGGATTAGACCCCAGGGGATCTTCTTTTGATGCTTTAAAGTCCGGCCTTTCAGGAGTGAAAGAGAGAAGAGAGAGTAGCCCCTGTTATTAGTGCCTTTCTTTGTAGACCTCCACAGGGCTTTCCGAAGCAGAGCTAAAAATCCGTTAACGTCAGTGACTTCGTACCTTCTTTTCTAACTGACATCTTTCTTTACTTAATTTACTCTTTCTTCTAACACAACAATCGCGACGTTAGCTCAGCGGATGACGAATCAGAGGGGTAATCTCATTTGAGACTCATCGCTTGCCTCTCTTTCTTTGTATAGTATGTTCGTGTGTTTGGGCGACTGGACGCCGTGTGGTTAGCTGAAGCAGACTTGAGTATCAACGCAGCTACAGCAGCAGAGAAAAGTCTCTGTTCACGTATTCGCCTTAGGTTTAGGTAGTTAGATGCCGTCGAATTGGAATTCCCATTCAATGAAGGTTTGACGCAGCAGGCTTGATTAGGTTGTATAGCTGGATCTGGTTGATTAGGGACGTCCTGGATGAGATTTGCGAAAAAGGCTAGCAGGATTAGCGAACATTCTGGGGTTTGCTGGAGAAGCTGGATTGCGTGATTAGCTTGCCTAGCCTGATCATCAGGAATAGCAAGACCGCTGGCCTGGCGTTTCCTAAAATATGAAAGCTTAGGAAAATTTTGATAACCATTCTGCACCCCCCATCTTGAAGGACATAAAAGAGCAGACTATGTGGGGATATATCATCTCGGATGCGGACTATTCTATTCGTTCGTCACCCCGGATTGGGACGAAAGAAGAGTTAGTAACTATAAACCACGGGAACGGATGGCTGTCTGCTTGCACCTGTCAAGTTACACGATCTTTTTGTTTGCCCGCTACACCTGATCTTAATACTTACTTACTCTTACTTAGCTAAGGCGGCTACCTTTGTCAAAGAGGAAACTTCCGATCTACTTCTGCCGGGTTGGTTGCTTGCTTCCAACAAAGCCAACAGCTTCAGGTCCCATACATACTGTCCTGTCTTGAACGTCAACTAAAACTTCTGGCTTTACTTAAGGCTACAGGGACAGTTTCACCGACCTAACAGCCAATAAACTACGGCAAAACCATTTCCTTTAGCTTTACTCCGGATATTCTATAAAAGCAAAGAACACACCGGTTCTCCTCTCGTTGTCACTCGAGCTGCTTCGCTCCTTAGTCCTTGCATACGCCAATGATTCAACTCCGTGCTTTCGTGGAAGTCTCACCTATCCTTGAAGTATGACGTCTATAGTTTCTCCCTGCGGGAAGCATTAGCACCTCAGCTCAGTACGCATAGAAGTGAAGTCTACCTCTATGACGCTCTACTGGCTTGAAACTACTTATACCAGGAACCCGAGCCTACTGAATCTGGTTGAAGTGGAGATTCAGCGGCCCTCAAGAGCCAAATTGACCTGCACAAGGAAAGATCAATGAAAGTCGAAAGTAGATGGAACTACATCTTCTTCTCTTTCCCTACGATAGCTTGTTTACATAAAAAGATGAGTGAAGAGTGGGCAGGACTGGAGGAATCAGAGGAATCGGACTTTCTTCTTTTTTATTATGCGATTTCTAACCACACTCTTCAGATTCAATGGGAGCATTCACTCTCCCTCTCCCGTCCATCTAAAAGCCGAAGCTTTCCTACAGCTCCCGACTCCGCCTTTTCTCCGACGCCGGTATCAGAATTCCAAGACCAAAGCCATTTCTGGAATTGGTGAGAAAATCGCTGATGCGAACTCTAACCGTGCTACTGAAAGCACTTTGTGCATCTTCTGTTGCCGGGAAGAAAGACGTGTTGGGTCAGTCCGGCACGTCACGCTTGCTAATACGGCCCGACTGCCCCTATACTTTGATCGATCGACCGACGTAGGGATTTGCATGGGGCCTTGCGCGTCGCGTCGGAGATTGTATTACAATATACGTTTCAATGGGCTCCAGTACAGGGGGTGTGGCGTACGCCACTGACTTTCTGGTGTGCAGGATGCACTTCCCACATTATTGTACAGTAGGCCTTGGAGCCCTCATCTGTAGGTACTGCAAGGTGTGATGATCGCATATGCGGAGCAGCTTCGTTCGAGGGCCGACAGTCAGCACAAGGGCCTGCGGGCAGGGGGAAGACCCCGCCGAGTAAGGTGACGGCCTAAGGACCACAACTATTGGAAAGGCAGGTCGAACAGCACTAGTTCCGGCCGAACCCAGACAAAGGAAAAGGTTTCAAGGAAGCAGGCTCGCCGGAGGAACAAAGGCATAGCGTATCCACTGTCCTGTGTCCTGGAAACCACCTTGAAACGATCGACGTGGATAAGCGCTTACGGCAAATTATAGTAGGTGGGGAAAGGGAAGTGGGCTGTGGGTCCCTTTTGTTTTGCGGCATTCCCCCTGACCTCGAGGTAAAATGAATGGAATTTGAATTATGGAATTATCTGTAAGAGCTGCGGAACTAACAACTCTATTATCAAGTAGATTTTGGGTTATGAAAAAAGAAAGTTATAAATTAAATCGAATCTCTAGCGTGTTCTTTCTTATGAAGCTCCATTTCGTTCTCGCGCTGTTTTTAGGCAAACTCGCTCTTCTATTTTTCAACGAGCTCTCAAGAGCAGTCGAGCCGTTTTTGCCCTCGACTTCGGGCATGACGGGCGGGGGAAACCCGTGTCCGAAAAAGCCCCCTTTTATCCATTTCCCGGGGGGAAGAAGACGAAGAAAGAAGACTTTCCTAGTAGGGTTCCCGTGGGTGTAATAGTCATTTCATCCATTGTCTCGAAGAAAGGAGTCCCTAGGAAAAGGATAAATTTATACTAAAGCCCAAGTAACACAAGGAAGTCCGAGGGGATTTTCTAGCTCCGAGTGCAAGGCTTGCGCTTCTTTCTACCCACTTGGAGG